>JAAUXT010055992.1_pt1 | contig 17543 bp, 18 predicted proteins | sample 7278171 | NCBI WGS metagenome assembly JAAUXT01 (sample SAMN14350112, study PRJNA611818) | marine sediment metagenome | isolation source: surface marine sediment (1.8m) | place: French Polynesia: Moorea | collected 2018-08
CATTTCTCTACTTTTAATGCTTCAACTGAACTCATTCCATACCAATCTTCAAACAAGGAAACATAATTGTATGTTGCATGTTGAAAGTGACGATTCCATTGCTTGTTCAATGGAAAAGAAACAGTTCATGTGGCTCTGTAACGTGAGGTACATCACACCGATCTTCTTTTTTTCAAATAATTCTCTGAAAATAGCAAGTGCAATCCAAATTAATATAAGAATAATGCAGTGTAACCTTTATGAAGTAATATCATACCACTTCAACAGGCCCACTTGAACAGAGATGCAGAAATTCGAAGTTTTGAGAATCGCCTGGGGTGGTCCGGACAATGGGGGAGTTGCTTTCTTGTGAACAGGTTCTGGTGGAGTTCGGTGCTGCATCGCTGTGATGTCCAATATCCACCCGTGAAACTCACGTGCGAAGGCGCGTCAGAAAACGACGCAACAATTTCAACAAAGAGCAACTCTAGAAAAGTCGGAGTCATAGAAACAAAGCCGAGTGATTACTCACACATCGTTTCGTTCATCTCCAGCATCGAATCTTCCATCATCATCCTCTCCTTCTCGGTGAGCGTCTTTCTGTACAGCTCCTCAGGGTGGTCAGGCTCCCTGATGGCCGCGTACATCTTTAATCGCAATTCTCACTGTGTTGTCATGTTGCTCGAACTGAAAAAGTTGTGAAATGTTTCGATGCAAGCGGGCACCAACGGACGACACTTTTTCAGAACTCTAAATCTTCGAGCTAAAAAGTCTGAAGAAAGAAAACACTTCATGAGTGTATCAAAAGCACAACATTCCAATTCACTCGTACAGTTACTGAAACCACAGCAAAGATAACGTGCATCTTCAGTGAGAGATCCCTGGCACAAACACCCCACACACTATGGTGTGGTGTTGGTCCTTCCACCCGAACCGAAAAGCCACAATCCGTGGTGTGTGTGTGTGTGTGTGTGTGTGTGTGTCTGTCTGTGGTGCGACAACCAGATCTAGATCCATTCACAGAGAGCTTTTGAAACATCCAGATTTGAAAATTGCAAAATGGGCATTCGCAGTGTTAAACCAGAACACGTTTGGATCTAAACCTGAAGTTTGCCATAATCTACGAGTCAACTGCTTCAGAAATGTATCTCAAAGGCTCAATTGCACAACTCTAATGGCATTAACATGTCAGAACGAAAGTTTGTGAGGTAAAATCAACAAAAGTTTACTTTTGAAATTTTCGCCTACCACCGCAACTTGAGTTATCGCCCACGAGACTGTCCAATCAGCGCGCCCGAACACATCTGCGGGCGATTCGGCAGATGGCGGCACCGCACATGTCTCCCAGATCTTGAGAAACAATAATAAATAAACAATAAAAAGAAAGCACGATGAACGATTGTGGAATGGGAGCACTTGTGGAATGGCAATTTCTCAGCCCTGTCAATTTGAAAACAAAATTCTCAAAATTTGGAAAACTTGAAAATGTTCAGGAACAACTTTTGTATTTGGTATTGTTACCCGAAGCTATATGTCGCAGTTTTCATGAACCTAGTTCATCTTTACCATCAGGAAGGTCGGCATTATGTGTTGCGCCAAGGAGGTGCGGCCATCTGCCGAATCGTACATCCGCGGGCAAGGTTTTGAGGCCTGGGGAGGATCAAGAGGGGCCGGGGTCCCGCACCCCCTGACACTCCCTGCCAGGAAATGTTTGTTTTTCCCCACCTCCTTTTCAGGTGATTTGAGGAGGTTGCACCATGTTGAAGGTCGCTCAATTTTCAGTGACTCTGGGTGACCGAATCAGGCAGCCAGCCAAGTGCAAGTATTTTGATGAAGGATGTGTATTTTCAAAATGTGGTATTTTGGTTGGGTGTTGGACTGGTGTGAACTTTTCATTAGGCAGATTAAGCACGACGTTTGGCGACGCTTGAAGGTCGAAATAGCAATTTTGACGCGACGTTGACGCGACGGGGCTCCAACAGGTGATTTCAAACGTCGTGCTTAATCTGCCTATTGCATAAAATTTGTACATGGTTTTCAGATTGGGCCAAAGTTTGGGTACAAATATGGAATTTTAGGAAAGAATTATTTGGCAAATATATTAGTCAGCTTTATGTGCAATGAGGTCACTAGTTTTAAGTACAGATAATTTGGGTACACTGTGGTGTATTCTACATGACATTATTTTGGTGTTTCTTGAAATTGGTCCATTGTGCATTCTACTCAGATGCATTCTGGTTGCTTGTGTTTCGGTCCTATGCGTTCCTCAAATCACCGCAAGCTCCATGGAGCTATTTTTAACAGCCGCGTCGGCTTGTATTGTTGTGCGATGTCCCTTTCGGGAAGAGCACTTAGTGACTTGCCAAATTTTTTTTTCATATGTGCCATCTCTGCAAAGATGTCCTGTCCCATCCCCCATGGACAAGACTGAATGGACATTTGGGTTGAGTTCCTGCGAGGCTGAATACAGTATCTCCAATGTAATATCCTATGGCCAATATAATATACCTATGGCATCTCAGGCAAGACATCCTGTCCTGTCCTGTCCTGCCCCCCCCCCTGTGGACAGAACTGAAATAGTCATATTTCAGCTTCTAATCAAGATAGAGCATGAATCTTTGGTACAATGAAAGGTCTTTGAAAGCACTTTCAGGATTTTATAATTTGGTTACTATGGTAACCTTTTCACAGCAACCACAAGTGCAAAAAGTCAAAAAAATAAGAAATTGCTATTTTGAGCCTGTTATTCAAGTCAAAATAGGATTTTCAGAATTTGAATACCACACTGAATTGAAGCAGTACTCAAGGTGAAATTTTTTATCCAAAATTCCAAATTGGTCTCCTTAGCAACCACCTTCCACCTTGGCAACCAGATAAAAATTGCTGTATCTCAGCTTTCAATCAAGATAGAGCCTTGATATTTGGTACACATGAAAGGTCTTTGAAAGCACTTTCAGGATACAATTTGGTTACTGTGGTAAGTTTTTCCTAGCAACTATAAGCATGAAAGATTTTAAAATTCAAGAAATGGCTGATATTCAGGTCAAAGTTTGATTTTGAGTATCGATTGCTTCTTTGATTGACTGCTGAAACAAAATGAATGGGGACATCTCACCCGCAGTTGCTTCAAGCACTGCTTCTCTTGTTTCTGCTGTGACTGACTGACTGAGGCGAGAGAGAGAGGGGGGGGGTTGGAGGAAATTTCCTTCCACCCCCGCCCCTGTTCAAGGAAATTTCAGTGCAGGGAAATATCCATGAGTGTGGTTTCCTTGACAGTGATGACAGCGGCATGCGGCTCGTTTTCTACTTGAAAGTCTAGTTTTATCCTATTTCGGGTGTTTGCAACTTTTTTCGTGTTTGTTTTGTCAAAGGTGAAGTCGATCTCCAAAATCAGAAAGCGTGCGTGCAAGTGCTTGACAAGTTCCATCATTTCTCACAATTGGTCGGAGTTATGACAAAGCCAAACATTTTCAGAGTCCTGTTGATTTCGTTGGACGAGATCCCTGGAAACGTAAGCTTGTGTTCGCACATTTCAAGTTCAAATAAAGTGCGGAATCAATGGGATATTTTCAACTTTTCGCATCCAGTTGTGGAAAGTTAATCGCCCGTGTCAGAGCTGAGTGGACCTGCTCTTGTCCAACAAAGGTTCAACGACACCCCCTGCTTTATTCATGAATATCACAAAATGGCCATCCTTGATTTGAAATTCTAAAGAGGCATTTTTGGAAGTCGTTAACCAATGACAGAGTTTGCATCTAATTTCCATTTGAAGTGCTTACGAGAGGTGGTGGAGGGGAATCTATTGCAGCCAGCTGCGAAGTGATTTGCTTGCACCAAACTGACTTTCAATGAGCGAATGACAGGGGTGCATCAAGGGGCGAATCCTCTCTCTGTCTCTGTCTCTGTCTCTGTCTCCGTCTCTGTCTCTGTCTCTCTGTCTCTGTCTCTGTCTCTGTCTCTCTCTCTCTCTCTCTCTCTCTCTCTAACTTCGAACCTCTTGTCCCCGCGGAGGGTGGGTCTACTACTTTGACCCAACGGTTGTGCAGCGTACGTTGCAATAAGAGAACTTGGCGTTGGAACCAACAAAAAAAGCACGCCCCCAGCTCCAATTCATTGACCAAATTCCACAGTGATGAACAAAATTCGGTCTTTCGGCGCCGTGTTATGTCATGAGGAGCTGGTAAAGATTTATTACTGATAACAGCAGACTCTTGTAATGAGGCAACTCTACGTGGCTTGTGCTGTTTTATTCATGTGCTGTAGGTGTGGAATCTGACAGCTGCATTAAGCACAAGATAAATGAGGGCACAGGTGATCAGCAATCAGACAACAACCACGTTTCGCTTCTTCGAGACCCATGTTTCTACCATTTCTACCACAAGCAAAAGTCTCGACGATCCAGCTGACTCCGATGAGGATCAGGCACTTTCATCCTGGAAGTGTTGAAATTTCAATTTGGTTTCGCGCTGATGTCCGAAGGCGTCAGACGCAAGTTGGCTGTAGTCTTTCAAGGAAATGTTTCAAAGTTTGTTTTCTTGTGCAACATTTTCGAACACAAATGTTTCAAAATAAAGGAAATGTTTCAAAGTTTGTTTTCTTGTGCAACATTTCCAAATCCAAATGTTTCAAAATGATTCTGTTGCTTTGTTTCGTCAGTTTGCAAACGGCAACGCAACGAAATTTTGCAAAAAAGTCAAAAAAAGTCTGTCAACTGTGCGTCATACTGTCACAGTGCACAATTTCATTGGCACAACAAGAACCAAATTTTTGCGGCATGCATCAAAGAAATCCAAATGTTTTCAGGGCAACTTCAGTAGCTGAGAGGGCGGCAGTGACGGCGCATGAAGATGAGACGAAGTAGTGCCCGATGTGTTACGGCTGTTCCTTATCAGCCCAACACATTGTCGAGGTGAAGTCAGACCAGTGCACATCAAGCAAAGCGCACAACCGGATAATGTGTTTGAGCTTCACTATTCACACGCAAAATATTTCTTGTCAGGACCAATACAGGACATGAGTATTTCACAAACGGGAACTGGAGCAAACAGTGTTCATTCTGCTGGTGTTTGCTCTGTCGTCTCTATTTGAATTCATAGCAATCAAGATCGCGGCGGTTGTACAAGCAAGTCATCGGAGCAGTGTTTACCTGTGTAAGGGATAGCTCTTACTCGGCCTTTTTGTAACTTTGGCACAGTACCCTCAAGTGGCACAAGTGACTGCAAGCTACATCAACTTTACCAGGAGCTTTCAGGAAACTCGTCAAGAAATTTGAAGTCCAGAAATTCGTCAAGATGAAGAAGGTCCTGTGCTGCCTGGTTTTGCTGTTCTGGGTTCCAGACCGAGTGCTTTCATACGGGACGAACTATGGCTTCTGTGAACGGTAAGAACCATTGTGTACTTTTCACGCCTTTTTATTTCACAAGTTTACGCTATGCGAAGATCTACATGTTGTAGAGTCTATTCAAGGAATGTTGAGTGCCATTTTCACGAGAAAGTCCAGTTGACCAGAAAGTTCAGCCAAATCCATTTCTCGGAAAACTGGCCCGAGAGCACGTGCAACACAGATGCTGCCACACACAAAAGTTGTTCAAACGCAAATGTTGAGGGCGTCGATCATTCGTATCTCACGCCCAAGTACTTTTGAGGATCAGTGTGTGCAGGCGCAGAGTATCCAGTGCATGTCAGCTCAAAGTGGAAGGGGAAACCGGAACAGAGTAAAATTCCTGGCGACCCGTCCACAAGTCCGCAGTTTTCAAGCGCAGTACACAAAAGTTTTTGAACCTGAAAACGAATCAAGTCTTTTGCGCTGCACACGAGCACGCGCTCCGGCATCCAACCTCAAATTTCCGCACTCCCACCCAAAAGGGAATTGTTCAGATATTTCTTTGCCCTCTTTTTGGGGGTGGACGTTATCCTTTGGGTGGGGGGCGATTGAGGCGAAATGCAGTTCAGACCCAAAAATTTTGGCCCAGAAAACATCGAACTCACAACCCACTTCCAGGGGAATCATGAGATGAACGCCGCGATGGCGTTTTATGTTCATGTTTTGCGCCCTTTGTTTCTTCCCCGAGGAGGCACGCTTCTTGCGTTGTCTGTCTGCCCCCGCATTCATCCCACCTTGATTGATTTCCAAATTTATATATGTATTTTTTGCAGAATAACTATTCCAATGTGTTTGGAGATGAAGTACAACATGACACACATGCCAAATCTGGTGGGCCACACAAACCAGAAAGACGCGGCCCTTGGCGTGCACGAGTTCATCCCGCTGGTGCAGGTTCGACCTTTTTCTTTTGAGATTCAAGTTCAGTTGCGCACTGGCAAAGCGTGAGCGTGTTCTGTCAGAGTTGTGGGAACTGCTACCGCACGCAGAAACCGAAGATCTTGTGTTCTGAAGAATCTTCTTGGAGTAGAAAGTTCAAATCGTTCAAATACTTTCCAGGTTCGCTGTTCGCCGCTGCTGCGTTTCTTCCTGTGCGCGATGTACGCTCCAATGTGCACCAAGCAGGTTGACGAGACACTCGTCATCCCGCCCTGCAGGTCCATGTGCGAAGAGGTTCGTTCCGTGCTTTCACAGTTCATTGAAAAGAAAGTTGAGAACAGTCCTCAAGAAATTTTCGGTCTGCGAAATGGCTCGTACGTAGAAAAATGTACCCGAAGGGCTTTGGCAGCGCTGGTGCGGTTAGAAACAGTCAAAATCTCAAGACAAAAAATTGCATTTCTTTTGATGTGTTTTTCAGGTGAAGAACAAGTGTGAACCAATCCTCGTCAAATTCAATTTCCGCTGGCCTGAGCTGTTGGACTGCGGCAACCTTCCTGCTACGTCGGACAGAACCAACCTGTGCATGGAGGCCCCGCGCATTGGAGATCGCCCCGAGGGCGCGGTGGAGGAGACTCAGCTGTATGAAGGAGGCGGCGACTACACCCAACACCCGGAGCTCCAGAAGCTGCTCGACGCCTTCAGGAACAAAAAGACCAGTCCAGCCACCCCAGCCTCCACAAACGCCCCCACGCCCACCTGCCCCCATCGTTACGTGTACGTGGAAAAGCCCAACAGAAACGACTCGTGTTCTCCAAGATGTAACATCGATGTGTATTTTCGGCAGAGGGACAAAGACTTCGCGGAAATATGGATGATATGTTGGGCTGTGCTGTGTTTGATCTCGACCACCCTGACTGTTCTCACTTTCATCATTGATACCTCGAGGTTCAAATATCCAGAACGACCCATTATATTTCTGGCCGTCTGCTATGCCTTCTACAGTTTGGCGTACATAATCCGTGCAATCGTCGGTCCGAACATGATATCGTGTGATAAGGTCATTCACCATGGACAAACCACAGAGTTTCTCATCCAGGAGGGATTGGAAAGTACTTGGTGCATCGTTGTTTTCCTCATTCTGTACTTCTTTGGAATGGCCAGCTGCATTTGGTGGGTTGTGCTGACACTGACATTTTTCCTGGCAGCAGGGAGAAAGTGGGGACAGGAGGCCATCGAGTCCCTGGGGAGCTACTTTCACTTGGCCGCCTGGGCGATCCCAGCTGTGAAGACAATAGTCATTCTCATCATGCGGAGAGTGGACGGAGACGAACTCACCGGACTCTGCTACGTAGGGAACCAAGACAGAGCCGCCCTCACCGGATTTGTCTTGGGACCCCTCATCGCTTATTTGGTCATTGGAACCATCTTTATTCTCGCTGGATTTCTTGCTTTGTTCAAGATTCGCCACAACCTCAAGCAGGATGGAGCGAACATCAGAAAACTGGAAAAATTGATGGCCAAAATTGGAATATTTTCAGTTCTGTACACCGTACCAGCTACGTGCGTCATCGGGTGTTTCATCTACGAGCTCCTGAATGTGGAACAGTTCAGCCTTATGGCGCAAAGTACGAACTGCCAAGTGGTTGAGGGCGCAACAGACTGTTCCCTACCACACAGCTTTCCAGCTGTTGAGGTTTATTATCTGAAAGTTTTCATGAACCTAGCAGTTGGAATTTGTGCAGCTATCTGGGTGGTTTCATCAAAAACCATCAGTGCTTGGACTCAGTTCTTCTCAAAACTCTGCGGGAAAAGGCGGAAAACTCAGGTGAACTATCAACAAAGTGCAAATGCCAGAAAGCAGATACACTATCAAAAGTGTACCACAAAACCCCCATTGGTTCCGTCTACGCCATCAACTTTAGCACCTTCGGCCTCCAGAGTGTGATGAGCACGCCAGTTGATCTCACGGGCGCTGTGAAGAACATTGAGCAATGGGACTACCAATCGTTCAGTTTCACGAACTTGTCTCTGAGATGTCGGACTGGTGCTGCAAACAAAAACTGAAAAGTGCGACATCACAGTTGTGTTGCGGTTCCCTCTTTCCCTGTCGTGCACAGCACAAAGAACGTCGGAACCTTTTCCTGTGAAAAGTCAAAGCCAAAAGCGGGAAGTTTCACTTCAGTGATCAGGAAAATCGCCAGAGTTAAGTTTGAAGCAAACAAAGACCCTGAATGACATTAACAGCGGCAAAGAATGTTGATGTAAAATGTCCTTAAAGAGCAGTTGCACAGTTTAGTAAAAGACTCCCAAAAAGCCTTGAGGGCTGTTGCCAGTAATTTTGTGAAAGATAGTCCATCATATCTTGCAGTGGTTTGGGGAGGACCTTGCTCAGGGGTTGCCATTGTTGTCGGGACGTGGCATGTCACCAATATCACAACGAGTTACTTGCTGTGAAAGGTGACAGAAATCTGATTGCCACAAAGGCTGGAGCAATTTACCTGCTAGAAGAGACAGCACGAAGGGGATTCGGTTGCCCAAAACTACCTGGCCGAAACACCTTTAATTGGCTTTCTTTCACGGAGGGTTAGGTTTGGCAGAGTGATTACCTTGATTCACTGCTCTTCATGCTTCCTTACTTTGCGAGAGTGGTTGTTTGGTAAACATGTAGTTTTGCCTCCGTGCTTCTTTCAAGTTTCGGATGAAAATCGTGCAAGTTTCTGTGTCACAAAAGTTTTTGACTTGCCAGTCAAAATGTATGTCACCGGGTTTGGCTCAAATTCTTGCGTTTTGTCGAATTGGTCGAAGTTGGGGGAGAACAAACTGAAAATATCATGTGGTCCGCAAAGTGAAACTGTAATTATTGTACATAGCTCTCGAAGGCAAAAGAAGGTGGCATTGTGTACATTTGACAAGGCATGTATTTGGAATGACGAAAATATTGTGTGTCTGTTCATACCTGTACGCGTTTTGGTCTTTTTCTTTGCAGTTTTGCACACCCAATAAAAACCGAAACATACATCTCAGCCTTTTGTTGCTGCCAGCGAGTTTTGAGGGGAAAACTGAAGTCGTGGCGGTGCGTTTCCGAGGCCTGTTTGGAAATGATAAATGGGGTAGATAAAAAAGATAGTACTGCTCTTTGTGGGAACAAACGCGATTAATGCTTGCAAGAAGGTCAGACTGGCACATAAATTGAATCGCACTAAATAACGCTTCTTTTCGGAAGACTAAACCTGTAAGGTTGGGACCAACGGATGCTGTAAAAAGTTTCATGGACTTACTGTACATGGGTTGCAGAGGATTGGCAAAGCTCGCGGTGTGCGACCACGGATAATTCTCTCAGGCCAGGATCAGAATTTGAACTGCAAGAAATTTCTTGAAAAAAAAGATAACTCCCTGTGTCAAGTTTAAATTTGATTCTTTGTGAAAAGTTCAGAAGCACGCGTGGACATAATGGCGAGGAATGTCCTTTCAAGGAGCACCTTTGCAGACTTCTTTTTGAACCCCGGGGGCACAGACGGACAGTTTGCTCGGAGATAGTTTTGGGTTGTAGTTTTGTCAGTATAATTGCCTTTTGATTCATTGCTAATTCACCCGATCTGCTGGATATCTTGCGCAGTAAATTACATTAATTTGTTTTCGTTTGGCGTCAGTGATACTTGGGTTCACCCCAGGTTCTTTCTTTTATCTACATTCCCGATCTGGACCAAACGCAGACAGGGCCGTCTGCCGGAAAAATTCGCGCTTGTGACGAAGACGCTATCTGGACCGACCAAAGGCCTACTGATCTGAGGAGAATCACATTAATCTGACGAAAAGCTGCTCGAACAAAAGACATGTGGCGCGTAGCAGCCAAGCAAACGAACGTGGATGATAATGATCACTGCTGTAATTTTCCATGTTCATTTGGTGGGCTCCAATGGAGGTGGACGACGTCCCTGATCGCTGAATTCCTGTTGCTCTGCTTTGCGTTATCTATTCTCAAAATGTTTTGTCAGGTATCAAATATCAAAGATAACACACGGAATCAGACTTGCCTACTGTTCGTACCCAAATATGTTGCTCAAGTTGGAATGGCTTCAATTTATGGTTGTGTGGGAAAGAATCTTCAGTTTGTATAATTTGAATTGGAGTGTGCTGAAGAACTGCCTGTGCAAGGATTGAATTTTCAGGAAACCTGGTCCAACCGAAGGGGAGTTTCTTGTGTTGGTGATGATCCAGCTGAATTGTAAAGCGTTGCTCATGAGCGGGAAAATTGATGTACCTGGAGCCAGTTTTCACTTTTGTGCAAATTGTTGTTGTGCACTCTCGACTTCAGTTTGGTCGAGGCATGATTATTCATGGTCACAGCGATGCTTGTGAATCTTTCAGCCTGCTTGCCACTGATTAATGACATGAATTGAAAGCATCCTTTTGGTGGGGTAAAGTTCGTTGCAATAAAATTCCCAATGAAAAGGCGCAAACGCTTCGGGTGACGCGACTGCACACCGACTGCACACCACATGCAGGTCAAATTTTAATAAGGCGTGAACTTCAGATCTTTCGCTTCAAGTGCACACTTTCTTAGCAAATTCCAGGTCTAATTTTCTGACCCAGTTCACATCCATGAGCTATCTTGTTTGTCTTCCAAAGAATGTACCTTTCATTGAGAACAGGATATGCGCTTTTATCTCAATCGTTGCAGAAATCAAAACCATATTTAAATTAATCTATTGAGCTTATCTGTAAAACTGTTCAAGAGAAAATGAAAAGGCTAAGAAAACTGTTGAAGTGACACAAGCACTCTTCACGTGAATTTGGACAGATTATTTTCAAGATGAAACACACCCGTATATAATGCGACAGAGCCTGAAGTGAAAAGCGCGAGGAACCAACTTTTACGATTTTTTGACGTGTCAGGCCTCAGCAGTTTGTTCCCCAAGTCGTTTTCATCGGTGACTCGAGTGTGCAATGGAATGAGGAGTGATGGTTGAACACAGAGAGTAGAAATATGACAAAAACAGTCTCCAAACGCAATTCTAGATCCGCATTGTTCAGACCCTGGTTGCTCGTGTCTGCAAGGTAAATGCGGTGTTTTCTCATGACACCCTTTCTCGAACAATTCGAGTATGAATTTTCTTTTGCGATGAAAACTGCACGGCAATAATTTCCAATCTTCTTCTGGCTCAGTTCACGTGTGCAACGCAACGTCATTCTGAACCCTTTCGTCGAATTTGAATATTACTTCACCCAGAGGATTTACACTGAAAGCACCAGCATGTGTGGTGCTTTCAATTTCATTGTATGGCAATGGTGGTTTATAGCTTCTTTCCTCAATAAAACACCATTTCACCAGCTCTGTTGTCCGAATATTCAACGAAACTGGAAAGGAGAACGGCATAAATTTGTGGATATATCCTTTGAGGACACACACGAGTTTGCACGGAACATTTGGTCCTTTTTGCCGCAGTTTTCTTTTGCTCCATTTCAGTTGCCAAGAGATAAGAAGCTTTCGAGAAAAAGTAATAAATCATTATCAACGGCTCTCAGCGTTGTTTTACTTGTACTTATGCATTTCCATCCAAACAAGCAAATGTTTACTTGTAAATGCCCTTATGAATTTGTAAATGCCCTTATGAATTTTATGTCACGTGTCAGTGATAACAAGGGTCAACCTGTTGCCAGGTTTCACACGACGTTTGGAGCGATGTGGCTTCAGACGGTAGCGTTGAGAACACAGTGAAATCAAGAAAGCCTCTCAATTTGCTGTGCGCACAAGCATGATACCAGGGAACAATGAACTCGAGTGACAGGTGCTGATGAAGCTTCTCGAGGGCTTTTGGTCAGGCTCCTCGATACGTTGATATGAATCGAGTTGCTCGGTTTGTGCAACCTTCTTGACCCGCGGTGCAATAAAATTCAATGTTTTCACAGGATTGGTGAAGGCACGTGAACCGTGCACACTTCGCCTCTTCTCTTGTGTCAATTGTGAAGGATGGAGATCCGTGAGTGCCCACGTCCAATTTGCAGTGGAAGTTGCAAGGTTTTCAGAATGTGTTCAGTGTGCGTTGTGTTCAGGATCGGATCCGACGCCGAATGTGCAGAATAGTTTTGAAAACCAAACCAGGCCGATCTCGACCAGACCAGATATTCACCACAAAAATGTTTTTATTGTCAATCTCAGAGCAATGCTTGAAAATGTTGAAACAATGCAGTGCAATATGGTGCCTGCAGAGTGCAGAGTGAGTCACTCACTGGGTACTCATTAATAACTTCCCTTCGAGAATACCTTGGCAAAAAAATGACATCACATGCATTCATCACTCCATAATGCACAATCTGTATTACAATTTACAAGGGTTGAAAGGAGCTAAAATACACGTTGACAAGGCAGGCTGCGATGAGTGTGATCGATGACGTCCCACTGCAGCCCTCTTGGGTCATCGCGACCTTTTGTCTTTGCGGACGCAGGGAGGCATGGGTGCACGGGAGGATTTTCACAGATCACGGGCGCGCAATATCCGAGCCGTTGACTTCATTGTTTGCAGGGGCCGAACCAGGTTATTGGATGGGAGTGTGAACATTCATTTCGGCATCCCGACCCACCTGGTCCTATCAAAGCTGTTCTCATGAATTGAATCCTCGTGAGCAAATTTCTCCCACAGATGCCACACCAACTAGCACCGGTGATTGCGAGCTCGTCCAGTGAAAGACAATTATCCTTTAACGTTTGACGATAACAACATGATTTTGAACAACTTGGGAAGAAGAGTTGTTTGCAACCTTGCAAAACGAAGGCATCTATCCTCCTCAAAAAACAGAAGCGAAGGACGTACATTGGCAAAAACAAAAGTAATTCAATTCTGGTGTGAGAAGTTGTAAATCGTTTATTTCAATTTGATTAGCAGGCACAAACTTTAACACGATGTGATTGTCTCAATTTATCTCAAACATTGCACATTTTAATCTTGAGAGGTTGAGACATCCAATGAATGGATTGAGCCATTTTCAATCTTCGCAAACATGACCTTGTGTTGACAAGATCAGAAAATTTTCACTGTCTTCTCTTTTATGACATTGTTGTATTTGATCAACTTATCGCCAACAGTAGTCAATGATGTAGTAAACACGAGTGCTTGTAAAATCGATAACTCTTATCTCTATGTCGCATCACAGCCAAAAACATTTGCAATTGTTCCAAGTTTATGCCACAGATGTGAAATTCTTGCAGAGATCACTTGCCTTCTTGTTTCTTGTTTGCATTGCCTTCCTGCGAAAGGACACGTGGCAGAACGGAAAGTGCAGCTTGGAGCAGCTGAGCTTGGACGAAGCAAATGGTTTGGAACGAACAAATTTTTCATTGCTTCATTGCATTCCAACAGGTAATTGATGCCAGGTTCTGGAGAGAAATTTGATTCCGGATTCCGGAAATGGGCTGAATCTGTGATGTTGTCTTGAGTGACAAACCACCATCAGGTGAGACAACGTTGCGTTATCTTGGGTCATCACACTGCAACTTTTTTATGGGTGAGTAAAAATTTGATGGTTTTGGGTTGAGGGCACGTATTCTTGCTTTATCAAAGAATTGTATGTTCTTGTGTTCTTGTCTTCACTCCCTATCATCAAGTGTCTTCCACAAGGAGCATCTGCATGGTGAAAAACGGAACAAGCGGACAAAAATTATCAACACTCTGTAATCCACGAGCACCAAACTGCGGGTATTTGGACTTGTGCTGATTGATGGATTGTTGCATGACTCACGTGTATCAATTACTGCATGTGTTTTCAAGATTTATTTGCATGCCAAGCCCTCATATTTCCAGTTCTGTCCAACGAACATTCGCTGTGCCTGTCAGATACCCATTGGCAATTCAAAGTCCGGGCTTGATCAAGTTGTGAACGTCGAACGTCGCACGCATTTCACACGAACCTCACCAACAAAAGATGTTTTTGTGGCCAGTATTTCCATCGTACTTTTGGTGACGTGCGTCTTTTCGAGCGCACCTTCAGACACAGACAGATTCGACCTGCAGATTCCACTTGCTCACCCAGTCGACATGTGTTGAGATTCTTCAGAGAAACATCAGCAAAAGCTGTGTCAAACAGTTTGAAAACTGATTGAATATATTTGAATGCAGTTTTTGTTTTTCTCTGCGATGAAAAGTTTGTTTTTCGAACTTCTTTGACACGCAAACAAGCCATTTCGAACAATCTTGAACCTCGAGCGCAAGTCAATAACTTTTGGTTTCTTGACACACGAAACGGAAGAAATTGTGGTTGATAAGGACGGCGTTGCAGCAGCTGGATTAGTCACACATTGGAACAAACCTCATCCGCCATCTGTTGCGTATCAATCATCATTTCCAGCAAAATGAAGAGGTGTCACTTTGAAAGCAAACTAGCGGCGACACCAAAGTTTAATGGCATCAGGGTGAGGGTCAATACCGATGATGTTCTTCATTCCATCCAATAAGCTGCATCGGTGGAGGCAGACAAAAGCAGCGCTCGACAATGGGCGCCGCACATTTATTTTCAACTAACAATGGGTCAGAAAAAGTCGTTGTTCTACTGATTGTGTGAGCGTCTCAGGGGATGGAACATTGATCATTTTGAGCACAATCTGTCTTGTGGCCTCACGATGATTTCCATTTGAGGCCGAGCAATGTAATTTGCCAGAAGACAAACGATGTTCCATTTCTCATGGCTGCAACGACTTATGATTTCACAGGCGGAGTAATGCACTGCAATGTAATCTGTTCTGGAGTTTGACGAAGGAAAATACTGCGCATGTGTTTTCTGAACTCTCAAAATTATGATCACGCAGCAAACAACGAACCACGTGAAAATCTCGTGAGATGAGAAGCTGATATGTGCGGCACGACTTTAATCTTGCAGTTTATGTGTTGTTGTGAAGCATAAAATGCCAAAAAAGTACTATCAACAACAATGTGGGCGGCCAACTTCAAAGTTCAGTGAGTGGTGGGCATTAATCGCTGACCCGAAAGCCAGGTGATGGGCAAGAAGGTTATTATTCAGCCAATTTCTGCCGAGTTTATGATAAGGTTCCACAGGATCATGAACAGGTTAATATGATAATTGAGCAACCGTCAAAGAATGCAGGGTGAAATGAAACAACAATGTCCATGTATTTGCTCTGTCACAAAACGCGAAGCACAGGTTGGCGCCACAAAACAGGGTATTTTTCGACCAGTGCAGGCGTTTGAGTGACCTCCAACTGTTCGAGAACCACTGAGATACGTTTCAAGATTTGACGTTTCAAGACAGAATTTTAGATTTGGCTTTGAACTTCAGGGCCGCAGCCTTCATGTGGTTGGGTGAGACACACAGCAGACAATGACTGTCCCAGCGATTGTTATCTTGATGAAACAATACTGAAAACAAAGCTGTCAGTGAAACAGACGCAAAGTACAAGTTCGCAACAATAGGTCAGCAGCACTTCTTTGTCGCAAACTCTTGTTTGCACTGACCCATTTTCACCATCAAAGTATACCCATTTTATTTTTTCAGTGCAGTGTGCTGCCATTCCAGCCACCCTGATGTGGTAAGGGGTGGGTAGGGGGGTCTGGCTGGGTAGGTACTGGTCTGGCTTGGTGGATTGGGGGGGGGTCTGGCTAGGTGGGTGGGTCTGGCCAGGTAGGTGGGTCTGGTTGGGTAGGTGGGGGGTCTAGCTGGATGGGTGGGGGGTCCAGCTGGGTGGGTGGGTGGGTCCAGCTGGGTAGGTGGGGGTCTGGCCAGGTGGGTGGGGGGTCTGGCCAGGTGGGTGGTGGGGTCTGACTAGGTAGGTGGGGGAGGTTACATTCCAAAGTGTGGACAGACACACACATGAATGCTACTGGTTTTTAAGCCATCAGCGGCACCTAGATGGCCGGCAACGCGACCGTCAACAAGGCCCACAGATTTGAGGGCGAAATACCGCAACAGTGTTTGTGCGGTTTCTGCTGAACTACTCGTGGCTTCAGTGCTTTCAAAATCAGGCAAGTTCGCAACAAGAAAAAAATTTCGTGCGACTGAAGAATTGGGAGTTGAAGCACGGAATTGTGGAGTTGGACAGATCGCAGACATTCTTGTCCTCACATTGTGAAGACGGAAAGCTGGTTCAATCTCCGCCATACGCTGAGACAGTTGAGCTGCTGATGAGTCGGTGCTGATTGATGGACGTGCGCCACTCTCATCTGTTTCTGACATGACGCACATCGATGGCTCACAGCTGACCTCCTATTCTCATTGATCTAAACACTCATAAATCACTGTAATCACTTCCTCAAAGGCTTCCAGTCAGTCCGAACTCAACCTGGCGTTGATTAATTTGATCGGGGTGGTCTAATTTCAGACATTTCAGCCAAAGAGTACAATGAGCATCATTCCTGATCAACCGACCTCCACCAGGTCGGTCCTTCACACAAGGTAAATTTGCGCCTGGTGATGGGCTCCTCTTGTTCTCAGCAGCATAAATTTCCTTTTGTGGTCGGTGGCATGACTGCTCGTGGTGTGTCTTGACTCAAGGCAAGTCCCTGGCGGGTTGGGGGGAGTTGAGCAGGTGTCTGTCATTTTTGCACATCAACAGCAAAATTCCTTCCCCTAGTTTCTGAAAATTTAGTCCCCTTCCTGAATCCGCTCCCGAGGCGATGGTGAAAACAGGGGACGGCCAGGTATATTCAGCCGTCAGAGTTCAAGAACCCCTGCGTGAGTTATCGTGGTCAAGTCCTTCACCAAGAATGCATCAGAGAAACTTTCAGGCCACAAACGATATCGATTAACAATCGTTTTCTTCTGTGTCATGCAGACGAGAGTTTGATGTGGGACAAACGTTTGGAGTAGAAATGTGAATCAGGGGCACCGGACAAAGTCTATGACTGCAAACAAGCAGTGATACAGATTGTCACACAAACACACAGAACTTTGGGAAATGAAAGCTCAATTTGACCGGAGTTTGTGTGTACGCCTGAAGGCACAGAATGGTGTCGAATGTTTTGTCTCGATCAGATGCGAAAGTGATCAAAGGTGCGTTTACTCACAAATGTATCTTTGCTGAGCACTTCACACCTCTTGTGAAAGACGCACTTCTCTCACAGCTGGAAAGATTTGTTCAACAGTGAAAAAATCTGCACGAAGCTGAGAAGTCACGTTTTGATCGGAAAACGTTCTCGTACGAGGCATGTTTTTTATCTTCCCGTTGTTTCGCCGATTGAGAGCAGAAGTTTCCGTGGTTTCTTGTCAAACTTTTTTGGTTGATAGAGGAACATCCTCCCTACCTTGTGGACTATTCAACATGACACAGGTTACTCACATGTTTCAGGGAACACAA
>JAAUXT010140983.1_pt1 | contig 17539 bp, 15 predicted proteins | sample 7278171 | NCBI WGS metagenome assembly JAAUXT01 (sample SAMN14350112, study PRJNA611818) | marine sediment metagenome | isolation source: surface marine sediment (1.8m) | place: French Polynesia: Moorea | collected 2018-08
ATTCTTCCTTGTTCATCAATTCTTCCTTGTCCTCCTTGTCTTCCACCAGTCAGGCTATCCACATGGGGGGGGGTTGGCAGGGGGAGGGGGGGTCTAGTAGGGGGAGGGGGGTCCAGTAGGGGAGGGGGGTCTGGTAGGGGGAGGGGGCAGGGGACATTTCAGTCCAGCTGCCATTACTGCACTACCACATGGTGCTTCGCCCTGAAGGGACTTCGCACAACAACAACCAAAAATACAAAGCAGAAATGTAGTTTGTTTTGTTGCATTGGGCCGACACGGCGTGGCAAATGTAGACTGCGTGCAAAACGACTTGATCTTGAAAACCATTGGGAAATAAATTCCGTATACTGCTACATCCGTATCTCCGCAAAATTAAAACTGACGAAGCTGCGAAACCCGCGTAAAGTTGGGAAGACCTGGTACAACTCAAAAAATGTTTTTTACTGTTTTAAGCAGACACGCGGCATTGTGACAGAAGGTTGGTTTATCTAAAGCAAGGCGTATGCTTATTCATTTGGTTTCAGACACAAACAGGTTGCTCGTTTTTGAAATACTGCACCTGACTGGTGAGTGAGCGAAAATAGAGGAATCTGCCTTGGTCTGCCTGTCTGTAGTGATATCACAAACACACTGGTTGGTATCTCAGGAGAGACTGTCCCCGAGGGCGGGAACCTCCGTATTTATTGAGTACACAGTGGTGCCATCTGGAGGCAGTGGTTCTAAATTCATAGCTGGTGTGTTACACCACACTCCTCCCCTGTAGTGATATCACAAACGCACTGGTTGGTATCTCAGGAGAGACTGTCCCCAAGGGCGGGAACCTCCGTATTTATTGACTCAGTGGTGCCATCTATGATCAGTGGTTCTAACATTTGAGGCTGGTGTGTCACACCACACTCCTCCCCCACCAGGGGGCGCTGGCCTCTACAGACAATTTTAATTATTCTGAATATTTTCATATTTAATTATTATATACATCAGACAGGGAATAGATGCTTAATATCAAAATTCTGCTGTTTTGCTGGCAATTACCCAGCATTCCCTCCCCTCCCAGGAGGAGGTCACGTGATCAAGGGTTTTTCCCCTCTTTTCAATCATGGCTGACCTGGTGGAGATCGAGGCCTTTAGTTTCATCCATCAGGAAACAACAAGGCAACTGATTGTGGTCTCTCGCATGCTTGATTCATCACCTCTGGCCTACATAGTGATTAACCAAGTGATTGATCACTTCAGTCAACTGGCACCAGTCAGGAATCAATGTTTTCGAATTCTTGTCATTCGCCTGGCTCTTCAAGTTCATCTCTCCCAACAGTGAAGGTTAGTGGTTTTCCACATTTGGGCTGACCCATGTCACTCCACACCCCACCAGGGGGCACTGGCCTCTACAGCCAATTTTAATTTTTTGAATATTTTTACAATGATTAATTATATATATTAGACAGGGAATAGATGTATAATATCAAAATTCTGCTATTTTGCTGGTAATTACCCAGCATTCCTTCCCCCCCCGGGGTGATCACATGACCCTTTGAGGTTTTCCCTCTCTCTTTGACTGTCATGGCTGCCAACACAGGACACCCACAACAGGCAATCACTCTGGAAGAGATCGATCTGCTATCATTTCTTCGTTAGAATGTAGTCAGGAAGCTTGAGGTGGAGGCCGCTGCCCAGGGGCTGGCTAAGACCCACCCCCGGGTGCTGAGAGCCGTGATTCAACACTTCAATTTGGGCCCAGCGTCCAATCGAAATTTCGACAGACTCGTCTGGCGCATCGCCCACGGGCAACAATAGGTGAGTGGTTCTCAAGTCACTCCACAGTCAACACCCCACAGCCAAACCTCGACTGAGAACGGTGTCTATGATCACGGCTTGCCATGCAACCCTTTGTTGTGCTCGCAGCTCAAGTTCTTTTATGATGCGACAGTCTTGGTGTCTTGTTTCTCCACAAACAGTGGGGACAGCTGAGAGCAACAGAGCTCTCATCGCCTCTGATGCAGCCTTCTCAGACACTGTGCCAGCACTCACTTTGCCATGTTCCCCTCCGTGTTCTTCAGAAGATGAGCCAAATTGAGCAGCAAGCACGATGGAAGAAGACAAACATTTGATGCGGGGAGAATCAGACTGTTCGGATATGAAGCCCATGGTGAGTGACTGCTGTGAAGTTGTGGTTGCAATGCGGTGAAGTGGCTGGAGCGCTGACCAGAGTCTCGCACATTGTTGCAGTGAGATGGACCCAAAACCAACGGTGGCTGCCGTGTGTTCGGAGTCCTTCGCCACCAGAGTGCAGTGCGAGTCACATGTCAACGTGGTACACCAGAGTCAAGGACATTCAACAAGCAGTTCCATGGGGCTGAATCCAAAGGACGCTCCGTGTGCCACCAGCGGCGGCAGTTTGGAAAGGGGAACAGCACAGAAGTTGAAGCCAGTGAAACAGGAGAATTACCCTGCACTGGATGTGAAAGGCGTGATGGTGGCTTCGGAAGACGGGGATGAGAGGATTGTGCAGGAATCGTGTTTTTCATCAGCGAAGAAACGAGATCAAATGCACCAGCCACTCGCAACTCACACCAACGACAACCCTTATGAATGTGAAATACGTGGTAAAACGTTTGTTGGGATGTCAAACCGAGTATCTCACGTCAAAAAGCACCACGGTGATTTTCGCGAGTGCACTAAAAAGTCGTTTGGCAACGAAAAGAGTCTGACTCTTCACCAAACTGAAGCAGGTGGAGCTGTGCACGACTGTCGGAACGGACTTCACTCCGCGAACAAAGTGGCTGGAGCAAAGCCGTTTCAGTGTAACGAGTGTGGGAAATCATTTGGATACAGACATCATTTGGAGGAACACAGGCGGGTTCACACTGGAGAAAGACCATTTGAGTGTGACCAGTGTGAGCGGGCATTTACCAAAAAGTCTGACTTGAACAGACACAGGAGTAAACACAGTGGAGACAAGCCTTTCCAATGTGACTTTTGTGGCAAGTCATTTCGCCAAAAATGTGTGTTGCTGACGCACACCCGCATTCACACTGGGGAGCGACCCTATTCCTGCGCCGTCTGCAGCAAAACGTTCGTCACAACTGGGGACTTGAAGAAGCACCAGCTGGTACACACAGGAGAGAGGCCCTTTCAGTGCGAAGAGTGTGGAAAAGCGTACAAGGACATCAGAAACTTGGTGTTCCACAAGAGGGAGCATCAGGGTGAAGGCGCGTACATTTACGAATGTGACATGTGCGAGAAGAGATTTGTAGCGCGTGAGAGACTCGTCAAGCATCAGCTGATACACACTGGAGACAAGCCTTTCCAGTGTGAATTGTGTGAAAAGGCATTCAGCACGAAATCCTCGGTGAAGGAACACGTGCTGAGGATCCATTCCAAGGTGAAGCCTTTCCACTGTGACACGTGCGACACAAGATTCTTCAGAATCTCGCAGCTTCGGAATCACAAACATAACGAACATCACGCGGAAGATGATGATCCTTCAACAAAACAATTTCCTGCAGAAAAGGAGAACACCAATGCGCCAAATGTGAAAACCAGTGAAGATGAACAACTCAGAGGGTCAGGCGTCAGTGACCAACTTGGAGACAATCCAGGGCAGATTATCACAGGGAGAATCGTGGAGAAATGTGAACCTGTTTCTGAAGATCCAACCGAATGTGTTCAAAGTTCAGCCGTATCGTTTGGCTGTGACAAGTGTGAACGGACATTCACTGAGAAAGTGGAACTCTCCCTGCAGAAGCAAATTCACACTGACCAGCACAAATGCAGCTGTGCTCTGTGTGGCGAAAGCTTCACATCGCCCGACTCGTTGACGTCCCACGTGACTGATCTGCACATGACGTCCACAGAGTCGTCTCCCCACCAGGGCATGAACAGAGATGGGACTGTGAAGAGTGAAAACATCCACACAGACAACGATGATTCGAGTCCTGGAAGCAAAGGAAGTTCAGAACAAAAGAGGGCCCAGGTGCTGGCAGATCAGATTTCGAACATGGCGGGGGAGTCTGATGGTGAGAACAGCAGGGTTGGAAATGACACAAATCAAGACGTAACAGACACAGACAAAACAAACACAGGAGATTGCATTTTGGATGATCAGTTTCAAGTGAAGCGAGAAAGCGACGATTCATTGCAAGTGCCACAGTGTGAGGCATCTCACCGTGAGAAGGAAGAGAATGTCGTGGACGAAGCAGAGCAGGGTGGGCCAGGGTGTAAAACTTGTGGAAGATCCTTCACAACACAACGACAACTGAACTCACACGTGACGCGTGCGCACAAACAGCGTATAAACCGGAAACCACGTGTTGGCGCAACACGTCGCAAAACACGTGATCTGTTAGAGTGTCAGGTCTGTGGAAAACGCATGGTGAAGGCCAAATTGAGTTGGCACCAAAAGACTCACTCTACAAACAAGCCTTTTCAGTGTGACTTGTGTGGGAAATCATTCACATACAGGCACCACCTAACGCAACATGAGTCTGTGCACACAGGGGTGAAACCTTTCAAATGTGTGCAGTGTGATCGAGCATTCAGCAAGAAATCGGATTTGACAAGGCACAGGCGAACTCACACGGGAGCGAAACCCTATCAGTGTGTAGAGTGTGGAAAGGCCTTTGCACAACGTTCTGTGCTCACAACTCACAAGAGAATTCACTCAAGTTGTCGTATCATCAAAACCAAAGAAGATTCAGCCAAAGGCGAGCAAGTACATGCCAGCGAACAATGGGAAACTCACACTGAAGTGAAACCATTGGAATGTGATGTGTGCGGCAGAACCTTCACAATCAAATCAAACTTGACCTTCCATAAGCAGTCCCAGCATTTGTCGCTGCACAAGTGTGACTTCTGCGGCAGAGCGTTCGGGACGGAACCGAGGCTGCAGCGACACCTGGTGATCCACGGGGATTCGAACCCGCACCGCTGCGACGACTGTGGTCGCTGCTTCACGACGCCCAACAGTCTGAAGCGCCACCTGGTGATCCACACGGGAGAACGCCCGCACCAGTGCGACGCCTGTGGGCTGTCATTCAGGTGATTATCAGCCGCGAGCGCTGATGTTGTTTTGCATCCAACTTTGTCCTAAACTGTACGTGTGACGGACCAACCGGGGAGGGCCTCGGGGGCAGCAAAATTTCTGTACTTGACTTGGTTTCTTCTTCAACACACATTTTTGGCATGCGGATGATTTTCTGCTTGTAAGTATTGTTGTTTTGTTGTTGCTGCACCAAACCAATACTGTTTTCAAGACATCACAATTTTCTTACTCAGCAAACAATATTTCGAACAGCACCACGTTTTTTCACGCGTTCGTTTGTGAACATTGGGCTCTGTGTTTCTGGAAGCGATCTTCCTCACCAATGAGGTCACGTACGAGAGGCTTTGTGACTGGAGCGTGGTAGAAGAACAGCACCACGTTTTTTCCACGCGCCCGACTTCGTTCAAACACAAAACATTGAGCAGCACTGTTCTTGGCAGCACATTGGCTTCTGTGTTTCTGAACGAAACTTCCTTCACTAGTGGAACTGTGAACTGTGTTTCTCTGCACACAGGCGGCTCTCCGACCTGCGGATCCACGGCCTGATCCACTCGGGGGAGAAACCCTTCAGCTGCGCTCTGTGCGGCAAAGCGTTTCGCACGCGCGGAGACCTCGGCAAACACGCGGAGACGCACAGTGACGCCAGGCCCTTCAGGTACGTGAAACACACGGAGACGCACAGTGACGCCAGGCCCTTCAGGTACGTGAAACACGTGGAGACGCACAGTGACGCCAGGCCCTTCAGGTACGTGATGCGTTGGAGCAGGATCGTGTTTTGTCATGTCTGACAATAGGTGCACGCGCAGAGTGCGCTGAACCAGTCGAGGCTCAGATGTTTTCAGTCAAGGCAGCTTCAGTCTGACACGTTTGCAAATGCACTTCTCCAAGGTTTTCTGTTTGGTGACAAAGGCCTCTTGATCAAAGCGTTTGGAGGTGTGTCGGAGCTTGTGCAGCCGCGACATTTTTCGATTGTCAGGTGAGATGGTTGTGAGGTAAATTGCATTTTTCTTGCAGCTGTGAGACGTGTGGCAAACGGTACAAGCAGCGCCGCCTCCTGGACATCCACTCGCGCGAGCACAGTGGCGACATCTCCTTCAGCTGCGCCCTCTGTGGCAAAACCTTCCTGTCCGAGGCGCGTCTCAAGAAACACGTGGCGACGCACACCGGCCTCAAACCGTTCCCGTGTGGAGAGTGTGGGAGAGAATTCGCGCAGAAGTCACATTTGAAGGAACACGTGTTGCGGATGCATGAGCAGCGCAGGCCGCACCGGTGCGAAGTGTGCTGCAGAGGATTCTACCGGAAGTGCGAACTCCAGAAGCACGTGACCGTGACGCACGGCGTGGACGTCAGGGTCACGTGATGTTCAGTCGCGAGAAATCGCTTCGCTGTTGATCTGCTGTCCACGCACGAAACAGTGGTGCTTCGTCAACTCGGAATTGATTCATGCAAAGTCTGAAGCACGAACCAAACCGTTTCGTCGACACAATACAACAACGCTTGAGTGCATTCTGGTCAAAAAGAAGAATTCCTGCTGGGCAAGTTTCCTCGCGTGACTGTTGTCTGAAAACAAACACAGAATGTGTCTGGCAAGCGTTGCAACAAGTGTATTTCATCCAGACAAACCACACAAACAGCTTTTTTTCTCAGCGTTTGGTTTTCTCTTTTTTTGACGCGTCAGTGTCGCTACGCGTTGATCGAACACGCCCAGTTCAATGACGCATTGAGCTCCGCGCAACAGAAAAGCGCTGTTTGCGCGTCCGAGCGTTATCAAAACTGAATTTCGGGTTTCCAGGGAACCAACACATTCATGTTTTGCCACGTAACTTTCCGCTGAACTTCGTGCGTTTTGTGTCTTGAGGCTCAAGCTCCGGAAAAAAAAACTCGCTCCTCTTGCGCGGAAAAAAGAACCAAGGCAACATCACATGAAAACGTCTCAAAAGCACCTTTTATTGCAACAACGCTTCAACGGAACGAAATGCATCTCAACCTGAAGGGCGTTATTGAAAGGGAAACGCTCTGAGACCAGCAAGTCTCTGCGCGAAAGGCTGCAACTCGGGGAGTTTTCGGATCATTTGAACATCGACCTTGTTGAGGGGAACAATAACTTGAAGTGTTGACTTCAAAAATGAAAAACAATTTCAAGCAGGTCAGTTCCAGGAAAAAGCACCAAAATCACAGCACCAGTCGACACTGAGCGTCAAGTTTGAAAAGCAGGAGTCGAACACTGCAGGACAAGACTGCACGGTGAAGGAACCGCAGAGCTCCAGGCCCTGCCTGGGCACCACTGAAGAGTTTGTCATCTGCCTCGTCTCTTCACACATCACAGGGCGTTATTCGCACCAAACGGTTGCAATTTCGCGGCTCAGGTTCAAAACGCAAAGTTTTTGACGCCACCAGAACGTGAAGCGGTAGATTTTGAAAAGCGTCAAACAAAACAAAATATCCTCAGATATGTTTCGAAACGAAACCCTTTGTATCAGGGGGGTGGACTTCTGGGCACTTGGGGTGGGTGTGTATTCAAGCGACACTGCCTCTCCTGTGGAGAGTCTTCTTCCTGGGCGGGGGCTTCGGTTTCCTTGGCTCGGAATTCCCCGCAGGAGCAGATGAGTTCCCCGCTCCAGGAGGACCAGACGCTGACGCGGTGACGTCACCACGAACTTCCGGTCCTGCAGCGGCTTCCGGCCTCTCGTCCAGTTTCTGGAGCGTCCCGGGGGAGGCGACGGTGAGCGTTGGTCTGGGGTCGGACGAACCGTCAGGTGCAGATGATGAGTTCATCGCTCCAGGAAGAAAACCGGGAGTGTTGATGGGTCCATTGGTGTGAGGTGCGTCTTTGACTGAAGGGAGAACCGCGCGACCTATAAACAACAAGGTTTGTGTGCACTGTTCAAACGGAGAAAGTGATGCTACATATGAGGGCTTGGGACCTGGGCTCACGGGGGGGGGGGGGGGCTGGCCCCTGGAGCGCGCACGTGACCCACAACGTCAGGGGGCCTGGGGTACCATGGGCCCTTGGACCGCTTGCGTGCGTACCAATGCCTGCGACGTCGATGCTGGCCCTGCGGCCGACGGCGCGCGGCGGCTGCGGACCCTGCTGCTCCGGAACCTTCACCTGCAGCACCCCGGTCGAGCGGTGGTAGTTGAACGACATCATCGGCTTTGGCAGCAGAGGCTCTGAACAGTGTGAGAAGAGAGAATGGCATGAGGCCTGGTTCATACGGTTGAGGGCCTTGGGCTTCGGTCCCAATCAAAACAATGCAACGTGATTATTGTTTCAGCAATATGACTGCATAAGAGACGTCCGCACCTTTCTGTGTCGCAGGTGTGAGGACCGGTCCTGCCGTAGGCACCGGCGCGTACAGGTTGTCGAGACTGAGCTGTCGCGTCAGGATGCGACGCTTGTGCCAATCCACGTGCACCTGGAAACAGAGCGGTATCTAGTGCGTGCGTGCTTCGAGTGATGTGTGTGTGTGTGTGTTTGTGTGTGTGTGCATATGTGTGTGTGCTATCCAGAGAACCCATGATCTGCCCAAGTCCATCCCACCCTGACACAATCGATCCCGGTCACCCCACCCCGCCTTCTTTTAAGGGCACAACCCTGCACTGCCCTACCCTGCACCACCCCTCCCCACCCTGCCCCGCCCTGCCCACCCCGCCCCGCCCCGCCCCGCCCCGCCCTGCCCTGCCCCTCACCTTGGTCGGCTCCTTCTCGGGCATGCGCAGCGCCTCCCGCGGCCGCGTCGGCTGCAGCTTCCGGACGACGTTCGGCTTGTCCGTGCGGCGAATCGGCTCCTCCACCGGCAGGTAGTTCACGTCCACCTTACTCGACAGGGACACCTGCAAAAATAGAACCGAGTGAAATAAATGTGCAGCAGACACTGGACAAGGTTTTGCGATTTCGGGTGTGTTTCACGCTGGATGCGTCATTCTGTGTCCCACATGTCAATTGATTGCGATAGCGTCGCCCAGAACTTTGACGCACCCACTCAACGTGTGACCCTCCTCTAAGACACCAGAATCAAACACGTGGTTGTCTCTGACCTTGACCTCGAGACGCTCGTTGCTGCTCGTCTTGAGAGCGTCCGAGTCCTCCGGCTCCTCCTTCAGCTCCTCCAGACTCTTCGTTTTCCTCGAGTCCTTCTCCAGCTGCCGCAGCCTCATCACTTCCGGTATCATGGCGGCCGGCCTCGCTTCCGGCGTCGCGTTGCACGTGTCCGGTGTCGTGTCGGGCGTTTTCGGCGAAACAGCAGGAACTTCCGGTGTGATGGCCGCTAGCATCGTCTGTTTGACCTTGGACTTCCTCTTCACCCCAGGGGAGTGTTTTCTGTAGTCTTTGATGTTCATGTCCATCTTGGGTATCAGCGGAGCCTGTCTTCCTCCTCCGACGGCAGAGGGCGCGGTTGGCTTCCCGCGGGTTCCCTTGAGCGGCGCGGCGGTGGCGGGGAGAGGCGCCCCCTCCCGCGGCTGCGTCGACGCAGATGACCGCAGCATCTGGCGCAGGTCCGGCCGCTGCTTGCGCGCCTTACGCCCTCTGGTGCCGAGCGAGTTGGTGGGGCTGTCGGGGCCGGAGTCGGTGGAGCTGGCGCCCCCTGTGGTGTCGCGATGCGCCACCTGGAGCCGAGGACGCGACGCCGAGTCCTTCGTTCTGACCAAACTCTTCAGTGATGTGGTCTGAAAATAGACCGAGCGATATAACCATGTGGCACAAAAACATCACGCCTCTTTGTTGGACTGCAGAAGTACACTTGATTGTGTTCGTTTTTGCCACTCTATGTCACTGAACACCAGAACACCCACCTTTGTTGACTTCTCCGCAGGTTTGGGTGACCTCGCCGGTGACCTCTCATTGACCTTGGGTGACCTTTCTGGCGACTGGGTGACAGAACAGATAGACTGCTGCTGGGTTCTGGAGTAGATGGGTCCCGGTGCGAGGTGACAGGGGGAGTCAGCTGATCCCGGGGAGGCGGCGCCGGGGGTGCTGTTTGCAGGGGGGTGCTCCAGACGCTGCCGCACCGTCCTCAGTTTGCTGATGCATTCCGCCATCTTTGTGTCCACGGCAACTGATTCCGTGGAAACCGCCTGGAAAAGGAATTCAGGTTCCGAATGGAGAAATGACCAACGAAGTATTGAAGATCGATATCAACGGGCAGTAATGCTACGGGAAGGTTCCCTTGACGCTTGACGTGGCCCAAGTGCGTAGCCCAAGTCTGTGGCTTCAAGGCAATTGAGGCACGTCACCGAAAGCAAATTTCCCAAGGCTCCAAGCATGATGGACAGGGAGAAATTGATTGAGAAAGACACTACGATGACGTACGCATGCACACGAGGCCTGTTTTACACATGGACCAACCAGCACAGAGACACAGGACAGACAGAACGCGCCCGCGGGCTGTGCGACCTTCACCTTGTCCTCGGTGGCGGGAACGGGCGGAGTTGACGTGCCCGCCTCCACCGTGCACAGGATCGACGTGGGCGACGCCTTCCCGTCCACCGGCGTGAACGTGCTCTCCGCGAGCCCACCAGGGGGCGTCTGAAACACGGCGTCGAGACACGTGACGTGAACGTACAGGGGCCTCGAACACGTGCGTGAACGTGGAGCCCGTAACACGTGGAGCTCAACCATTAACAAACATATAACACGTGACGCATTGACGTATTCAGTGTGAAACAGACCAAACACTTCGTCATCCTAGTTTTGGATACAAAATCTACCCGAACAGAGGGGAGTAACATTTTGAAGCATGCCGTCATGCAAAATCTAACATGAACAAGAGAGAGGGACGTTTTCAAAAGATTGTCGAGTGTTCCTGGTGGCATCAGATCGCGCGCGTGTGTGTGCGTCCGAAAGTGTGTGCGTGCATGAGTGAGTTTGTGTGTGCGTGTGTGTGCGCGTGTGTGTGCTGCACCTGCGTGGCGGTGACCCAGAGCTTCTCTGTGTGCGAGATGATGGAGTTGGAGATGGACTTGATTTCGCGGTCGATCGGAGAACTGACGGTGAAGTCGAGCCCTGGCACCGGGGAGGCCTTTCCGGACCTGCAAATGGAAAAAAACCCAAATGAACGCGAGTGCACGGGGGACCATGCATGGAGGTTGGACTTGGGTTTCAGTCATTGACCCAATTTTCGTTCTTACCCCCCCTCCCCCCATGCAAAGTGTGAATGTCACATGTGCGACTGTTGTGTTCCAGCTGCAGTGTGGGCCAGGAACTGCGCAATGTGTCGTGTGTGCACTCAAATCAAGACGCTGCGGCGTTCACGCAGACACATAGCACCGCATTGACTTTGTCGTGTGTTGAAATGCAATTAACGCAGTGTGGTTCTGATTGAGCCTGATCCCGCGTTCGGTGCCGCCGCGCTCACCTCGTGGACGCCTCGTCCTCGGATCGCGACTCGCACGAGTCCTCGCGGATCGCCTCCAGGTTCGGCCGGAAGGGGGCGTCCTCGTCGTCGCACTTCCGGTTGGCGGCAGCTCCTGCGCGGTGGAACTTCTCGCGCGGCTCGAGCAGGTCCGCCTTCGACACCATCACCGCCTTGTCCACCATGCGCGGCTGGAGGGAATCAGGGGAGTTTTGCTCGAAAAGATTCCAGTGTGTCATATCTGCTGCGACATCAACATCGCTTTGAAGTTCCGGCAAGTTCTGCCTTGTTCTGACTCGTGTGACCGCAGGATTCTTGTTGTCTCAAATTCTTTGTCAAAGTGAAAGATTTTGAACGTTGGACTTCCAAAAACGCAGGTCCTTTGAAAATTTTGGCTTCACGTTTTTCGCGCTGACGTTCTGACCTCACCTTGCCCTCTGGTGGGAACCGGAGAGGTGACGTTTCCCTGTTGACCACGTGGTTCTCGCGCGTCCCCACGGCACGTGACACGGTCACGGGACTTCCGGCCAGGTCGTCCAGGTAACGAGGGAGGTCCCCGGCGTCTGTAACCAAGAGTGGAGGGTTTCGTTTGGAATTGTAAAAATAGAAAAGGTCCCGATGTCCACTGGCACTGAAAATTTTGACATACTTTTATCAACAAGTTTCTTTCATCAACAAGGTTCTGTCAAGAGGACATTGCCGTGGTTCTATAGTTTCGAGAATCTATCTCAAATGCCTCTTGAAGGGCACAAGAAGAATGCATCTCAACAAAACAATGCCAAACACAGGAAAATCAATTGAACATTCTGTTTCAAACAGCAAATTGTCAACAAGCAACACAAACAGCATTTTTGCATATAAAAATTGTCTATTTTGGGCCCATCTGCGTGAGGAAGCAGGCCACCAAAATTGAACCAGATGACTGCGGTCTACGGTACAAAATGATGCAAAAGGACACGTGACGAAGACGACTGACCGAAACTTGATTGTGCTGTGCTGGATGGATAATCACACACACACACACACACACACACACACACACACTGTCTGCCTGTCTGTCTCTCTCTCACTCTCTCTCTCTCTCTTTCTCTCTCTCTCTCCCTCTGTCACTTTGGTGTGTCACATACACACACACACACGTGCACACAAACACACACTTCGAGCCGGTTTGCGCACAACACCTCCAGGCACACTCTGGAATGGGTTTTCTGTGAGCACACGAGCCACAGAAACATTGCTGTCACTCTGCTCATTGGACGTTCCACGCCAAGACAACCACACCACGTGGGCGGTTGAGCGTGATCACCATTGGAGTTGGATGTACATCACAAACAACGGAGACCAGAACTATTCACGCCTACACGCCATCCTGGGGACACTTTTTGTGGGCTGGTTCCACAGCACGACATCTCTACACGGATGACACACAGACGTACCAGTCTGGACGTCACTAGTCATGATGGAGTCAGTGGCCGTAGCGCTGTTGAGGGTCAGCAGTCTCACGGTGCAGGTCGCCTGCTCCCGCACAGGGGGCGCTACAATCACAGCCGCACAGTGCAGCGAAGCGGCGTTGGCAGGGTAACCAAATCACCAGGGACCAATTCGCATGTAACTGTTACATGTCGCAAACCAAAAGCGAAACAGAGATAGCAGATATGTAAGGAACTTGAAAATAAAATGAGCATGACCAGACTGTCCAGAGCATTGAACTGTCCGTCGAGGGTGGACATTGTGGACTGCATGGGCATCGCGTGCAGTGAAGCACTGACCTTTAGTGACCGGTGAGACCGGACTCTGTGGGTCGAAAAGCTGCGGCGTCGAAGTCGCCTTGGACAGCTGCGAGAATCTGCAATGGACAGCGAACCGAAGTGAACAAACTGCTTTAGGTTAAGGATAAAGAACGAGGTCTACCCAATGCTTTCTTGAATTTTAAAGCACGAGTGCTTTGGCACAAATGCTTTTTGTTCAAGAAAGTATTGGGTCAAGTTCTTTATGCCACATACAGCTCATGACTTTGATGATGAACAGAAAGTCTTTGAAGTTTTGGGTCCTGAATTTTCAAGCACTAGCTGTGTAGTCTGGACATACAGTTGGTGCTTTCTGTGAAAATAAAGGACCCAAAACTTCAAAGTCTTTCTGTTCATTATCATTGTTCAGTGCTGTCTTTGGAGAGAACGACTCTTTCTGGGTCTGCAGCTGACACTGAGGCAACCGAGATGATCAGCTGATTTGCGTGTTAGAGGCACACCAGAGGCCCACCTTGAATCAGGCCCACTGGTCTACAACTTCAGAAAATATGATGCACATTGAAGGGACACCAGGACTTCTTTATCCTGGCTTGCCTGTCAACACCAGCCAAATTTCCATCGTTGACATCCAAGATTTCGCACTGACCTGACAGGAGACGATTCTCTGTCGACGAGGTGGAGGGACAGGGAGCTGGTCGCCCGGTGCACGATGGGATCGGACGGAGGCATCGGGCTCGACTCGCGGTCCACCAGGTCCTTCCGCGGGGAGGGCAGGTCCGCCGTGCACCCGACCTCATGCGTCTCCACCTTCAGCTGCTGGAGCGGGGCCAGGGTCTCCGGGGTCCCAGGGTCAGTCCCCTGGCTGGTCTGCTTGATCTTAAGGGTGCCGACCCCTCTGGTCAGGGTGTGGGGTCTCTTGAGCACCCCAACATCATTGGTGGTGGGAAGGGTTTCCTTGATCACATCAGACCCTGTGTCCTGGAACTTCTTGGTTTGGGTGTTGGTGCCTCTAGAAACGGTGATTGGCTGTTGGAACCTGGAGCCTCTGAAGGCCGAGGGGACCTCCAGGGCTCTGCCCTGGGCTGGGGTGTTGGTGCTGGAGTTGACGTACTGTTTCACTGGGGTGTTGAGCTTCTTGGTGGCGGTGGTCTTGGCTGGTGTGCTGGTACCGGTGGAGATCACAACTGGCTGAGCCATGTAGGTCGCCTTTTCTATGGTGGGTATGAATGTGTAGGTGCCACAGTGCTTCGTTTCCTTGGATGCAGTTTCTGTTTCTCTGTTCTTCTTTCTGATGGTTGGTGTGTTGGTTCCACTGTCCCTGCCAGGTGGCACCACCTTGTGGCGATGGTCACCAGGGGGAGTTGTGACGTCATCAGTCATGGTGACGTGGTCCACCATATTGGATCTGAGTCTGGACAAGAACTGTTCGTACATTTGGTTCATCTGACTTTCAAGGTCAACTGAACTTGGCCCTTGGCCTCTTGGGCCCTGTTGGAATGTGTTGTTGCCAGGTTGTGGCGCGGTTGCCATGGAGAACTGGTTCTGGAGCAGCGCTTCCACGGGAGACGTGCACGAGTCTCTCATGCCTGGCCTGTCCGTCTGCGTGCTTCAAACAAAAATGGAAACAGAGTTAACTTCCCAAACCACGCTCCAACGTTTCACTAAACATGACCCATTCAAACTCGTCATTTACCAAGCAGCCTGGTCTCAGCAACCTTCAAACCTACCCCACACCATGTCGCACCGCGAGGTCTTGACCGGATGACACACACACACACACACACACACACACACACACACACACACACACATACACACACACACCGCCCTGCAGATCGCCACCTTCTCTGAAGGTGAACCTGCATCTTACCACACCAAACCGCGAGGTCTTCACCGGGGTTCCGAACACCCCACCGACACACAAACACACACACGCACACACACACACACACACACACACACACACACACACACACACCTGAAGGTGACCCTGGGCTCGAGGTCGCCGCTCCAGCGCGCATCCACTCCCACGTCCCGCAGCGCCCCCGCGTGGTTCCCGACCTTGGCGTGCGCCGTCACCACCGTCTTCGTGCCCGTCCCCCGGGAAACGCCTGCAGCGTGTGCAAAAGCATTTGAAATTCAGTCCAGGTAATTGGTTGCGTGCGTGTGAATTTGTCAAAGTCACAGACTGCTGTTGCTCCTGAGCAGACTTTTCGTTGCGCACATGTGTTTTGCGGAACTGACAGGTGCATGAGAAAACAAGAACACTTGTCATCGAGAACAAAATGTGAGCCATGGGTTGCATTCACACGTGGCGACCTCGGGTGTGTGTGTGTGTGTGTGTGTGTGTGTGTTACCTGGGGTGCGAAAGTTCTGGCTGAAGTTGAGCCTGTAGACGGGGTCGGTGGCGACCTCTCGGTGCTTCTGCGGGATGCGTGACGTCAGCGTGATCTTGTCGCGCATCTCAGGGGCGTCGTTCTGAGATGACTTGTTCACCCGCTTCGGAGGCTCTGAGGGAAGAGGAACACTGGGAACTGAGGGCTGTGTTGCGTTCGGGACGTCATGACCTTGGGTCCTCGTGTTGTCTTGTTTGGTTGTGCGATTTTCCAGAGAAAGAATGAAGCCAGCGATGGGTACACAGCAGATTCGTTTTCTTGGGGGAAACCAGTTCCTGACTCACCTGTGTAAGTACCCTGATTCCTGAGCGGCTGCTGCTCCGTCTCCATGGCAACCGATTTGAGACGCAGCAGGTCGTGCGTGTCGGTGACGCAGTCGGACGTGTCGGCGCGGTGCGCCTGCGTCGCCTCGTTCTGGGTCTCCGGACGTGACGTCACGGTGCAGACGCTGCGCACAGAGATGCGCGGCGTCGTCGTCTCTTTCGTGGCCTGACCAAAACAGACAAGAACTCTCAAAGGAGGTCACTTTGTTCAATGTGGTTTGTTCATGCACCGGAAACTGAAGCGTGAAAAGCTCTGGCAAATATCTCGGTGCTTGATTCACTTGTTTGATTGGACATGTGCAAGCGGTACAAATTATACATGAAGATGCATCAGCATCACGCCATTTCAATTGCGGCGGCGTCGGTGAGTGCTTGCGTGTGTGCGTGCGTGTGCGTGCGCGTACATGTGTGCGTGTGTGGCCTGACCTGCTGGACGGCGACGGTCTGCACTTTGCGTCGCGTCACGGACGGACTGTCCGTCATCGTCTGGCGCTCCATGACGTCAGGAGGCAACGTCATCGTGAACTGCGACGCCGACGTGCGCGGGCTCAACCTGCCGAGAGAGGGCGCGGACCTGAGTCACGTGCGGCGCACGCTCAAAGGTGCACACATGTGTGTTGAACCCGTGCACACAATCCTTGGTTTTCAGCTGCAAATTTATTCTCACGTCCAGAAACATTTTTGCTTCGCCGGTTTTTGCAGGCAGTTTGGGGGTCCGTCCTAATCTGTTCGAACAGGGAACAAAATTTTGAGGGTGCGTGTTGGTCCCGTCTGAAAGAATTTACAACTGAATGCCGAGAGATCTTGGAGGCTCGATATGAAGAACGTTTTCAGTCCACACAAGGTGTGCTTTAGCAAACGCTTTTGACTTGACCACTTCACGAAGAGGGCGTACACATTGTTCCTCACCTGAGCAGTTTGAACACACCGCTGTTCCACAGATACATCGTTCAGTACTGGGCGGAACATTCACAACAAATCCATTGTCAGCAAAGCCGTTCCTTCATTTCCGGATTCTTTCAACAAGACAAGCATCAACTTGTTTGGTTTTCAAGCGTCAGCCGAAGCTGCTTCCCTGGGGCGGATCCGGAAGACCAGGGGATCACAGAGACTGGGGGCCAAGAGTCTTTTTCCCTTTCTGTGACATTCAAGAGAGGATCCAAGGGGATGAACATGCAAGGGGCTGAACCCCGAGTTCTCCCAAAAGCCATGCATAAGAACTAGGGATTCCCCCTTCGCTGGAGATCATCGTGCAATACATGTTAGCGGATCTCTCTTCATTCGGACTTGCTGTACAATCGCATTCACCACCAAATCAAGACTTCTCCTTTGGATTCCTCTCTATCTTTTCAATGGAAGGTGCATTGCTTGATTCAGAATTTGTCTGATCCGGACACATTTTGCTTCAGAAATCCAGTCCGCATTGAGGGAGACGAGACGAGGCGTACGATATAACCTCCTCGCTGCCCCGAACCTCCCTCGGCTCCGCCCCGCCCAGCTCCGCCCCGCCCGCCCCGCCCAGTCCCGCCCCGACCCACACCGCCCCACCCCACCCTGCCCTGCACCGCCCCGCCCCGCCCCTCCCAGCTCCGCCCCGCCCCGCCCCGCCCAGCCCCGCCCAGCGGACTGAAGCCGTTGTGTCCGCCGGAAGGCCACCGCGCTGCACCCACACCTCGCTCCG
>JAAUXT010106039.1_pt1 | contig 17538 bp, 14 predicted proteins | sample 7278171 | NCBI WGS metagenome assembly JAAUXT01 (sample SAMN14350112, study PRJNA611818) | marine sediment metagenome | isolation source: surface marine sediment (1.8m) | place: French Polynesia: Moorea | collected 2018-08
CATTTAATACATGAACTCACCTCACAAGCACAAATTCCTTCTCAATTCTCTTCTCAAAACACACCCCGTGTGAACAGGAAGCTGTCTAGACTAGACTGAGTAGATCTACGTATCCTTCCGCGACCATCAAGTCCCTGCTTCCGGGACTTCTTGTTATTGTAATCACCATCAGTCTGTATGTATGTAGTGTGTGTGTGTGTGTATGTATGTTGAGTTACGGGGAGGGGGAGCAACTCAACATGGTGAAAATTAGCCAGGATCATTTTTGGCCATTTCAAGCATTTTTCATTTTTTGGCCATGGTGAGTTGCCCCGCAACTCAACATGGAATTTTTTTTTTGATTTTTCCAAAATTGGCCAAAAATGATTCCAGCAAATTTTCAGCATGTTGATTTCCCTGCGAACCTGCGTGTGCACTGACAACAGGTCAGCAGTGGTGATCAGCCCCGATTTCTATCGTGAAACTGTCCGTTGTGACAGAGGGCAGGGATGACCACTGCTGTAAAATTTCCCGAATCCAGTGTGTGCGACCACTTCCGTGATCACCCCAGGCCAGTGGTGATCCGTGACCGAAGCGCGATCAACTTGGTGGTGACGGAACCTGTTTCATGAATCATATTCATTTCACAGATGTGGTGCATCAAGGCTCATGTTCAATATCTCATCAGTGACGAAGCCAACAAGCCGAACTCAACGACCAGTTCATGATGTCGCCACGTCATTGTCCTGCTCAAGCTGTGATAGCCTACTTAGTGAATGCAAGATCGACATGCAGCTTCTGAATTCCACATCAGTGTCAAAATCTTTGGATTAGCTTTGGTTCCTCACTGCGATACGGAACGTAGAGCCCTCTTTTTTTGCGAAGGCGCACTGAGCTATTGTGTGTCGGATTCAACACCACATGTCTCGTAGTTTCCATCATAAAAGTCACTCGAAAGGTTCTTGTACTTACAAACCTCTGGTTATTTCATGAACAGTTTACGTGTTGTGTACGTTGGTGGAAAAGTCCGAAGACGTTTTTCAACAATCAAAACCTTGTTTGCGGTTGTAGTCCACAACTGTCAAGATTTTGTACAGCTGCAAGCAACATCAGACAACCCACCTGCAGTCGGGGTTCTATCCCCACGCGGTCTTATATCCACTTCCTCGGACGTACATTGTTGCAAACTTTTTTCATTCCTGATTATTGCTGCAGCTTTCTCGTAGGACGGTGCCTTTCCAACAACAACAACACAATGGTTGTTATTAATCGCAGTTTTTGAAGTCGAGAAGGTGGAAAATAAATATCCATGAACTCTCCTGTTTTGTCCGTAATTATTCGAGAACACCTTTCACTGGACCAGACAGCAACACATCAGATTCGAAAGTGTAAGTGATGGTTTGTGCACGAGATATCTACACGTACGTACAAGAACACAACCAATGTGCACGCATGTGGCCAGCACTTTGACACATCGTCCCCTCAATAACCTTGCTCCTGCTCCTCCCTCTGCTTTTTTAATCTTTCCTTCTTGGCTTTCTTTTTTTCCATTTCCCATGCATGAACATCGATGTCTTCGTGCAGCTTCGTCACAACACCGTATCCCAGGGTTCCGCTTCCACCACGAGCTGTGAATCTTCCACCGGTTTCTAAGACCTGAGGGAAGAACGAGAAAGCAAAGCGATGAACATCCGCTCTGCTCGTCCCGCATTGAAATGTCCAGCCCTTGTCCTTGTCCTGCAGATGATGTCTGGAGCGGAACGTAGCAATGACAACGACAACAAGCCCGCGACCAGCAGAGTGGTACTTCAGTCTGGATGCCCAACAGGTTTGTGTTCGGTTTGGCCACATGAGGTCACCTACCCTTGGGTGGGAGGGGGGTCACGCGACGATACCTTCAGTACCTAACGACACCTGACATCTCCAGGCAAAAGTGTTATATGTGCCCTTGTGCCAGACAAGTGCCCTGCTGGTCCCCATCCCTGCAAAGGGCTCCAAGGGACGGACGGATGTCTACAACGCTGTGTCCAAAACACAAGTCACTCTGCCAAGACCACGAAAGCACTGCACTGTAGACACGCGCCGTGCCAGCAACAAAGCCGTGTATCAACAAAACGTGTTCAGCGTTCCACAAATGTTCATTTCAGCATTCCCTTTTTCTTTGAACAGAGCCAAATGCTCTCTCTCTCTCTCTCTCTCTCACACACACACACACACACACACACACACACACACACACGTACCTGTGACCCTGCGTGCGCCCCTGCTCCCCCGGTGGGCGGGTCGTGCGGCAGCTCCTCCCCGACATCGTCCTCGTCCGTGTCGACCAGCTCCTCCAGGTTCCCGTTGCTGTCCACGAGGCGGCGCTGCTGCTGCTCGTCCACCCCGAACACCTGGTGCGAGTAACAAGATTGTGAATTTCCGCGCATGCGTGCCCACAAGCGCGTGAACAGCTGAGAACTGGGAACACGCTGAGAACACGACCGCAACACGCACCTGGTCAATGCTCCTCCTCGCGTCATCAATTTCCTTGCTGGCCGCGTCACTCTCGATCGTGTAGGTGCCGGTCTCACTCAGGTTGTCCCCGTCCTTCTCCGCGTCGCGCTTCTCGCCTCCTCCACCAGGGCGCGCCTTCCGCTCCGCGCCGCCTTGACTAGAGCGATGCACTTTTGGCACAGCTTTCTCCGCTTCTGCTGCGGATTTGTGATGTTTCTTCGCCTCCCGGTACAAGTCATGTTCTGTGCTCTGATGTCGCTGCGCATTCCTGTTGGAGCCAGACGACACGCGAGCAGACGACTTCGGCGTCGTCTTCTTGACCGACGTGGCCGCTGCGGCGGGTTTGGGGCTGGAGGCGGTGGAGCGGCGCTTCATGCCGGGGCTCTTGGGCGGCGGCGCGGCGGGCGCTGAGCGCCGCGTCACCCGGGGACTCGCCGGGGTCGCCGCCGCGGAGCCGGACCCGCGCGGAGTCGTAGAGCGCTGAGAGTCAGTTCGCTTCGGTGTGGACGATTTTCTATTAACTGGAGGTTTCTTGCCTGCAAACAAAAGTTACTGGTCAGACAATCAAACAAAACAAAAGCCACGGACCAATGTCTGAACTTTTGGACACCACAGTTTCAAACTCTCAAAATCCGTGGAACTCACCGCTTTTCAAGACACCGGTCGTGTCACTCCTGATGCTCAGATCCTCATTATCGCTCGACATGTTGGAATGGTGCCCGTCCGAGAGGTACCCGGTGCTGCGTCGCGAGTCTGTTCGCTGAACGGGCGACCTTTCCGCCGGAGCAGGAGACTCATCCTCTTCCTTATCCTCATCCTGCGACCTCTGGTGTTGACCCGATCTCGACTTGAAGCTCCTGCGCGCTTTGGACGGGTGGAACTTGCTGAGGCTGTCCTTGTCGCCCATCTTGGCGTCTCCGGAGCTGAAGTCGATGGTGAACGCCATCGCTGGCGCGGGCGGCGGCTCCGACGGTGAGTTCTGATCGTTGGCGTCTGAAACAAGTCAAAGCAAGTGAGTGTTGACGTCACCTCCAGGAAGTGTTGCACACACACACACACACACACACACACACACACACACACACACACACACACTGCAGTAATCTTCCTGCGTCCAGCCAATCTTACGATCTGCACCAGAACTTCACCCGTCAGATGACAACTCTCAACCCGTTTCTCACCTGCAGCGTTGTTCTCGGTCGTTTCCGCCGCGGTCTCCGTGGCACCAAAGAGGCCGAAGTCGCGCTCGGCTTTGTTGATGTCTCGCTGCGGAATCTCCATGTATGTACACGCGTACTTCGGGTCGTTCTTGTATTTACTCATGTCGATCTCCGGCTCAGCGCTCCCGCCGTTCGGCAATGACTTCTTTTCATTGTCTGTGAGAAGAGGAAAGTATTGTTCTTGCTTTTCCTTGGGATTACAATCTGAACCTTGCAAGTCATGTCGACGTCATCTGTGCTCTGTAACAAAATTTTCTCATTGTTGCCTTCCTGGGATACAGGAGAGTTTGCAACGTTGTTGCGGACAAAACCGAGAGTTTGTTCGTGCAAAGATTACAACACAGGACGATCTAGGTGTTGGAGTTGGGACAGTTTTTCCAGCTCGCAACGTACCATTGTCACTGGCCCCGTTCTGCGCAGCCGCCTGCCCCTCCCCGCTGTCGCCCCACCAGTCCGGCTGGCCGTACAGGGGTGTGCCCTTCTTCACTGTATCCAGACCCTCCATGTCCTCTCCTGCAAACATAATCAACTCTGATGGCTGGGAAACCTCGTGTGAAACGAACCGCAGTATCCAGGTGAGTTTGGATCTGCAAAGCCTCAAAGTTGACCCCATGGCCCCGGCTGATAAAAAACGTCACAAGACCTATCCAATCATGGCTCTTGCGAGTGGATAATCCCTCACTCAACCTGGAGGTTGAGTCCAGGTAATCGCCCCTGACACTTCCAACGTGCGGCCGAAAACTTATTTTTCACGTGGTGCTTCCAACCAGACCACCCCACACAGCACACGCTGCAACCAATCTTGAACGCGTGAGCTCCTCGCCTCACGAAAAGCCTTTTTGCTTCACACCTGTTGGCACATCGTTGGCATCAATAAATGGGTTCAGACTGAACGGTTTACATATTGGCAGAATTGGCTATTAGCTCAGCGAATACGGGGCAGTCAAAATACAATTACTGCCTTTTGGCAGCGTGATGAATGAGAAACGCGCAGAAAAACACACGATGTGGTTTGATACGCGATGTGGCAAGCTGCACTGCATCGCTCCCGTCTGCAAAACTCTTCGCTCACAGCTGCACTCAAGAGAGCAGTGTTCCCAGTGATCGACGCAACACATTCGGGACATGATAGCAAAATGAATTTGCTTTCGAGTGTTCACGTACCGGTGAGACTTCTGCGCTTGTCCCTGCGGTGCGTGGAGGGGGAACCTGGGCATTTCGTGGGCGAGTCATTCTGGTTCTCGTCTGAAAAGCGATGGAAGCCATACAGAGGAACTGCGAGCGAAGCGTAGGCTCTTAAAACCAACAACTCTATTTCCAAAGTAAAGACGGAAGAGGCTCTTTGCAGCTCCGAGAACTTGTTTGTTCAGACATAATTTCCTGTCTGCGATGCTCTTGGCTGACTGTCGCGGAAATGATTTTTCTCTCAGACATAATTCCACGTGAGGCACTCAATTCTCCCCAGACTCAACTCAAGTATGGAACTCATGATAGCTGCATGTTGTATGGTTCACAAGTCAACGTGGTTTTGAGCTCAAACTGCACTGCTTGCTTCACGAATGCCAGCATGCACGTGCCCTCGCAATGACTTCATCGCTCCGCCAGGCGTCTTGATGACATCAACCCTTCAGCCTCACAGACAGAATTCATTTTCTCACTGTCACACTGGTGTCTCACCTGGTGCGTTGAGGTCGATGTACATGACGGCGGACCCGGTGCGGATCGGCTGCTGCGGCGGCGTCGCTTCCGTCGCCGCCGCGCTGTCCCCGGGAGCGCCCGCCTCCTGCCCCGCGGCGCCGCTCCCCTCCGTCCCCCGCGGCGGCGTGTCCTTCGTCGGCACGTCGGACAGCTCGTCCTCCTCGTCGTCGGCCTTTAGCGTGTCGGCACTTTCCGCCATCAGGTCATCATCCTCGCGCCGCAGCGCGTCCAGCGTCGGGTCCAACTTGAACGACTCGGTCAGTTTGCTGTCGGACGACACGTAGCCTGACGAGTCGATGGCAGAGGAGACCGGGGTGTGGGGCGCCTGATCTGCCTGGCTCTGAATCACGCTGTGGGGCGAGGACAAGTGGGAGGAGACGATGGACGTGTCGGCTCTCGGGGAGGACGTCGCGCTGTGATCCGACGGGAGACTGTACAGCTGCTGGTGCGGACTCACAGTCGACTGGTAGTCGTGGGGTGTGATGGGGCGTCCCCCGTGATGGGCCAAGTACTGTACGTGGCTCTTGTGTAAGTTGGTCTCGTGTTCCCCGTAGTGGCGCTGCGGGGAGGACACCGCGGTGTGATCGTCTAACGGAATGTCAACGACGTGCGGGGCGACGTTGCGGAAGTGAACCTCTCCATACGAGTGTCGGCGCTGCTCGTACAGAAACTGCTCCTGGGACTGAGACAACGGCGGAGGCGGCGCGTAGTTGTCGTGTTGATGGTGGTGATAGTTTCCATGGTAATGGTGCACTTTAGTCAGGTGGCAATCACAGTAGTGGTGGGGGGAGTGGTGGTGGGGGACTCCGTAATCCCTCGGGGGCAGGGCGTACCCTGGAGGACCTACCCTCGGGTACACCTCCCGTCCTGGGTAGTCTCTCGGGGAATGCTGATACTCGTGAGGCAGTGAATACTCCTTGCTGGTGACGAGATAATCACTACTTATCGGGGGCTGGTCGTGTACATATTGCACTGGAGGCGCCGGGGAGCTGCGGACGTCCTGCGGCACGGCCCCGGGCTGAGAACCCCTCAGTTCCGGGGGGATCCCGGGCCTGGCGCGCACAGCCGGACCCCCGGCTCCAGACGCTATGAACTGTTCCTTGACGACCTGCTGGTGGTGGATGGAGGTCAGGTTCCCCGCGCTGTGTGCTGAATGCAGGTACTCGTACGGCACGGCCGGGGCCTGGGGGTAGTCGCTCCAGCGTGGGTCCGCGTAGTCGTGGATGTGCTGCGGGGGCGGGGGCGGGTGCCCCGGGGGCGGAGGCGGCGGAGGCCCGGGGGGCTGCCGCAGGTGCGGGTCGTACCTCCGCTGCGCGAGTGGGGAGGAGACGTTGGGTGGAATGTGGTGGGGCGCGTGCGAGTGCGCGTGGGCGAGCGCGTGTGTGGGCGGGGAGTAGGGGATGCCCCCGTCCCCACCAGGGGGAGGAAGTGGTGGCGCGGAGTACCCGGGATCGTCGTGAACTGCTCCGCTTCCGCTTCCCGCCCCGACGCTGCGGAGTCGCGGGTCCTGCTCAACCGAGTAGCCCTGCAATCACACAGTGAGAAATTGAATTGTCTGTCGAAGCCACTATCGAAGCCATTTTGCGATCGAGAGTGGGTGGGACACAAAACGCGACCGACCACCTGACGCGCACCAGTGTTGGAGCGGGGCTTCCCGTTGCTCAGTCTCCAGGTACTTTTCATGCAGATGTTACAAACCCATTTTCGATCATTAAAACCACGTTTGGCCGAAGTGTTCAAACATGTCGGCGGTGCACTGGGAAATATTCAAGATCAATAAGGGAGGAAATCAAAACAGCTGATGAAACACGAGTGGAATGATTCACGAGGGCCGCTGGAAGACCGCCAGACGACGACAGCAGGTGCTGTGTGAAAAGAAGTCAATTCCTGACGAACTTCCGAACGACTCATAACCGCGGTGTGCGTGCAGGTGTGTGTTTCAGTTTGTGACAGAAGTGCCTGACATTGGTGCAAAAGAACACAGAAGTTTTTGACATTGAAAAAGAATGAAAACAAGACCTCCATCTGTTGTGGTTGGAACTTTTACTTCTGGCACCCTGAGGCACGATCTGCACCTGAACGTTCGATGCTCCGAAACCATCCCACAGAACTGTTGCCAGAACCTGCCAAACTGCCCATCAAACTCAACGAAGTCATGTCGTCACCTTCCTGACGGATTTTGCGGAGGCAAAAAGAACTGTGAAGCCGAAACCCTGCTTCTAACACAGCCTTCCAGTTAAATTCATTTTCAAAAGCTCACACACGATTCATTTTTTCTTGTCCTAACAGAGTGTGTGAGAACTCTTCCCCTCGTTCCCGACTGTGATTTATCTTCCTGAGTTGTGTTGTGGATTCCACCCTCCGGAAGCCTTGCACGGTTCACAGCGAGCCGTCGCTTCCAATTCCGGACCAAACAAATCGGATCCCTCGTGCAATTCGTATCTCTCGCTGCTTTTCAAACACAGTTGCCTCGTGTGTGTGTTGAATGTCTGCAATGCTTGCGGAATATGAATCCAGAAACATTTTCTGCATTTCACAGCAGGAGGAAGAGATCTTTCCACCCTTTTCCCTTTTCCGTGCCACCCCTTGTTTCATTTCTCCTGTCAACACATCAGATTTCTGTGATGTACGAGCACGAGCGAAAAAATACAATTTGAGCTTTTCACAACGGTCTCGATCACAAGAAAACTTTGTTTTGGCAGGAAATATTTTTCTGTCGACTTTGCACTTTGCGAGCGAACCAATGTTTTCTCGTTTTCTTTTGCCAGGACAATATCGTGCACAAATCTGCACGAGACAAAACAGAATATCTATTCAGTGACCCAACATGTCATTATGCAGACAACCATGTGGATATGATGACCCTCCTGGCCCTGGATGCCGGGAATAATGAGCCATTATCATCGCTGCGATGCCTGTGGAACACGCCGCCGCTCCGGATCCCATTGTTTTTGCAGCACTTGCCTCAAGAAGAGAGTTTCTCTTTCAGTCATGTCAAACGAACCAGCCTGAAGATACGTACTTCTTACCACAATTGAGACTTGTCCAGAGCAGGTTATCCAAAGCGTGACCACCTCAGAAAATTTCCCGTATTTTGCGACGACGAACTTGCCAGTTTGACAGACATTCAAACTCGTACTCGAACTGTCAGCAAGATAAAAGGAGGAATACGCCTCACCTTTCTGTGAAGTAACAATTGAAGTTATCCAGGTAAATACACCTCTGACAGTTTCGCTTTGACTGAGAATGTTCCTTCAATAAGATCGTGTTTGTTATGACACAACCCGATATCTCGGATCACGAGTCCGACAGATGGAAAGCAGCTGACAGCTGTGATGGTCCAATGTTACTCTTTTGCATGAACGTATGTTCTGGTAAAGCACAAACGATGCTCATTTTACTACATGTTCATCTGGGTAATTTTCGCTTCATTTGACCAATCACATCATTGTAAACTCCAAAGCTGTGTGAGAGTGTGCTTTCGGCTCCACGCACACACACTTGAACAGAGCACCAACCACGAGCAATGTTTTCTTGATTGCTCACGACGACAGTGATTTATCACCTGTTGAACTCTGTTGATCTTCAAGACTCATAAAATTTCACGCTCAGCTCATGCCAGTGACACAACAGCTTAATGAAGCTGCTGTAGCTTTCAAGTAGGTCGACGTGTCAAAAACACAGTCATGTGACTTTCGCACAGGAAATCATGTCTGCTGAGTATGACCACAACCTTGACCTTGGAGGATCGGGCTTTCTCACTGGTTACTGCAGCAGATGTTGCCATGCCAACCTGCTGAGTTTTACTCGTTTCCGGGGACAATTCGCTGACAATTCGATGCAGCTCCAAGTTCACGTCGTTCAGAAATGTTTTCGCACCAAAGTCACGTTTTCACCTTCTGCTGCATTTCACCCCTGGAGACAAGGCAACAGAAAAAAGATCCAACCTGCTCTGCACTGAAAAATTACAAGGTGCACAAAATACAACTGTACATCATTTCAGGGTGAGTGGACGATGATGTACAGTTGATGGGAGAGAATGAAGAACCCTGTGAATCCTCCTATCAAACCCGTATCACAGGGATGAACACCGAGTGCACCTTTCCCGCACAACAAAGCCATCAAATCTCCATACAAATACGAATATTCCCGCTAATTTCATGTCAAGCTTGCCAATAACAGCCCCGGTGAATAATGGCTTCTGGCCTCGTCCAGGTCACTGAATGTGTAAGATTAGCAGTTGGAACATCCCATCGAAGTCGTAGCCATTGAATGAAATTCACCGAAATCTGTCAGCACACAACCGAAAACACACAAAGGTGCACACAAAGCACAAAATGCAAGAAATTGTAAAAGGGGATGTAAATAGGTAAAAGGGGATGACAATCTCTTGAGATTATCTGACGCTTGGATCGAAGCAACAGAAGGAAAAAGACTTGATCTTCAACACCAATCTACTCAGAAGGGTAAAGCTAACTGCAATTTGGTGCCAGATGTGTGTCATTGTTTTGTTGGGGAAAATACCCACCTGGTACTCTGCGAGGTTGAGGTTGTGAGTGTAATGCATTTGGGTATGAACGGGCACTGCTTCGCTTCTGGGGGCCCAGATCGGCGGCATCTCCCTGGGCATCTCTCTGGGCGGTGAAAACGTCTCTTCAGCGACGGCAGCAGCAGCAGCGGCGGCGGCGGCAACAGCAGCAACGGACACTTGTTCCACGTGACTAGAAATCTACTCATGCAGGAGCATGCCACAAGGGGGAGAGAGAAGCAAACGGCGTTAACGTGACCAAGTTTACATCAAATCTGCACCAAAGGTACCAACGCAAATGGCTGATGTTGAAATGCGAATTATGGCGATAAAATCAAACGGGTCGAAATGTAAAGGTGTCTTAATTGTACGACAAAACTGCCTCGCTTTCAACATGAAGCATAATTCTTGGGCTACAGAACGTAAGAATAAAGTACCAGAAGTAGTTACGAGTATCTGAAGACGATCAAGGGTTTGTTGGAGAAAAGGAAGGAGAAGCTTGAGAGGCGACCAGAGAACCTACCTCCTCATGCTGTGCGTCCTCCGTATGTTGCGACCTGTCCTGTTGTTGCTGTTGTTGCTGCGTTGTTGCGGCGGGGGACGGGTCACGCTGCTGCGCCGCTACGGTTGCGGCGGCTGCGGCGGGGACCTCTTCCTCGATGCGCTCCATTCTGTAGACCATGGGATATACTGCGCAGTCAAGGACCACGTTCCAGCGATACCTGTCCACCTCCGCCTCCTCCTCCTCCTCCATCCTCAGCGCTCAATTTTCCCTGCCACGGCAAACAATCATCTTAACAGGAGCTGATCAATACAAACCAAATCACACTTGTGCCTTTTGTTCTGCAGGCAGAAATATTTTGCGTTCAATGTTCAGAAATCTTTTCTGGTCTTCAGTGCATCTATCATTCTCAGTGATGAGCATTTTCATGCCTTCTTTCCGTGCCTTTGTAACAACCTGAGTCCTCCCAGCCAGAAATATTGGCTGTTCAATGGATTTCTGTGTGGCGTGGAACTACACACAATATCAATTTCTTCCCAACCTTGAGGGCAAGATTTCACATGTGTTGAAACATGGCTCCTCTTCAATTATGTAACAATGATCGGTACACAGACAGTGAATTATACATCCGTCAGTTTGAACTCCTTCCAAGTCGCTTCCGTTCGCTCAAATATTTTCACAGCACCTGGCAGTTCCTCAAAGCCACAAGACTCGTACATCTGTCTCAACAAGACCTCACGACACTTCAAATCAATTTTAAGCGGTTACATTTTCCATTCAATACGTGTTCTTCCAACCATCTCCACCAATTGATTTTCTGCTCGAATTTCACGCAGTTGAGTGATCCAAATTCCTGGCAAATAACAACTGTGCCCGCAAATAGTTTTGTGCAAGTGAGAAAATCAACCTTTTCTCACCAACTGACGCACTTTTGTGATGAACGCGTCTCGCACTGAACAATTCTGTTTCGACTGATCCCAAAGGTGCCGAGTTCGCAGAGTCCGATCAATGGAGGTTGCGCCACAATGTTCGGCAGATCCAGATCGAATCGTAACACATATTCATCTCAACCAAAACGGCTGAGAATCGATAGCTGCGATCGGCAAATCATGTGTTTCAAACACCCAGACTCACAAGCTGTTCGTTCCGTGCAGCGATTTTCAAAAACGAAGCTGTGTCTGGTTTGTTTAAAGTTCGGTGCAAAGATCGATGCTGTCATTCTCCAATCATCGCGCCCCAGCGGGTAATCAGCACGCTGATAATTACACTCGCTGACGAATTACCCACCGACGTCAAGGTGCTCACGAGCTGCTTGAGCCAACAAGAAACACGAACCTACACTTTCAAGTGGCAGTGCAAAATACTCGTCAAGAGGTACGCGTCTACCTTGGCTCTAAACTTGACTGTCACTTTGGTCACTCACATTCACGTTTCGTGTTCACAACAACGCACGCATGACATGGCCAACAAGCACAAAAATATTCACCGGCGCGAGCAAATGCACGTGTATCTGACAAAAATTCGATGCGAAGCTCCGAGTACAATGGAACAAACGCCTGGCATTGTGGTGGTGGCACCGAGGTGAATACAACACGCGAGCAAAATGATATGATCCCCCAGTCACAGAACATGTCAGGTTCCATCCCTGCTCCTCTCTCACTAGTCGCTCAGAACCAAACAAAGTCCCACTTCGTTCAAGCACAAGACTGTGTCCACAGAAGTTTTCAGTGCTTGCCTTTTCAATCAAGCATCTACAATTGAACGAAGTCGGGGATTCTTTCGAGATTGTCAAGACCAAGCCTTATTGATTCTTCTCACCTCCAACTACGTCAACATCATTTCTAAAGACTGACTCACCTGATCACAGCTGTTCACACAGAACAAGGTGATTTCCCAGACAGACAGTTTTGCCAAGAGACAGTCGTCAAAATTTCCCATTCAATTCCAAATTTTATCAGAAGCGTCCAAGTCGTGGTTCGAAGTGTGAAGTGAACAAACTTTCTGTTTGCAATAGTGCATTTGCTTCGGCCATGTCCTGTTCTCGCATTACCACCACAACAATGCGTCTGCGGTGATGCTCAGAAGCGAGAGAATTCAGTCCGAAGCACAAACACAAAAGATCCAGTTGGATCCTCCAAATTCAAAAGTCCAGAATTTTCTTTGACACCCCAAGACCGTCTCTATAACGAGTATATCCAGTGAGCCTCTGTGCCATCTCTGCCAACCTCTGCAGTTCTTCAAGACTGATCCAAAAGTGTACACGCAGCAGATACCGGTATCACCCAAAGATCGATCGAAACAATTTGTTCTCCAGACAAGACACATGCATCAACTCACGTTCTCTCCGAGAGGTGGATATTCTCTCAATATATTCACGTGCATACTCTCAGCATGATGCAGTTCCAGATGCATTCCGCTTGATCAAACCGTCCGTCTGAGCGGAGACCACATGCCAACTCCGGCGCGTCCCCAAAGCGCAGAATCCGGGAAGGAACCCAGGAAATGGATCACATAACAGCAGATGGATATTTTGCAACAACACGACTCTTTTTGATCCAACTCGTAATATTTTTCTTGTTTTCGTGGGGTGAAGCTTGATGGATCTTGATAAAGCACAGAAAAGGCCGTTTCGGTGTGTGCGGCTTGGCACCACACCGGGGTGGTTTGACCTTGCCAAAGGAACGACTCCAACACCTGGGACTATCTGGCGATCCCCACGGATCACAGTAAGAAGCTCATCTCATTCTGACAAGAAAATAAACCCCCCGGGATTCATGACCTGCCACTGTCAGATCTGTGGAGTTGAGTATTGCCACTTTCGTTTTCCACAATCTGACCTTCCCACTTCTACACTTAAAACCAATCGACAACCAAACCGCCTCCAAAATAATCATCACAGCAGTTGATCACTCGGGGGAACGACCAGACGTACACACTTCTGCCAACAAGCACCGGTGAATGCAATAACAAAGACAATTCCAGACGAATATCAGATAAACAAAACGTACTTACGACTGAAGGAGAGAGAGCCAGCTGTCAAATCATGAAACACACAGCACGAATGTGAAGTCCACGGGTCATAAACACAGCATTGCACCTTCTCCACACCAGGTCGTCACATCCTGGACCCACCTTGGTTTGTTGCCTTGAGCTCTACGATCCCTCTTCATACGTGAGGGCACTCACCACCAGGTGTGGCAGAGTCTGCCACTCCACGCTCACGATTTGGCTGCACGAAGGTGCTCTCACGCCAGATCCACTCGAAGCAAAAAATCTTGACATGAATCTGCTGAGTTGTATTTTGAGTCAGAATTGCATCTCTAAATCAAGCTTGAGTGACACTTCGTGTCATAACCACCACACGTGAGCAAATCCAACGCGACTGAACACTGAAATGGATCCAAAGACGTGAACGTGTACTCCAGCACACCAGCGTCAAGCGATCGCCAGATATCTAATGAGAAATACAAGTGCACCGGGGTAGATAATGAGAGGAGCTAAAATGGGGCACTTACCTCCCAAAGCCCCGTAGTACTCGTACCATTGCATGCGGCGTTAGTGCGGTTCTCCCAATAATCGCTGTGTAGCCGAGCCAGAGCCATCACACAAACGAAGAGCACTTCATTGCAAAGCTCCGTTTCAAGGCAATTTTCTGTGTGTTCGTGCCCGGGAAGATCAAGATGCTCTGTATTCAAGTGTCATTACGTTGCCTCGGAACGTTCAATTGTGTCTTCCTTCAACCAGAAGTACTTGGGTAAATGTCACCGCTCTCCAAGAAGACACGTATCAGTCCGACTCGTTTTAATCACAATGTCCCTGAAGTGAGCAGCTCGTTTGCTTCGCATTCATCAGATAGACTGACATGTCATCAGAAGTGACTTTAACTGCTCAGTGCAGTCAGACACCCACACAAGCCCCGTGAAAGACGGAGCAACCCTCCAAACACACATTGGCACAAGTACGTACAATACAACGCACTGCATCCTTTGGAATGAAAAGTTTTGTGATCCCTCTATTTTTTTGGCTGAATTTACTGCGAGTTGATACGAATGCTTCATGGCACTGATGTTGACAGACTTGCTTGATGTAGGGCCAGTATTTTCACTTTAATCTCCATGTCACTGTGGCGTGCATTGTGCACGAGGTTTGCTCTCTCTTGACCTCCCACTCGGGCCCGTACGTACATCACGACATGCATGTCAAACACGTTGCCCAAAACACCAACACCCCGCAAAGATCCATCGCTTTTGGACTTCTCCAAGAACTTTTGCTCTGCATGCCCTGGCGTCGCCGCTTGTTTGCCTGCCAGGTCTGTTTTCACACAAAAAACACCAAGCCTTGTGTGCAGGCCATAATAATCTGCATAAAAGTCAACCATTGCTGCCGTATTTGAAATCAGATCCTGACCCGAGCACATCCGCCCCAAAGGATATCTGTGATCTGTCTCGGTGACAGCCCAGCTATATCTGATCAACACGAAATGCGATATTCAATCTCCTCGATGGGCACATCCACCAGTGATCACACGTCTTGCTGCCGGGGCACTCACAAAGGTGGCCACCTGGAAAACGTCCAGACGGACCAAACTTGGCAAAGTTTTGTGAGACGCCCGCTGAGGTCACTTCGGACACACCGCTGGAAACCGCACCCCAAACAGCAACGCCTTTCGCATTGACTCATGCAGAACCGAAGTCTCGAGGTTCACAGGGAGGAGGCGCCGCGATTTCTCGAGCTATTATCATCGTTGCAATGATGATTTCCAGCCCAAAATGAACCTGTACTGACGTTGCTCGGTCCCTGTTCCTGATGGGACACAATATTTGGAGCAAGATCACGAGCCTTGCAACACAAACATCACAGACCCTCCCATTCACCCATCCAGCGGTCCCACTTCATCGTGTCAAGCTTTCTTCGTATTAGCAAGCCACGAAGCGACACCCACATGGGACACAACGCGTGACGCATCCACTGTGAAGCTGGCCTCAGCCGTGTTTCTCCACTGCCCCGAGAAAAGGATATCATAGCCGAAGCGCACGGTGTCCTGGTCGCCGAGCGTCACGTACTCCTCCTCCGGGATGCGCGTCTCGTTGATGAACGTCTGAAACACAACAAACACATGGAAGGTCAACGACAGAGACAATTGCGTACACACACACACACACACACACACACACACACACACACACACACACACAGAGCTGGGGGGGCACTTGTACCGAATGTACAGCGAGGTAAGAAACTGAATTGCCAAACCTTTGTTTGTCTCGAAAGTTTGGCGATTCTTCGCCAACGTTTGCACTCATAGGAATGTAACAAAAGTTCAAGAAGGCTTGCTTTGGCAAATCGCTCGAGCTTTTTAGGTGATTTGAGGTGGGTTGCACGATTTGAGCCAAATCGGTGCGAGCCAATTCGAAGCACCTATGGGCAGCGTCTTCCAAAAGTACGAGGATGATAACAAAAGTTTCCTCCAGCCTGGCATTACTCACTTTGCGATGAGTTCACCCATCCTGAGGCAACGGAATGAAGAAGTGGGTTGTGCCAGGGTCAAGCTTAGTGTGTTCTGCCGACATGACTTCCTTGCACTGATGTGCAAATCGCTCTCAAAGTCGGGAACTTCTGTGCAGTTCGGCGATCTGACAACATGCAAGCTCGTTTTGAACAGCGTGCCAATGTCAAATTGGGCTTGCGCATGGGGCTCACCCTGAAGCAGACAAGGGCTAACCTGTTGCAGGCATATGGGAATCAGGCCATGTCTCGCACTCAAGTCCGCATGTGGTACAGGCGTTTCCAGAATGACAGAAATGCACCCTGCACAGACAAGGCAAGAAGTGGATGACCCAGGAGCGCGCGCACACCACAGAATCAAGCTGCCATCCGAGCTGTTTTGGACATTGACAGGCGCTCTTCTGTGCAAGAAATCTCTGCAGCTACTGGGATTTCAAGCATGTCAGTGCACCGGATTCTGAAGGACATGGACTGCAGGAAGCTGGCTTGCAAATTCATCCCCAAAGTGCTCAACCAACACCAGAAAGATGAGAGGGTCAGGCTTTCAACAGCAAATCTCCGTCTCATCCAGCGTGACGCCACAGTTCTTGACAGAATTGTCACAATGGACGAAAGTTGGGTGTTTTGCTTTGATCCGCACACGAAGCAGGCTGACATGCAGTGGCTGGGTAGAGGTGAGGCAAGGCCCAAGAAGGCACTGAGGGCGTGCTCACAAAAGAAGTGCATGTTAGTGCTTTTTTTTGATGCCAGAGGAGTAATTTTCATGGAGTTCCTGCAGCGCAACGAGCGAATGAACTCAGAGCTGTACATCGCAATTCTGCATCAATTCAGAGAGGCTTTTCGCCGCAAACATCCGGATCTTTGGAGAAATGAGTGGTTCTACCATCAGGACAATGCCCCCTGCCATGTGTCTCTGGATATGTACGACTACTTCCATTCTGTTAGCATGGCAGAGAACATTTGGCCACACCCTGCATACTCGCCAGACTTGGCACCGTGCGATTTTTGGGCCTTCCCTGTCCTCAAGAAGCAGATCAGAGGCCATCGCTTTGCAGACCTTGAGGAAGTCCAGGATACAGTCTGCACTCTGTTCCGTCGTACACCAGCTGCTGAGTACCAAAATGTGTTCAACACACTGGGCAGGAGGTACCAGAAGTGCATTTCCAGTGGCGGAGACTACTTCGAGTGACTCATCCGGTGCCTTTGGCACAACCAACTTTGATTAACATTTGAACCATTTTGCCACACTGCGAACTTGTTGGATTACTTTTGTTGCTGTTCCAGGATTACTCACCATCATTTGGACAAATTTTTGGACTTGCAATAAAGTTTGGTCAAGCCACTACAAGTCTCTGAAGTATTTCGTCATCCCCGACCACTCATTTGGTCGCCATCGCACACTGGAGGAAACTTTTGTTATCATCCTCGTATGTCAGCAGCAGTTTCATGGTCAAGATGAGAATTGATTTAGGACCTTTTGGGCTCTTTTGGTTCATTTTAGGTTGGGGATAATGTGTGAGGAAGGAATTTGTCAAATTTGAATTTTTAGGTTTCTGAGGTCAAAAAGGTCAAATTTGGAAGTGTAGGAAAAATGGGGTGTGGATGTAGAA
>JAAUXT010026610.1_pt1 | contig 17537 bp, 16 predicted proteins | sample 7278171 | NCBI WGS metagenome assembly JAAUXT01 (sample SAMN14350112, study PRJNA611818) | marine sediment metagenome | isolation source: surface marine sediment (1.8m) | place: French Polynesia: Moorea | collected 2018-08
AACATGATGGCAGATCGGCTCATGATCATGCAGTTGAGTGTGAGAAGCGCCACTCGTACACTGTGTCGTAAATAGGGTCAAACAGCGAGACGAGATGCCACAGTTGTAGAAATGTTCATCGATGCGCGCTCAAACGCAGCAGGCATGCACAGAATGAATCTGCGAGCATTTCAAATGCTCTCAAACATGCCGCAAATGCTTCGACCCAAGCTCGTGTTCAAAAACTGACTCCTTGGTCTGTACAGCAACACACAGGGCATGTGCGGTTCTCGCACCGAACAAAAATGGTTCCTGCGAAAAAAAAGTTGTGGTATTGAGCAGGAACCTTTTTTGTCAGGTGAGAACCCATTTCTACCACGATGCGAGCACGTACAGCAGATTTTGTGACCGCAGAGTTGTACAGAATTGTGTTGTCCATCGTCGTCAGATGACAAGAACACTGGCAGGTGCAGACACGCGCCGTGGTCAACGACCCTGGCATGAAACTACCAGATGCCTGCTGCTAACAACACAACAAGGTACACGCACAAATGTCCCTTCTAGTTCACAACCTTTCTGAAAATAGGGAATTTTGAGATAATACAAGAAAAAAGAGGAGAAAAGACGAAACAAGGAAGATGAAGACAAACAGCCTGGGATGGGCTTTCCTCCCTGATCTGTTCTTGTCTCCCTCTTTTTCAGCCTTTTCTTCTCCCACTTTCTTTTCCCCCTTTTCCTTCGCATTTTCTCTCTTTGTACCTCACAATTTTCAAGAGCACGGAAACAAAAATGACAGAAGAGAAGAGCGAGGGAAATAAAGCAAAACGACGAACATGCGGAAAAAGAGAGAGGGCATTGGACGCATGGGCGTCCGTGAGGGTTCAGTTGCCCCCCACCCCCCGCCATTCACAGAACAGCAAGGAAGTGTCTCTGTCCAGTAGCATTCGATGGATACAATTTTCTGCTTTTTCGTTGGACTCAGCTTCACACCGTTCAGTGATTTCAAGCAACTGCGTCGCCTCTCGCCGTGCAGAATGTTATCGAGTTTATTGTAACATGCAGGCTGTCGCGCACAGTGGGTCCTTGGCTTCTGCACTCCAAAGCAACGGTGTCAGCACATACCTGTTTGATGTGGCTCACAATAGCAGCTTGGGTGTCGATGTCCAGGGCCTTGATCGCGTTGATGTACCTCTCCTTGCCTTCGCACTGCACAGCGCATCCAAGCAGCAGCAACAGCACGTTCTGTAACTCCGTAATACTCGAATCTGCAAACAAGAAAATAAATACAAGTAAATTGTCACGTTTGTTCGGCAAATAATAACTGGGTGAAGGTGAGCCGTGCGGGGCTCGTTGGGAGGTTATCGCTCTGCCATTCGAGCTGATCGATACTCATCACTCGCTGTTTGCAGTAGATGTTGGACGGAGATGGACAGGCTTTCTGCACACAAAGGAGTCCGGGGCCTCTCGTCTCCAAGTTAACCAGATCCAATCTCACTGCACGCAGTCTTTGTCTGACCATATATGCTCACATGTCAGAGAGGTCGTTTGGGTTTTCAGCAAGCACAAGATGCATGTTCATGCCCATAATGTATCAGGGCCACTCTCATGTCAATGAAGGCTATCTTTACACACTTTGAGGCCCTTCGGGCCTTTGAAATTATTTCTCTGTGTCACTTGATGGGTGATCCAATTCGCTGCATATTGACAAGCTGGATACAAGAAGCTGTGATCCACAGCAAAGGACACGAGCAAGGCTTGTGCGTTTCCAACACATCAATAAAACGCACGCGCTTGTGCGCGCAAGGAAGTACAAGCAATATGGTTGTCGAAGACTTCCCAGCCATGCAGTCACGAACCTGCAACTCGTGCCCAATAGAAACTGCAAGGTTTGTGCATTTACAAAAGCAGCAGAAACGCAAATGGAAGTTTGAGAACGACCAAACCATTTATCCCAGCTGAGCGATTGTGTCGGAGGTCGCGTTATCGCTTCTCTGTGGTGTGTACACTTTCATTTCGCGCAACCAGAAAATTAACCTTGTCATGAATATAAATGTTCACAGGAATGTCTCACAAGGGAAAAGTCACACAAGACTCTATTTGAGTACAGATTGAATTGAAAGGTTCAGCACAAAAGCGCAAATTTGACTTTGAACACGTTTCCAAAGTGCAACAGGATTCTTCAGGCCAAATTTCCTTTCGGTGGAACGCTTGAGCAGTTTCCAAGAGAATTTAGCTGTTCAAAGCCCACTGTTCTGTGTGAATTGGCTCTAGACCCACTCTTCTCTGTGAATTGGCTTCGAAATGTCATCAGTCTTACGACTGAAAATGAAAAAAAAAAAAACCAACAAGAAGGCTACGCCCAGAAAGCCCGAAGTTTCACCAAGCCATCTGGTGTGTCGCACACGCGTGGGTTTACCCCCCTGCCCCCTCAAAACACCGTCCGAGTGGACCAGTTTTGGTGGAGGGCGATCCTGTGTCACAGACGGGCTGACCCCGCCCGCCGCCCCTACACCCCCCGCCGCCCCAACGAATCGTACAGACACACACACATTTTCTCCTTTGGTGATATCACCAAGCTCACGGTGAGTGGCCGAACAAAATCTCCAACAAAACTGTTCATGCCGTTTTCGCACAATCATGACTTGTTTTGTCAAGTTTCACAAGAGACTGAGACGCCAACGGGAGACACATTGTTCGCTTCCATCAGTGTATGTGAAGATTCAGATCTATCAAATTGAATTTTGGGTCTCAAATGCCGTGGTCTATCGGGCTTGGCTTTGAATGCAGCCCGCGTCAGCTGTGGTGTAGCCAGACTCAGGAAATTCGCTGCTCCAAAGGACAAAGACGTTCTGCTCTTGCCATTCCATACAAAGACCCAACCACTTCCTCAAAAGGCGGCGCTGCCACCATGCAAGGCAACGCAATGCCTGTCGAAATTTACCACCAATTTCCACACGAACGCGCAGAATACAATTGACAAAGAAATTGTTGCAATTTCAGGATAAATGGTGAAACATTGCAGGTCAAAAACTCAAGTTTTCCTTTGATCATTGCGGCTCTTTTGTTCGCCCTGCAGCATGAAGAAGCAACAGCAACGACACTTGGCCTCTCTGCTCCAGCCGTATGTCGGCGTCGCAGATTTCCTCGTCACGAATACGAGCAGCAGCAATCTCGCCGTCCTCTTCTGGTGGATGATGCTGCGACATCCAATACATGCATCAAGTGCTCTCTGCGTGCATGACCTGCCCTTCTATCTGGCTTTTCAAGCAGGGTAAAACCAACAAGCCAACAAAAGAACACGCTGTTTTTAACTCAAATTTCGCCAGAGAAACAAGTTGGCAAAACAAGTCACATCGAGGTAAAGCACCAAAGCAGAGTGTTTGGCTTGGAAAGATACAAAAAGTTTGTCAGAGTAAAGTTTTCAAGGGTCCATGTCATACTTGAGTTCACCAACAAGCATCAACCTGTTGTGTGATCGTGCACTTTTTGCTGGTGGCCTTTCAATAAAGAAACTCAGTGGAAGGTAGAAATCGTTCACATCAAGGCAAAGTCACACCCCAATAGAATTTCTTTGGCGAACCGCAGCTTGACAAATGAGGGAGAAACCAAGCAATATTGGCACGTTGAACGTGAAGACTTGTTGGACATCAAAACAAACAGTCCAGACAAATAAAAGTCCCAGAATGAAAATTTCGAGTGGAAAAATTTTTTCTCTGGGCTCTTTATGTACCTAATTTGTCTGACCGTGAAGTCAACAAACTCAAGATTCACAAACGTTTTCGTTCTCAAAACAAATTCGCTGAAAACCCCACATGAACAGCCCTTTGGTGGCCAAAACTCACGCACATAGCTCACGCAAAACGACAACAAGAACGCCTCCGGTGGAAGACACGCGCCGACTCCATGTCTGTGCCGACACATTGTTCCCATAGCAACTGGACTGAGGCCATGGCCAGGGCGCGGCATGTTTCAGCGGGTGAGTTTGCCCACAAAATCCAGTCAAAAGCGTGATGAAAGGACGAACCTATCACCTGAGCAGACTTACACACTACACTGTCAGTAGTTGGACACCACTTGGTCATGCAGTCTGGATGCACCACACCAAACAATGCGGACAACACGTCCTGATTTCAGTCGGCACACTCCATTCACTGGAAGGATTCTTGCACATGTTTTCCTTGTCAAAGTGGCCACAAAAAAGGTGGACGCCTGTCCCCACCCCCTCTTGAAGTTTCTCGATGAAGAATATCGTACCCTTCGTGCAAACCACGAAAAACTACTCATCCCGCGGACAGCCTGGTCAGGAAAATCCAAGAAGCTACCACAAGCCATTGCAGGCTGTTTTCGGGGGGTTAGGGGCATGGCCAAAGAACTACATCTTTGGATGACTTGGGGGGATTCTTTGTTGACCAAACATGCCCGACCTCTGTCTCGGCCAGCATTTGACCCTCGTAGGCTGAGAATAAAGGGGGCAAATGTTGGTTGTATTCTGGGTTAGGGGGCAGGCCTCCGGCCCTTTGGATCAGCCATAGCTTGTTCACAACAAAACAGCAATAACTACGCACGTGAATCCTGTCTGTTTCCACGAGACCAGAAAGAAATCCGCCGCAAATGTGTTCCACAATGTGGCAACGGCCCGACTTGCCAGTTTTGATCACAACGCCAGAAGACCTTCAGTGCACTCCCGTGAGAAGGCAAGTCTGGAGTCAAGTCAGTGAGCCTTTTCTTTGTCCCAGTCAGACTCATGACCCTGTATGTGGCACTTTCAAACCAAGAAGGAGGCACAAACAACAACACCCAATCCCTGAAGAACCTGACCCAAACGTCACACACACAGAGGGACACCGGACAGAATGAAACGTGATCAGCCTCTTCACACAAGTTCAAGATCTTTGGTTTTCTTTCTGCGCTGTGAATACAAGAGGCCAAAGCAAACCTTGTGTGCGCATTCCCCCAAAATTATGCTGAGGCTGTGGCACCACTGTATTTTTGGAACAAATTGGGTGACATCACACACAGCATGCGCACAAAACCAGACACTCTGACGTACCTTTGTTTGGTTCGTGAACAACGGCGAGGACGTCTGGCAGGTCCATCACTACAAGTTGCTGGAGCACATCCTGAAAGAAACAATATGGTTGGCTATCAGTCAACTCAAACGAAGCACATCGGGTTGAGTAAAAACGCAAAAGGAAACGACTCATGGGTTCTTTTGGTGGTCACACTGAACTGCCAGAAGAAACATCATCAATCTGCTTTTTCGGCAGCAGAGAAAAAGTGAGTCCGTGTCAATACACGCCCTGTGCAAGTGTTTGTTTTGAAACTACCCCAGTGCGTGACTCGTTGAAAACTTCAAATTTTGTGTCATTTTTGTCTTGGTTCAACTGAGATTCAGACAGCATGAAGACAAGAGTTTGGCGGTCAGTACGTACGTATTGTATGTCCGCGTGAGGACATCTTGTGAAATGAATCATGACACTCTGCACTTTGACGGACACCAGGCTTCTACGTACAGCACGTGTACAATTCTTGACAATTTCGTCCTATTCTTCAAAACCACTGGCCCGTGTGCGTTTTGTGCCTGAATTCAAACTTGGGAGATTACGAAGTGTAATGACCAAAGGCTGGTCGTTCTTCCCAGTCATGAGAGACATGCTCGCCTTCAGGCCAAAACGGCATTCGCATGCCAAAGACGGGAAGTACAGTGTTGTTAGTTCAACAAGTCTTGGAACATGCATTCCTGTTGTCCACCCCCTCAAATTTGGCTTCCATGCCGAGCGTCCACCTCGTGCGGTTCGTCCTGAGCATTGTTTGATTTTGAAGGGCCCGGTTGTGGACCTGCACACAAACAGCGGACATTCCCGACTTTTCCCCCCGAAATGATAATCAAGATTCAGACAGCAACACTGCTCATCTTCATTGTCCGTTGGGTGTGACGATCAGGTGTTTTTCCCTGCACCGCGCATCAGTGTCGAACAGAACTCACCTGGTAGTAACACTTGATGTTTTTCAAGAACACCATCCAGTTCTTGATTTTCGCGTTTGAGTCTCTGGCATCTCTGTTGACATCTGTCAGCAGATCTCTCTGGTCTCTGCAACAGCAAAAATAGATCTACTTTGTGAATGATTCCCACAAAACATCTGCATAAATTAAAACAAGTTCAGCAGAAAAAAGAATACTTTTCATCTTTTCAATTCAACAAGATGACGTTGGTGTTGCTTTTCGCAACACTTGATGTCAAAAAGTATTCTTCTTCACGCAGGTTCTTTGCTTCACGCTGGTCCCCAAATGCTGCCAAATGTTATTTATGACATTTGAAGAAGGCAATACTTGATCAGAACACTCGGCAGGTGCAATGTACACATTGGCAGTCTGCGTTACAAGATGTGGGCCACAAACATACCATGCAGGATACAAGATTGGAAACCAACGAATGGAAACAATACTAAATTTTGGGAAAGAAGTGTGCAACGTACATGGTGAGCAGCAGATCATTGAGGAAAACGGCGTCGCATAAATCCTCGAAGTCGACTGCTCCGCCGGGGATGACCGTCCTTATCTGAAACACGGATCGCAATTCGTCACTCGAGACGTACAAATGCCGTCGGGGCAACTCGGTTCTGCGTGGGGAAGTTTGACCAAAAAGTTCTTTCAGTTGCAGTCAACTGTTTGCATTGTGTCAGACGGTAACCAAAGCTATCATTAACATGTTTCGTGGGGTCACCTTTCTTCGCGCTTTTCTTCTGCACAAAAGCCTCGGATTGCCTTTTCCACACATTTTCTGCTGTGCTGTCAGCCACTGTGCCTGAATCAGAAAGCCTTTTTTGAAGACTGGAATGATTCTGTGACCGAAGTACTCACCCAGGCGACCAGAGGTCCATCCATTAATCCCAACACTCCTGCCATTGTCGCGACACCACGCGACGGTGGCCAGGTTCAAGACTTCGCTTTCTTTGTCAGCAGATTTGTGCAGTTCAGACAGCGGGTGTCGGGGTCGCCGCGCTGAGCACAATTAGTCCAGTCCGCGGTGTATCAATCTCCAAGTGAGAGCATATCCAAACATTCTGCCTCCATCTCTGCAATCTGCGGAGACTCCAAGCACTAAGCCATTATTGTCACAAGAGAATGTGTCCTTGTGTACTTTCTACTTCATCGACTGCCTGCTGTGTGACTGCATCTATCCTTGCCAAAGCCTCTTCATTCAGTGCACTGTTGACACAACAGCACACGCATTTCACTGTTCAAAATTCCCCATGCTCATCATTCAAACATAGCTGAATACAAGCGAGCCAGCCTTCCATCAAAACGCGATTACTTTTCCTTCACTCACAGCTACGACCGGACGCAGTCATTGTACCTCCTCGGCGACCAGACCCTAATCCAACAATATCCGACTGATCAGAGCACCTTGGCTCGAACTGTGCCGGTGGGTCATCTGGCCAATTGAACCATGGTGCAGCCAATCGTCGACAAGCTCATTTCAATATCAATAGGCCAGGTGTTATCGTTGCACACCGCTGATAAGAATGAGCCTGCCGCAGTGACAACGGAAGATGACAGCACGAAAGCTTCACAATGTCCAAAAGCAGTGTCTTGTCCTTATTTGATCTTCTGCTGTCGTGTCGTGCCACGGTGCGTGTTGAACGCAACCATATCAACCGACAAGTGTCAATCTTGTCACCAAAATGCGACTGTGCCTTGCGGCCTTGCGTTTGTCAAAGTTTGACAACCTGACGAACGAAACTCAATTTCTGTCAAACATTTCCAAGCAGAGCAAGCAGGCAGCTTTCACGCCAAGCTGCCTGTCCACGACCGACACTTCGTCACAGAAGAAATGGCATGAACTGAAGCCCAAGCCACGCATCTCCTTTTGCTCGAAAAATTCCACGGAGCAGCGAGATACTCAAAACAACTGCAGAGGCTTGATGCCGTGCGTATAAACAGCACTATTTGTTGTGGGGCTGCCGACATGACTGACAGTAAATTGAGCCGAAACGAGCGCCAGGCGTCACAGAGAAAAGACAACGTTCACGTTGGAAAATTTATTTCATGCCGAATGCACAGCACTACTTTTCCTCGGGCTTGTTGTACACGTAAGTGAGGCAACACTTTCCACAGTACTGCCTGTCAAAATGTGAAGCCATAAAGACACCGGCACCGCATTCTTCGTTCGGGCACTCGCGACGCAGACGCGTGATCTTGCCGTTCTCGTCAACCTGCAACACACAAAACGCTTACATGAAGGTGCAGTTTGTGTGCAGTTGAAACATCTGTAAAAACAGTGTGTCCATTGCACACGATTTGGGTACATCCAAGAAGAAAGGACTGCTCACATTCCCCGAACGTCACTGTTGATCAGAAGATCTGTCTCTGTGACTATCGTATGGGCGTGGCAGCCCAGGACCTTGAAGGTGAAACCTCTCAAAAGTTGCTGCTTTGACCACAATGGAGGACTCGCATTTCACACAACTCGACCAACATGACTGCTTTTTGCAAGCATTTTGTTTCTTCGTGGACACGACTGTCTTTCCAGTTCCGTTCTAAAAGCGAGCATTCATTTGAAGCCAGAGTCCCACTGTTTGCAAGTCACAATTGGTTTCATATAGTTCGAGTGTCTTTGTTCCGGAACAAATTCCCATCATTTCCACAAGATTTCGGCAAATTCCTCGGGCATCTCTTCCTTTCTACACGCGTCCTTCCAACAAAACACGAAATCTGAAGTCACTCCAACCAAAACGTAGAAAACGCGAGGGAAAAAAAGCCTCCAGACTGGCCATGAACCTGAAGTTGTAGCCCAGAGAAAAACTGACACAGATCCCTCCCCATCTCATTTTTACTCCTGCCGAAAAGTGTTCGGCAAACTCAACTGCATGGTTGAGTCTGCTAAAATGTGCTCGAACAGAAAATATCCCCAACTAGATCCTGTACAAACCGTACCAAAAACTACTGGATGGTTGTCAAACAAGGAATCACTAAAGCGCTGACCCGTGGCCGAAATGTTACGGTATTTCAATGTTTACCACACATCTGCTGGCAACTTCAAACAAAGAACGGACAAAAGGCAACCACAAACTCTTCAGCAGTGTGTTCCCCTTGGTGATTTCACCCTTCTCCACCCCTCCTATGTTTGGGGCTCCAGGTCTTGAAACCCGCTGGTCCTGTGTGTGTGCGTGTGTGTGTGAGGGGGGGGATTGAGAGTGGTTGGGATTGCCTCGTTCGAGGTTCCCACAACAAATACGTGGATCTACCATGTCTCGGGTCAACCTTTGTCCACTGAGTTTTGCCGACCATTTGCCTTAGTTCTGACGCAATAATACGAGGCAATATCCAACCAAAGTGAGAATTGTCATGTTCACGATCAGCCTGGAAGGTCATGGGTGGTTGATTTGAGACAATTGATTTCATTCACCTTCTCAGTGCAGACAGGCCAATTGGCTTCTTTGGTGATCATGACAATTCTCACTTTGGTTCGATATTGCCTCGTATAAACAATCGAACACAATCACAGACATGATAAATCCACGTATTTGTTGTAGGAACCTCGTATTCTGAGGCCCGCTCCACCTGTGTCATTTTTAGTGGTGGGTCCTACCCCAGCGACGAGGTACCAGGTTGCGGAGGGAAGGACCCACCTCACTCTGCAGGCAGGTGCCAAGGGCAAGGCTACCAAATCTTGAGGTGGTCCGATATCCCCCTCCCCCCAATGAACAGCATGTCATACTTGGAAGGGAATGTCTCCCGTTGTGCCATTGCAAGCATTTATGGAGAACTCGGGGGCTCTCGCGCACAAAAAGTTGACCCCCTCCCCCGAAAAAAACACCCCAAATTGCTTTGGATTCAAGAATTGCGTCGAGTTTATGTTGAGTTATGACGACACGAAGTGACAAAGTTGGCTTGTCCGACAACACGTACCTTGTAGTACTTCAGCACAGCCAGCTTGACCTTCTTCTTCTTGTGCTTGGTCTTCTTGGGGGTGGTGTAGTTCTTCTTCTTGCGCTTCTTGCCACCACCACGTAACCTCAGCACCAGGTGCAGCGTCGACTCCTTCTGGATGTTGTAGTCACTCAGCGTGCGTCCATCTTCCAGCTGCTTTCCCGCGAAGATCAGCCTCTGCTGGTCTGGCGGGATACCTGTCGAAAACACGTGTGAAGTCATTACAAATCATAAAATTGACAAACCGCAATGCTGGGTTGCTTTGGATTTCGCTTTCGGCATTCACCTGTGCTGAGGTACGGATGTGGAAAGTCTGTCGGTGATTAACAATTGCAAACCGGTACGAATACTCACCTTCCTTGTCTTGTATTTTCGCTTTCACATTCTCGATAGTGTCGCTCGCCTCAACCTGGAGTAAAACAGGTCAAAGTCTTTGTCGCAAATCTCGCACGCAGATCGCTATGAACAGAAAATCTACGTTTAGTGTCTGCTCAGTTTTGGTAACGCTTTGAAATTCTAATCAGATATACTTCAGAAGTGTCCTAAGATTGTCATCACTGCAAACACAAGCCGCGCGCACGTATTCTCACCCCCCCCCCCCCCCGCAGGATTTCACTGCCACAATCGATCGTACAAACTGTTTCTCCGACAGAAAAATTATTGACAGAGTTTTGCGTCATCACCAAGGGAAACCTTAGCTCGGCAGCGTACCTCGAGGGTGATCGTTTTACCCGTGAGGGTTTTGACGAAAATCTGCATTTTCACCGCCTCGACCTGCACAGAAAAGAAAATGGGTATTGATGACACGATATACCTGCATAATTCCTATCTTGGCCAAGCAAATCAGTGCATCGAAATCTTAAGTTGCATGGCAAGTGAAAATCTATCCATCGAACCGAATTGATCTTCAGAGAAAGATCCACAGCACAGAGCGGCACTTCCCCCTCGCACGACCCAAACCACGTTGGCTGAGAAATCTACGTGTTATTTTTCACTTATTTCAACAATTCTTGACACAAGTACTGCAGCAAGAGAATCACCACGGGAACAGTCGGCACTGTACCACAAAATATTGCAAACCAAACGAATATTGTGCGAACAATTCCACTAAAATTTTGTTCCTCTCTCACCTCGTGTCTCTTCAGGTGATGGCGGCCAACAAAAGGACCGGCAGATGGCGCACAGCGCGCACTTGTCGGGGAGCGTTCAAAGTAAAAGAAGGTCGTCATCAAAAGATGAACAGAATATCATAAATGATGAACAATTTATGTCTATCACCAAAAAGAGAAAACTTTATAATTTAATGTCACACAATTGTAATGCTGGTTTGAATCAAGTGCTGCTCAATTGATTTTGGCTGTTTTTGCTTCTTTATTTTGCAGGATGTGTCAGTTAGTCGCTTCGGAAGCAAAACAGATAATGCTCCCCAAGTGACTCCCACGAAAAAACATGGCTGCTCACTGCTGTCTTGTCAGTTGAGAAAATAAAACACCCCGAAAGTTTGGGTTTTTCCTCACTTGTCTCTGCGTTTCTTCAAAATAAAGGGAATTTAAATATTAATTTACACCGATCAAATGGTGCGGCAGACCGGCTCGGTGGATGGTCGTCTTCAACTCGAAGAACTTGCCTGGGTGAAATCAACAACTGTCGACATTCTTGCAATCTCTGGGTCAGTGTCAATTAAATATTCCGAAACTGCTTCAGACAAGTAATTCTTTGGTCAGAACTGCGGAACAAACCAGAGAGCAGTGATACTTGTCCCACTGAATACTGCGTTGTCCAATGTCTCACTGCAATGGATCAGATGTGGTGCAAGTGGACAGGAGTAGGCTCTAAAATCGCCCATCACCTTGTCAAGTTTCGGTTGGATCACTCCAATTTCAATCCGCACAATTGATTGGAAACATTTGGACAAACGAACTTTGGACAAATCTGCAATCATGTACCTTCTCACAGTGTCCGTGAACCACTGATTTCGGTGTCTTCAACAACTGAACAGGGAAGAACAATCTTATCTCCCCTACGTTATCTGGACTGCAATGCATCGAAAAAAGTTTCACACAGTGCAGTCCAGATGATGCAGGGGAAAAGATGTTCTTCCACAATGATCGACAGTTTTATGCTTGTTGACTGTTTTTGAAACGCCCTGTTCGTCACTCAGATAAGCTGCGGGATATTCGGCGAAAACTCCGGCACTCATGGCTAAAGTAAAGTTGGGACGACTGGAGTCAGAGATCGAAAAATGCCGCTGTGAATCTCAGTGGGCTAAAGCTGTGGACTTGGCCAGACAGATGTCGAGCAAGTCTCAGAAGCAAGGCAAGTAGCAACGTGGTGTTGTGAGTTTGAAAGTGTGTCTGTTGGGCTGCCCAAGCGTTGTCGAACGATTGTCCTGACGGCAGTCGCTGAGACAAGTTGCGCGCAACTTGATTTTTCAACCAGAAAGTGGCAATGCAAGATCGTTTTCCGTGACAGATGGTGAATATTTTGTTGCAGAACCTCTCGTGAGTTTGGTTTTGGGGGAAAGTCGACTGGAGCGCTTTTTGTCAGCCAATCCTCCCAACGAACACAACATCCACAAAGCCAATGAAGAACTTCCAGAGTCCAAGAAACACTTACTGGACTCACTGAAGGCAGATCCACAGGTCAGACCCTTGTTTTGTGTGGCCTGAAGATCAGCAAACAAAACTGCCAGGTCTTTCGGTTTTTCAGACTGCAGGTTTTTCTGTGTTTTACAGCCTGGCACGCGAGTTGAAATCTTGCTGTTGTTGGCCAAATTGCAATACGCTCTTGGAGATTACCATGGCGCTTTGAATAAATATGAGGAAATGGATCTGGACAACATCAGCATGGACAATATTTCCAACAGAAGGTTGAAAATCCTTGCAGAAGCGTACGCCATCAAAGGTGCCTTGCTTTTTCTTGAATTCTTGAGTGAATGACAAGCGGAAAATTGTGTTCACTTGTGCCCTCCCGTGAGCAAGTGTTTTGAAGACAAACCTTGAGCTTTTTTTCCCGGTATGTCGTGCAGGTTTATGTCTGGACAAACTGCCTCCTGGTTCTTCAAGCAAGTACAAACAAGCAGAGAAGGAGGCGCAGATCATGAAATGTTTTGAACGTTCCGGGGACATCTCTTTGGTTCAGCTTCAGGATATCTTGGACCGTGGAAAAGGTAACCCGACGGGTGACATCTGACTGTGTTACCCACTGCCATCTGAAAGGCTTGTGAAGAAGATGCAAGCAACACGTGTTCTTTCAGGGACACCAACAAGTGTGAGTTTGCCCGTTTGGGGCCTGACTGACAACGATGCAACTGGAGTTGGACCCCTGGTTGAAACTGCGATCCAACGGTCTCCGCTTCTGTACATACGTAATGGGTAGGTATCCCCTTGGATGCGTATAACTTCGTGTGGTTGCTTCGTGAAAAGAGCTTTGAAGAAGTTTGTCAGTCGATGAGATTTTGCTGCTGTTGGTTCCAGTGAACTGTCGAAAGGCATTGGAAGATTTCGAGATCTGCTCAGTGCCGTCGAGACCAGAGCCATACAGTCTCTGAGACAGGTGAGACTCAGACAAGAGGTTCTCGACACCAATGGTTGCTGCTTGGTCGTGTATTATTGACGTCATTTCTTGTGCTGTCCAGACGCTTGCTCGACAACTGGCTGAAGTGTTGTTGAGAGGAGTGTGCGAAAAGACCTACTTGGACCTTCAAAGCTCTACAGATGACCCATTGACAGCAAATCACACAACGTCTCCCAAAACTAGACCCAGAAAATACTCAGGCAATAAGTATGTCCGAACAAATTTATATTTGAGCTGGACGTTTTGCACAGATCTATTTTGTATCTTCATGAATCCAACGTTTCTTCCAGTCTGTTCGTTCCAAAAGACCGGTTTGAAGAAACCTTGCTGCTGCTGCTCATTGCAGAATCGATGGTGTGTTGTGGCTTTGTGTACTGACAGTTGCATTTGCCGCATTCGTACAAGAAGAACCAAAGGACACGGTGAAAGAATGGCGTTTCCATTGACAGGCAACAAGAGAAGCGGTGTTGAATCGGTCTCCCGAGCACAGCGAGGCTCGACTGCACACCTTCCACAACACGACTGCTGTGTACGACCTTCTCACGATCGCTCTGGTCAAACGGACCCAGTTCAGCATGCTGACCGAGGTGAGTCCTTGCCAGTGTCAGTACGAACTTGAATGTGAAAAATGTTCGTTTGAGGATAAAGCGTAAGTTCTGCCGTCAAACTTTTCGTATTTCCATCCAACCAGATAATTTCATTCACTTTTCAGACTTTTGAAAGAGCCATGAAATTTTCCTTCGACGAATTCCACATCTGGTACCAATTTGCATTGTCGCTCATTTGTGCAGAAAAGGTAGGAATTGTCAATGTTCCACAAGAAAGATTTGAATCTCATCGTTTTGAACCAGAGGGTGATTTGGAAATCTCCGCACTTTTGTCTTCAGTATACCAGAGCATTATTGGTGCTGCAACAGTGTATGAGATTGAGTCCAAGACATCCGATAGTGTACCTCCATGCTGCGAGAATCTGCTACGAGCACCTCAACATGGTACGCCTTCCCGGATCGATTTCCGTGCGGAATCGTCTCTTTTGTTCGCGATTGCGTGCGATGAAGTGCGCGTGTGGGTGTATCGATCACAAGTACACCGGGAATGAGCTGTGCGTTGCAAGATGGAAAGATTGCATTTTCCAGTACGAAGAAGGCTTGGACTACGTGAAGACCGTTTTGGAACTGGGAGAGGACCAGCCAATGGCCTCGAAGTGTTTTGTCGCCCTCGGCATTGGCTACAGTTTGCAGGCAGAGGAAGCTCGACTGAAGAGTACCAGGCAGGACTTGCAACGAAAGGCGCTAAATGCGTTCAATCGGTAAAATTTCGTTTTTTCGGGAATTTTTTACTTGGCACACCAGATGCTCAAAAAGATCGCATGTAATGCGAGTTCGTTTTGTTTCATCAGGGCAGCACTACTGGACAGGAACGATCATTTGGCACAATTTCATCTGGCTCTGCAGCTTGCCATTCTGAGACAAGTACGTTGCTTGCCCTTTCCATTTCAATTTTGAAGAGTCCGAAACGTGAACGGGATTGGCAGTAACGAGGGCGTCTTGTCAATTTTACAGATTCCCGAAGCACTGAAACACGTGCGGAAAGCATTGTACATTCGGAACGACCACGTGAACTCTTTGCACCTGCTCGCCTTGCTTCTGTCTGCACAAAAACAGAACGAAGAGGCACTCCAGTTGATAGAGGCAGCAGTCGCAGAATATCCTGACAACTTCAAGTTAGCACGGTCATTTTTTTACCGCTCCAGTTTTCGTGAAACGGAATTGGAAAGAACTGTGACAGTGACTCTGAGGTTCACCCCATGATCTCTCAACAAAAACAATCTCAAGTTCTCAATTTGGAAGCAACCGCTTGTTTTTTTTGTTTGTTTTTTTTTGTGTGTAGTGATGGTACCGGTATTTCAGTCAAAGTCTTCTTCACACAGCTTGTTGATGACAAGGTGCAAACTGGAAGAAGCTGTCTTCGGAGTTGAACAAGCCTTGTCAACTTGCAAACACATGCTGAAATTGTGGAAGGAACTGTACGAAGCAGTATTAGAAAGGTACAGGTGGCCAACTTTCCAATGATGCTTCGCTGCCGTTGTCAACAAGTTCATTTCGAATATCCGTCGTTCTTGCGTTTTTATGTCCTGCCGTATTTTCAGTGAACAACGAGGAACCGGCCTGTTGGACAGAGTGACGACATCGAACAGAAGTTTGGTTCAGATTCACCTGACTGAACTCAGCGACCGAGATTCAGGTGTCGTTCACAGTTCGTACTTTCTCTGGAGCCGATGCTTGGTGGGAGAAACCTCCAAATGTGTTTCGAAAAACACTTCTAGTGACAGAACAGCGAGTATGCCTGTCGTGTTTTCAGGATCAGTGCGAGCGGGATCTGTTGCAGCATCTCGGGTTGAACATGCCTTGTCCGAAGTTGTGTCGTCGATCAACAGCAGTTATCAACCCTGTCGCCAGGGCCACAACCATTCGTGGGTCCTGCAGGCGCAAGTGTGGCTTCACATGGGTGAGTGAGAGGAAATTATTTGCAGCTTTCACAGAAGGAAAAATGATGTGACATCATTTGATTTGTTTCTCTGAGATTGTTGCCTGAGATTCGTGTCAATTTTGCTGCAGCGGAATTGTACCTGAACATCGAGAAGCTGGATGAAGCGCAGGCGTGTATTTCCGAGGCTGGTTCAATTTTCCCCGTCAGCTACATGGTGTCGTACATGGCAGGTTTTCACTCATTTGGTTGACAGTCGAGAAAGATTGCAAAGCGAACAGAACCATTTCAGTGCCGACGGGTGTTTGGCGGCATTTTTCAAACTTGCTCATTTGTTCACAGAGGGGCAGATTACATGAGCTGAAAGGAGAGCTACACGAAGCCAAAATGTGCTACGAAAACGCAGTTGCAATCAACCCAATGCACGTTCGAAGTTTGCAGCATCTGGTACGTAAGCAAACAAGCACGGGGCTGAGGAGTTGCTTGCGTGTTGCGGAGGGCATTAAGTGACAGTGCCGATTGTTTCACTCGAAAATCTGTGGATTTTTGCAGGGCATGGTCTTGCATCAACTTGGCAACAACCATTTGGCTGAGAAGGTGTTGCGGGATGCTGTGAACGCTGAGCCAACTGCGTCAATTTCTTGGTGAGTTTTCAGACTGCAGGTGACAAAAAATAAATGGGAGGGGGTACTCTCGGTGCAACATTTTCTGACGCCCACTTTTCTTTGCACAGGCAAAAGTTAGGACGAGTGCTGCAAGTGTTGGAGGACTTTGATGCAGCTGCCGAGTGTCTGACGACATCGGTGGAGTTGGAATCAACCAGTCCGGTTACGCCGTTCACTGTGATACCCAAACAGCTGCAAGTCTGAGCTGAAGTGCATTCTCTATGTCCCATGACACAGATGCTCATTGCAACCAAGTGGACATTGACTTGTGTGTTCCACTGCACAACTTCCCCATGGCTCGTGCACCACAGACGGGAGGAATTTCTCCCAAGACAGCTTCACTCGCCGGTGCATGCTGACTGCAGCTGGGGAAAAATTGCAGCGCCAAGGATAGACCAAGCATGACAACGAAGTTTTATCCAGGACACGGTCACAAAAGTAAATGAGATGCAATGGCTACACTGTGACAAAAGTGACGGTCGATGTCATTCCGTGGTATGATGTCGCACGCATTGTCTGTGATACGTTTGTAGTGTTTGCAGACGCCCCAATTCCAGAGTCTGCCCTCGTCACACCAGGATGAACGAGTTTGATCACTTTCACCGTCCAAAATTCGTCACGATACCATTGAAATGATGTGGTATCACGGCTAATAGTGGCCAGTAGAATGTGGTCAACGCTCGTATCCGGAAGGTGCGGACAGGACGGAGGTGAAAACACACCAAAAAATCACTTTGGAATTTGCCCCTTTGACGGACTTCTCAACTGTATGAAAAACTTTGGCCAAGAAACAAAACCACTTGTGAACAAATGCTTGCTTCTGAAGTGGCCACTTGTGAAAAGAAAAAGAAACGTCCTCACTTCCCCCCCCCCCAGTTGAAATTTGCACCCGGGTG
>JAAUXT010092482.1_pt1 | contig 17532 bp, 17 predicted proteins | sample 7278171 | NCBI WGS metagenome assembly JAAUXT01 (sample SAMN14350112, study PRJNA611818) | marine sediment metagenome | isolation source: surface marine sediment (1.8m) | place: French Polynesia: Moorea | collected 2018-08
CTTTGTTGTGCTTGTGCAAAAGTAGATCGCGGTCGTCAACACAAAACATCGCACGAGCCGACCACGCACACGGTCATGACGGCGGAAGGAGTTTTGGTATGGGCCTCGTATTTTTGCTCTTGGGTTTGTGAAAATGAGGGGAAATTCGCAGAAATGCTGCTTGCAGCAGATTCTTGATGGGACAAGGTTTGAAGCAACAAGCAACAGGAAGTGGGTCATGTTAATGAGGCTTGGTGACACAGGCTGTAGTGCATGACTGAACGTCCCGACAATAGCGCAGGCGGAAAGTATCCCATTGTGTGTGACGAAACACGCAGCCTGTACCTCTGTGGAAATCAGTGCAGCTGTGAGAGGTGCGCGGTGTGCCAGGCGACTCGATAGCTGCTGTTCATAAGCGGTCACATTTTTACCTGTTGCGGGATGATAAATGTTGGACTTTACCACACGGCTGTGATAAAAGCCTGCGACAGGACTTGATAAAGGATTTCATTGTTCTGCTGCGTCTTTCGCTCTGGTGTTGCCATTGAAGCAGTGCACGATTGTGGCTTTCTCAACAAGTGGTTGCGGCCATGTTGAAAAAGTTTTCGGACTTCAGGTGAATGTGATTTTCTCATGATCGCTGACGATGGTGTCACAAAATTGAAAAGTTGGAACAGCTTTTGTTGCGAAAATAGATCGATCCAGCGCAAAGCGTCAAGAAGTTTAAATAAGGTTTTTTTTTCTCTCTCTCTCCCTCTCTCTGTTACAGCACAGAAAAAGATTTTGTAAATTGATGGAACTTTGATTTTTTTTTTCGTCTTTTGCAGCAACAAGATGGTTTTGAAACCAGAACAACAGGAAATGCAGCACAAGATGCGAAAGCTTCTCACTGAAGCCATAACGACTCTGTGCCAAGAAGGCTTAAACTACAGGTCACACTTCAATGTTGAAGGCCTCTTGGGCATTACACTGGACGATGAGGATGTCTTTCTGGTCACAATAAAGGAAACTGTAACCGATCAGGATGTTGAGGAATCTTCCGGTGACCTGACGAAACAGGCGTTCACGGAGGCAGCGAAGTCCAGCGTCAACGAAGCCAGTGCGGAGCGACCGAGGAAGAGGAAGAGGAAGCGATCCAACGATTCGATTGAGAGACTTCAAGCCACCAATGTTGGTCTCAACAACAACAATGTTGAGAAGAAGGATTCGAACGTTGCCATTGAGATCAGGCCTGTGGGTCTTTGGGCTGAAGGCGGAAACGAAGACAAGAAACCGTATGACAAAGAAGACGCATTCGACGACAACGCTTCTTCGCCGGGCGAGCTGATCGTTGTCAGAGAAGACAACCTGTCCGACAACGAGCGCGAATTTCCTTTCACTCAGGGCAAACAAGGACATTCCACTGGCGCAACATTCACGGCGGGAGCTCAGGAAGAGCCCGATCGAGGCAAGTCCATCTACGCGAGCAGCAATGGTCAGACGATCGCGACCCCCGCGACAGATTCGTTCCAACCGCACCCTGCCGCGTGGGGCGGCGGCTTCCCCAGGACCACACAGGATGAACCCGGACGAAGCTTCGGCCAACAGGTATGTTGCAATTTCGCACCTTTTTTGTTCAAACTTTAAAGGCTGAGAATGCACTTGGAGGTCAGACAAAACGTACACAACTGTAATTCAGCATTCGCGTCATTGAGAATCGCATCGTCGTCACGGACATCGATCTGAAACACACAAATTTATGGTTGCAGTCTGATGAGCACTAATTGAAGCGTAAAAGCATTCTCTCATCAGCCTTTATTGTTGCACACTAGTATGGTTTTGGGTCAACTGCAACTTACAATTTAAATGGTTACGAGTACATCAATTAAAATCTTGAAACACACTATTGAAGGATCACTGAAATTGCTTGCCTGAAATTGTAACGCAGATGTGTGTTGTGTTCAGCAGCCTTGCTGCCTCGTCATGAAATTCTGGTGCTGGTACGATACACTACTTTGTCAAATCAAGTTCAACTGAAGCAAAGAGAAAGTGATCCTTCAATTCCCTCGTGTCACTCAAGCTTTCTGCAAAAACAGCCAAAATCTTGCTGAGAGAATATCCAATGTAATTTCACTTTTATTACCTGTTGATCAGATGTTTCACACGTAGCAGCCACATGTGTAAGGAACTTTTGAACATTTGTGTTGAGGTTTTATTGCCTAGGGTTATGCGTTTTATTATACCCAATCATACATTGTATTGATGCATTTCATGTAGTTCATCTGTTGTTCGTCCACATTGCATGCGACATGTCCTCTTTTCTAACTGGATGTTGAAAAGGAGTCGAATGTTGATGTGCGATTTAACCCAGAAGGACAACGTGCCATGATCCCGTTTTTGTTTTTGATAGTTCATCTAGAGAATTTATTTTGCTAGCTTCCTTAGTTGGTGTGCAGTGAGGACGGCTGGTGTTTGTGAACGACACATTTGGTGGAGAAAAGTTTGTTTTGTCCATCCCATCCAGAACTCTCAATGCGAGGGTTTGGTCATGAATTTTTGATAGTAGGATTTTGTGTCTCACTTCTTTGCTTTTCGTCCGAGGTGTCAGACGCATTTTATGTTCAGTGTGATAAAGAATGGAGGAATGCCTATTTCACGTTCTACAGCTGGTCCCAGCATTTGTTCTTGGTTCAGGTGCCACAGATGTGCTGTGTGCCGCTGCATACATCCCGCGCCGTGTTTGCTGTGTGTGCAGCCTGTAGCCACCCAAATTACCATAAACGGTGTGTGCACCGGTGTTTGAGCTGGGTGACTGAAGCGGGTCACCTGCCCGAGCAGGCTGGCTCACTGACACATCGAAAGGATAAAAGATGGTGCGCTTTGTTTGGTTTAGTTTAAAATGAGCAAGACTGCGCCGCGCACGTCACTTTCCTTCAGTCATGGCATGAAACTTCGCAAGAGCAATGCCAAATTGATCTCAGGGTTCTGAAGACAAAAACCGGCGGCTTTCTGTCAAAGTGAATGAATCAATGAATGACCCACACAATTCCGACACGATCCAACAACTGACGTTATCGCAACTGATTGAATTGATCTTTCAAAGCAGACGGTCGAGTCGAACGTTTGGGCGTCTTTCTCTTGTTCAGGCCGTTGGCTGTTGTCACAGAGCAACCATGTTGGACTCTCTGTCACGACAGCAGCAGTTCGTTGGTCGTTACTTTTGCCCTGAAGCGGTTGGTCGGTCGGTCGTTCAGAGGTCACGGTGGGTGTGGCGCGGATTGTGTGCCAGACGGGGGTCGCCGCTACGAGGCCCCAACGCGAGTGACAGATGCGACAGATGGAACAGATTGTTTTGTGCGAATGCGAAGCCAGGCCCTTGTGTAAATTGTTTGTAGTCTAAAGCTGGTGCACCAACAGTCAGTCGCACTCGGCAAGGGAACTGCCGAACATTGTCGCCAAATGAAGTACGTGTGCAATGTACACATTTTGCTGCACACCGTCCCACCTATCTCGAAGACTCTCCGAACAAGTCCACCGAGACAGCCGAGGTTGAAAAAGTCGAAAGACTTTCAACATAGTGGCAACAGGAGAGGTGAAAGAAACCCTTTCGTGTGCGAGCAAGCCTTTTCGAATTGGGCAAGATCGAACGAGGTCTTTTTTGACCTGATCACTCACACGAGTGTGGTTCATGCAAATGCTCAAAATGCATTCTATTGCTTGATGCTTGTATGACGAGAACTGCTTGGCGTGCTGCTGGAGGGAATTCCACACGTAGCAAGTGTAGCGTGACGCACGCTCTTCGTGCGTGCTCATGAATATTCGCAAAGCAGCAGCAGCGGCAGAGCAGGACAATGTGCACACAACGAAACCGACTTTTTCGTTTGATCCAAAGTACTTGCGGCGAAGAATATGCAAAACATTCAGGGGGGTCTGCTTGAACCGAGTCCATCGTCTGCTTTGTCCAAGTGATGTTTGTGCAACATTCTTGGGGTGGGGGGCTGTTGAAGGGGGGGGGGTCAGAATTGTCATTTTCTTTCCTTCTTTAGATGTGAAGTGTTGCAGGCGTGACTTGAAGAAGTTTATGACATGAAGTTACTTCTTGGAATTACAGACGTCGGTGCTGGCCGGTTGCCAAGCAACGCAGGGTGGCGGCGTGGGTGGTGACGTCACAGGCGACACACGTGTTGAAGTCACGATGGCGCGGGATGGCAACGTAAGTGTGGTGGAGGGGGACAAAAGTCGCACCGCCACGACTCGAGTCGTCGGAGGCTTAGAAGCCGAACTCCCCCACTTGCCTCCCGAACAGTGCCATGCGTCAATGCCTGAATACGCCGCACCCGCCCTGCTGGCGCCCTCCAGTGGCACTGGGTCGAGCCGGCGGAAACGGAAGTCAGCATCAGTCATGCGTAGAGGGATCCCGTCAACGTCGCCGCGCTCTATCCCGCAGATGATTTCACAAGATGGAAGGCCCTCAGTCGGAGATGCGGAAGCTGCGAGCAACGGAGCAAGCCAGCTGCCTTATTATTGTCCGATGTGCAAGAAGTTCTTCTCCAGGCAATTCAGCTGGAAGGTCCACATGAATGTGCACCGAGGAATCTTTCCTTACACTTGCAATGAATGCGGGAAAGGCTTCACCAGTCACATCAACCTCAAAGGTCATCTTGTACAACACACCAATCGGCGCGAGTTCAAGTGTGCAGCTTGTGGGAAGGAGTTTATTTACAAGCGCGGACTGAACGCTCACATACCCATCTGCAAGGGCGTGCAGGACGGCAGCTACGTCTACGAGGAATCCGTCTGAACCGTTGACGAGGCTCGTGGTTCGGTCTTGGCGACTTTTCCCGCAGCTGTTTGATTCAAGCGATTCGTCCAGGAAACTGCTTCAGTTGTATTTCAGACAGAAGAAATTTTGAACGATGAAGGGACACAAGCTGACCTCACCTGAAAAACGGCCTTTGCTGATGGAGAATGTGGTGCCGTTGACAAAAACCTCAAATGGTCGCATCTGTTGCAAATTTTGAGTGGTGTGTGGATCACAGCATCAGGAAGTGAACGCAACTCAATCACAAGTCGCTTCACTGGTGATTGAAAGCAAGTCTTGATCTGCCGTATCTGTGGTTGAAATAAACAACACCGCATTGAACCAAAAACTCGAAAGCTTTAAAGCTGACGTCCAATTCTAGTTTGTGCATTCTTAGTGGAACATATCACACACAACTGCTGTTTTTTCACTTGATTAGATGTCCACAAAATACGTCCACAAAATTCCAAATCTGCGTTGTCACTTGTGTATTGCAAGCACTGTGCAAGCTTGGCATTCATGAGTGAAACAAGACCAAATGTCTCCTTGCTGCCTTTGTGGATCTGTGGTAGATTTGGAATCAGTGATATTGAAGACCACCGTTTACATACCAACTCGTGCAGTTGAATATTTACATTTGGGTATAATTGTTGCGCAACATTTTAATTGATGGTCATTTAAGTTTCAATTGTTGAGCCGATGTTCTCACTCTACAGTTTTACGCACATGCATTGACGATTTACAAAACCACTCTTTCGCTGAAAGTTCAAACTCCTGGTGCCTTGACGATCATTTGCAATCTTTCTCTCAACAACTGAGATTGGAGAACTGTTGTGTTGAGAAACGCACTTTTTCTGACGTCTGAACTGCTGACTGACTCGAGGTTTCTCGTTTTTTGAACCGCAGCAACTTTAGTTTGGTGGTCATCGGATTTCGTGAATATCTTCTTGTTGGTGCTCACAATATTTAGTAATTTGTTAGTTACATGTTGATTTCCTTGCTCCGAGGGTCGTGTAGAGTCATCTTCATACAAAAGGCAGGCAAACGTGTCTGTTGAAAGTGAACGTGAAATGGGTTGAAACCAAAGCAACGCGAGTCTCTGTGTCGAGCAGTACATGAAACAGCTCTCACAATTGGGAAGACTGTCAGGACATTCTTCCTTCCGTATTCTTCTCTTTGTTACTGGTTACTTTGGACCAACGTTTTGTTGATGGAGAAGTTGATGTTTGGTCTTTGGACGAAATGAGCTGAAGGAAATATGCCAAGTTCAGGTCGACCCTTTTGTTGGGACGACCGAACTTGTTAAAGAAGAGAAAGTGCGCATTTTTCACTTGTAGATCTGTGGCCGTGTGAGTGTGTATGTTTTTGCTCAGTGCGCCTGTTGGGGCGCGGTCCAACAGCCGAGCGTCTATTGCAGTCACTTCATGCCCAGTAAGGTGACAGTGTACAGAAATCTTACGACATGGCGTCCGTGAGGGGCGGAGATTGCTTCTTGTAGTGTCACATGTATACAGCATTGCAACATCTGTATGTGTGACCCTTGAAGTTTCTGAATTCCGTGGGAGATGAACTGTTGCCACATGCTGGACACAATAATGCCTGCAACGCTCAGGAGGACTCGCGTCTTCAACACGGCAGTGTTCTTGTTCTTGATCAGTGATAGATTCTACAATCATATCCGTACTTGTTTCTGTGGAAACAACTTTGAAATACTGTTGTGCGGTTTTGCTTGATGTTGGGTCGTGTTTTCGAGTTGATTGTTGAAGTGATTTTTGAATTTGATTTATTGAAATAAACAGTATATCACAAAAATGTGGTCAAATGGGTTGTTTCTTCTTGAAGAGGTCATGGTTGTCCAAAATAGGAAAGAAATTCGAAATTTGGTGAAATGGGTCGACTTCATTTTCAGAGCTCTGCTTTTTGAAAAAGCAGTTGTGATTGTGTTTGTTGAAACTGGTGTGCAGAGAATTTGATTGACGTATCGTGATATTGGCTTTCAGCTTTTCTTCCGTGTGTCATTTTGTCTTTCACCAATGCAAGCTGCAGATTGGTAGATATTTGGTGTAGTTTGTCGCTGGATTTGTGCATTCTCCCCCCAGTCCCGCTGCCCCGCACACGCACGTTCACCTCCGTACTCGTGGGTTGCATGTGTGTCTGTGTGTGTGTTCAGGGTTTGCTGCTGTCCACACTCTGTGATTGTGTCTTCTCCGCAACACAGCCGACTGGTTCAGCCAAGATTCGAATTCGACAGTTGGACATTGTGTCAGAATGGGACCAGCTGTGCCAAGTCGAAATTCGGAAGTCTTGAACCAAACAACCAAAAAGTCGGTCTCAAGACACCCAAGGTAGAGCGCTCAAAACGTTTTTGAGACGCAAACTGCGCAGGACACAACGGCAGAGCAAATATCAAAAGCCAGTGTGCCAATCAAAGTCTCGTTTTCTTCTTAGTGGAATTTGGAAAGTCAAAACCTGACAATCTCAGTTGAGGAGGTCAGATCTTTCGAAGAGTGTGACAAAAGACGAGGAAAAAGGCAGAAGGTTTGGTTCTTAGCTCAGTGATCCATCAGCATACGAGACTGTGTTCGTCATTTGCCATGTATCAATGAAATTCCGTTTCCTTGGCCTTACGAGTACGCTCGAAGTCTATTTTTCTCAAAACGTTGTAGACTTCCTGGAAATGGAAAATTTTCATTCAATACACTTGAACGTTTGGAGGAACAAAGTGGGACCTTCGAAAGACATTGGTCTATCGTTCCCGTGTCTGCAGACACAGGAATTCTCCACCATTCATCTGACGAAACGCAGGAAATTTTCTTATCAGTTCTTTGTTTCGTAACCAGGACACGTTCATGTTCGATCCATGTACTGAGCTCGAGGCCTCGCCGCAAAAGACAATTGAAGGTCTCCCTCCATTCACGACTTTTGACTACTATTCACTGGAATTCGGGCCGTGGACAACAGTATTTATTAAAAAGATCTTGTGTTGTCTTGAAGGACACAAACTCGAAGCCTTTGGTTTTGGTTGGTGGAATTTCATTGATTCTTGTGCCACGTAGAGCCAAGCAGGATGAAAGCCAAACTGGCACAGACATTCACGGACTCAAAAGGGCTGAAGCAACTCGGTCTGTTGTTTGGTGAACAGGCACGCTGCACATGAAGATTGGCAAAGTTGGTCTCGAGCCAAAGTAAAGCAAGCTGAAAGGAAAAGCGGCTGAGATGTTCGGCTTGAGTGGATTTGGGTCTCGGTGTAGCTGCTGCGAGGTGGGTGCCGCACGGCAGCGCCGCATTTGGTAGCGTCGCAGCAGCAGCCAGTGTTCGTCACCGTGAGGACCGCGCTGGTATCCAATCTGCATGTAAATCATGCCCTCTCCGCCCAATATTGGTATCATGCTCGTTTGAGGCTGCCATGATGTGCCTCTCTTGCTGTGTGCAATTCCAATTTGCATGCGCAGGTTTGTAGGCTGTTGCACACGAATCTGGGTGCCTCAACTTGGTTAGTGGCGCACCTCATCTCTGTTGAATTTGCAGAGTATCTTTCAAGACTCGAAGCTTCAAGTGAAGTTGTTTGAACAAATGTGACCGTCTATGTCCCAATTGCCCAAAATTGCAGAAAAGATAGTGGTAGATTCATTGCTGTCGCGCAAACACCGGGGGGTCGTTAAAGCAGTTCTGGCCAGTCCCTCCGCGCGGCGTGTTGCCGTCAGCACGCATTTGCATGGCGATCCTGTGTCACGCATTGCAACAGGTCAAAGATTGCTTCAGTGCCAGCGGCACAAACTCACTGGCTTTATCTCAGTCAAGCACACAGCTCGTGTTTTGTGTGTCACTTGGTGTGTCTGCTTTACAGGATGTGTACAGATTTTGACCATATTTGGAAGTTGCTTTGTGTGCTTGGGTACCGACAGCACATCCCGTTGGTATGACTTTGCTGCGCATATGGTGCGCTTTCGAAGCGGGCAACAGCCTGCTTTGTCGCTGAATAACTTTTGTGAAATGACTCAGTCGTGCTCGCATTTGAAGCGAAACGAACTGGTTGCGTTGGAAATTTCCAAAGAAAGAATCATCGCCCGAAATTGAGCAGAAGGATCCCTTCCGGCGTTCAGTTGTCACAAGTTGCTTCCCCCATTTTCAGCTGTCCCGTGTAAAATATTTTTGATCATGTCCACTCCATGAGCGAATTTTGATACCTTTCCCAACGCAAATAGAAATGTCATCGCCAGCTTCCACCAACTCGCTGTGTGTGTTCAGCTGCACATTTATTCCTCAAAGTATTCATGGCGTGGACAAAGATCGTGTTTGTCTCGTATTTGAGGTGTAAATGGAGGATTGCTTTGTTGTCTGCGATGCGACTCTACCTCTGGCGGCGGGGCGGGCACCAGGTGACCCGCTTCTCAGCAACAAAGGGTAGTCCCTGCAGCTTGTCCTGCGCGAGCCCAACCTCCCATAATCGGCGTCGCTTGAGGCTTTGGTGGCCTCGGAGATTGGGCAAGCCTGAGCAACTTTCTGGAAGCTGCCTGTCATTGAGCTAGCCAGCGTTGTTCCGTTCTGTTGTCCTTTCCGCATGTGTTCTTGCATGTTTAGGGAAATGTTTCTGCAGACACAGAACACCGTCCATGCAAGTCAACAGAGCAAGTTTGTGCAGTTGTGATTTCGACTGCCTGAGACCCATGCTTTTCCAGTGGGATCGACTCAGCCAGGAGTGTACAAGACAAAAACTCAAGTTGGAAAAGCTTCACGTCAGGGGAACAATCGCAAAAGTTGAGATGGCACTTGCAGATTTTGAGCTGATGGAGTTTGACCTGTTTCAAGTTTGGCAAGGAACGCAAATCCAACAAACTTGAATTGCCAAGTACGCCAGGTTTCACTTGCATCTGCACCTGCGAAGGACATTTTTGAGTCTTCAACACAAATTTTCATCTGCCAGAGAAAACGATTTCAACGGCCTCGAATCCGACAAGCTTGGTGGACTCGCAAAACCGGAAGAACCTGTACCGTTGCATGGTTTGCTGTTGAAAGAAGTTTTTGTGTTTGTGAGCATGACTCGTGTGAGCAGTAGAATCTCGTGGAGTTGCGAGACTTTGCTCCCGTTAGGGGATGCGTTGGTGGTCAGGGAAGTCCGCTGACTGCTTGTGGTTCATTCTGGCTTGCTTGTTGTGTTTCTGTCTTGTTTTGCTGTTGTTTGATTTCATCTGCTTGTCACTGAATCTTGGTCTTGCCCTGAGAGCTTTGCCTGTTTGTTTCGGCTGTTATATTTCAATCGCGCTTTTCTGGAGGACAGGTGGACCCCCGTGATGTCCCCCCGCCCCCCGCCAAGGTTCGAGGTTTGCGAAATTCAGAGTCCCTGGGACTCCTTCCCTTCTCGGAAAAAAGCTTGCAAAACTTCCTGCGCCCCTTTCCAGTAACTTGCCTTCCACTTTGAACTCGACACCTATGTGTAGCATCTTGCCAGCTCAGGTCACATATCCATGTTGGCGGCTCGGCGCGTGTCCACACTGCCAAGAATTCTTGTTTGTATTGGAAGTAGATCCTGCTGGCACAAGCGGTGCACTCGTATGTGCAGTGAACAGAAATGTTGTGTCTTGTTGGTCCTTTCTGCGTTACCTGCATGACATAGTGAATTGTCCTTTCCTGCAGTGTTGATCAGTTCATCGTGGTCGGTTTTCAGTCGTTAAATTGCCGCAGCTGCAATCCCAATGTGACAAAAGTTGTGGCAGATGTTGGCTCTGAGGTCTTGCGCTGGAGGGGACGATGTCACGAGCTGTTGGCCATTGCCACGAGGCGCGTGTGCCAACAAAGAAGGACCACCAAGTTGTGACGACCGGCGTTGGGACAAGATAACCGAAACTTACGCTCGTACTTCCAAGGCAGTGCAAAGCACCTTGTAATTTGTCGAGGACAATCGTCGCAACATGAGTCTTGAAAGAAGGAAAACAGCAGGGTGACAAGAAAACGTTCATTTGTTGTGTCAAACATCCCTTCATCAATTGCTCTCTTTCATGGTGGTGGTTTCTTCTTGCTTCATTTTGCAGGTAAACCTTCACTTTAATCTGGTCTTTGATTTATGGCGCAAAGGATACAGAAAAAAGAAAACAATGCAGCAACTCGTGGTGCTGCAAAAGCCGAATTTCTCAGATCCTTAGCAACTTAGATTGCTTCCTGTAAATTTAGATTTTGGTGACAAAAGAAAAAAGCTGGCAATGATGCGGTGTTCTATCCAAGAACTGATGTTAATAGTGTTCTCTTGTAAATTGCAGGATGAGGAGCCAGACGACACGGCGTGCTTGAAGGCGGCGTACGCCAAGGCACCGTCGCCTGCCTCGTGCAGCGGCAGCCCCGCAATGACATCGACACCGGCGGCGTCGAGCAGCCGCAGAAAGCGCACACTCGACAGCGTCGTCAAGATTCTGCACAACACCAAGAAATACATGGCGCCCCAAGCGACGGAGGCGACGCCGCCGCTGCGCAATGAGCGCGCCGAGTCACCGCTCAGCCTCACGACGCCGCAACCGCCGGCTATTGCGGTGGGAACCACCGCCGCTGCGGACTTCATCACCGCCAAGAACATCAACAACAACAACGTCACCATCGACCCCAACACCGGTCTCGAGGTACAGCATTCATCCCAGCGTAAGAAGGGGCCATTTGGTAAGAAGCGTCTCGTGGAGATCGTAGACGCGAACCCCAATGCTCTGGGCTCCGACTCGGCGTCCGATGTCTCCCTCAACAGTTCGGTCGGCGGCTCCGACGCGACGTGCCACATCTGCAACAAGGTGCTGTCCACAAAAGCTTCGTACAAACGCCACATGAACTTCCACAGGAATATCTATCCCCACAGGTGTTCAGTTTGTAACAAAGGTTTTGCTGTAAAGGGGGACCTCCGGGGACACGAAGCCACTCACACCAACGAGAAGGAGTTCCCATGCCCTGGTTGCGAACGGGTTTTTGCATACAAAAAGAATCTGCAGATGCATATGCGCAAGAAGCACAATATCGGGTCTCCAATGGAGAGCTGGCCCAAGGAGGAGCCGCGAAGCTGGCCCAAGGAGGAGCTCGGAGAGGCGCAGGCGACGACGGGCGCGTGGCCCGTGCGGGAAGCGATCCACGCGGGCGGCGAGCTCACATACGCGTACGTGTCGTAAATGGGTCGTGTGCGATGTAATCTGAGGGAAGAAAAAGAAGCAAAGCGTTCACCGTATCTGAAGAATTGTTTGTGTTTGAAAACACAGGCAGCGTTTTCAACTCATTTTTTCATGCACTCTTGCGCCGTAATTCATGAATGCGCCAAAGAAGCGTCGTCAAGAAATCTCATTCTCTGTTGGTGTCTTGTGGTTCAAGAAGTCTATCTCAAATGTTGCGTTGCTACTCAGCAAGCGAATCGAATGATCCAGGAAGATGCTGGTGCAACATTGCGGAACAAACACATTCCAGTCTTTGATTTTTTCCGTTTTTTCTCGTTTCAATCATTCCACTTTTGTTTCTTCAACATTCCATTGTCCGCTGTTTTACAAGTGGCACTCTTGTTTTTTCTTGGCAGTTTTCTTTGCCCGTGAAAATTTTACAGCCTGTTTCTCACCTCAGTGAATAACGCTGATTGTAAACGGTGTGGACAGATTTGTACAAAAATGGATCTTCAGATCTGTACAAATGCATATCAATCGTGACATGCTCATCTGTTTTGTGGGGAATACTGGTGGCTTGAAAGCCAGACTGCCAATTTCCACCTTGCTACACACATATCATGATGCACAAATTTGTTCATTGTATTTATGCAAACATATCGTGTAAATTTTCAAAAGTAGTATTTTTGAAACCGTGTGAATCCGCTCCAGTGCTCCATGCCAGAAACAGTTCGAGTGGCTCAGTTTCCTTGCAATTTTATGCTCACACTGAGAGGCTTGTAGAAAGAATACTTAAAACTGCAGCATCGCCTAAGTTGTACCTGCATCGTTGTGTCGTTGTCCACTTGTTAGCTTTGCATGCAAAGTTCGTATCCATTCCACTTGTTCACTGGCTTGTTCGAAGGCCCGTGATTCACCGTTAACAATTTGAGTAACTTTGTGCAGAGATTGTTATTCTCTGTGATCCGAGCGTGCATTTTGAGGAACGGAAAAATATTCGGTGCTTCCGACTGCTGCAACGAAACAAAGTTGAGCTCATGAAAAAGCATTTTGCCGCGAGGAAGAGCGATGTCGTCAGAGAGCAGCTCGTTCAATCTCTTTTTCAACTGGGGTTACGTTTCCTTGGTCATTTGGGTGACGTGGGCGCTGCACTTCGGAAATTGTGGAATCAGCCAAAGAATTGAGTCACACACCCGCAAGGTGCTGAATTCAATGTCACGGCGCGAAACTGGAGTTCTGCGCAATCTAGTGTATTTTCATGTCTGTGTCCGAATCTTTGACAACGAAGGAACTTGACACCGCTTTGCCGACAAGTTTGTCCTTTCAACTCAATGATCCTATTTGTTGCTCAACTGTGCGTAGTCTGTTCACCACTTGTCGCTGCAGTTCTGCATTTTCGTAAAGAAAGCGCGAGGAAACCGACCAAAGAGCTTTTTTCAGCGACAACAGTGGACTAAGACTCGTTCAACGGTTCACAAACCAAGAAACAGTTTATTCAGAGATGCAAGACGGTTTATCAATTTTGTCTTCCATCACAGCAATGTCGTGTGTAAATCCGTAGCTGTTATCGCAAAAATGCAACATACATTTGCAATAAAATTATTGAAACAATAGTGATAATAAAAGTAATATGTAGAAACTAAGCAGCTGTGTTGTTCTTTTGATTAGAGAATGAGATTCTATTTCCTGCTGTCAGGGCTTTGTCACAAGTTAGCGCCCGCTGCAACGCACAAATCGACCCACAACACCTGACGGTGTCTGAAGTAATGCAAGAAATAAGCTGGCTTTTCGGAATTAAGTGCAGGTGTGTCACGCCTGGCTGCTCGGTCCGGTGGCTCCCGTGCACGAGTAATAATCCGGATTGTCGAATCTTGTGCTCTGCGAAACTCTGGCTTGAATTGCGGCCAACTCGCTCTCAGCAAGTCCCATCGATTCGACGGGAAAATACTGGAGGCCCAGAGGCGTGTTTCGCATCAAAATTTCCACGTAGTTCGCCCAGTTGACTGGACCACCAAGTTTTGGTCGAGGATTCTGAAGAATAACAACATTGTGTCCGCTCAATACAGGCCAACGTCCACGGATCTCAAGTTGGCAAAACAATGGCTGCCCGCGAAGAGTCAGATCAACACTGAACAGTGTTCGCGATTTGCGCCAAGCTGTGTGCTGACCTTGTAGTAGAGAGAGGTGTACGCCTCCCGGGTGAGGTTGTACTTGGTGAGGGCCTGTTCCTTGATGAGCTCCGGTGGACACTTGTAGAAAGTCTTCATACTGCCCGATATTTGCTTGTACTCGCCCACGTACAGCGGGTCGTCCCGTCGTCGCGTCATCGACTTCATCGCATTCATCACGTTTCCCACCTGCAACACAAGTTCGCCATAGTCACCAGTAAGTCTGTCCTCAACCCCCAAATGGCCCACATTGGGTAGGACCTTCCATTGTACCTGGCGGTCGCGGTGGGACTGCCCAAATTATCGTCACCCCCACCCCACCCCACGACATACCTCGCGCGTCTACACCAAATAGGTCCTTGGCGGCCATCACTTGTCGGTACCACCAAAATCACCTCAACTCAACACACACCGGAAACTACGGTGGTTTTCAGCAAGTCCCAGAAGCGCATAACACGAGGAAAGTGACACTACTTCTTGCATCGCAAGGATGCTGAGCGGTTGTTGCACTCACCTTGAAGCCTTTCGCTCTGCAGAGGATTCTCGGAATGACAATACAACCAGGCGCCCGAACTGCGCTGTGTTCACATTCTACTTCTTTTCCCAAATCTCTCTCTTGGGCGTGCAACGAGCCAAGACCACGCTGCAGATCTAATCTTTCCGATTCCTGCACACGACACAAACAGCTCGTGAGACGAGACCCACAATGACAGAGCTTCGCAAACACAAAGTTGACCCACTCCCAATGGTCAAATTTGAAAGAAGCATACCGTCGGATTGAATGACGGCAAGTGTGATGAAAAATTCATCACCGGTGCGGACAGGGGACCACCAGAGACAACCGCGTACGATGTATGTTCCGCTTCCACTGCCGCACCTTTCACATCAGCTGACGGTGAGAACCACGGTACCAACGACGCCTTGTCGCTCAACACATCCTCCTCGTCGCTGCCTGCAACAAAATCCCACGTTTCACTCTCGAGTTGCAGAAGATTCCAAACAGTTTTGAGTGAGGAAGCACACACATCACATCACATCACATCACATCATACACACACCACCTTCGCTCGCAGCCAGGTGTTGCTCTGCGACGGCTTTATCGTCCGCGTTGTCTTCTTTCAAATCGACCTCCAATTTCACTTCCTTTTCGCATGATGTAGATTCGCTTGGGAGATTCCAAGGAGTCTCTTCTTCAGGAAGCTCAGTTGTCTCCGGCGAGTTGTCAATGCGCCCAACACAATCGGCCAGTCTTCGCAAAGCTTCTTCTCCAGAACTTGTCAAGTTGTGGCCGTGTGCATAAGAATCAGAAGTGTTCCGGTGAACTGCCACATTGTTTATTTTCGGTCCGAAATCATCGTTTGACGACATAGAAGTATTTTCATGTTGCTCCCTGAGTCTGCTACTTTTCAAATTGTTGGCTATTCCGTGTATGATGCCACTGAAGCGTTTTCGTTTTCTTCTGTGGTTCGAAATGGGAAAGCCAAGAGTTCTTCTGCCAAAACTATTTCTGCCGTGGTGGTAGTAAGTCGCGGCAGGTGGAGAACTGAGCGACGTCGTTGAAGCTGCCCCGAATCCAGTCTCCGAGACGACGAGTCTGTCGGTTTCTTCTGGTTGAGGCTTGGTGAAAGCGTCATTGATGTTCACCAAAAATATCTCTTGATTGTCAATAGTGATGCCCAGCAGGCCTTCAACGCTGAATTCACGGTCATACTTCAGTGTGTTTTTGCAAAGCAATTTGATGCTGTCACGCAGTACTTCTCGCACTTGCATCTGGTCTTCCTTGATCCCCATGCTGGAAAACAAACGGGAGAACTGCACAATCTCAGGCAGAGCGTGGTTGGGAGAGGAGTGCAATGTTTATCTGATACTGGACCACCCCCAATTGCAGGTTTCGAACTCTCAAGGGAGTTTTGGATGGAGGAACTTTGATTGAATCCAAACTCAGAGTTGGTCAACCCCACAAGGGATTCCAATCATCTTTCTTCTCTCTCTCCTCCAACAGGTCCAAGGAGCAGGCCTTCTTCTGACCCTTCACCCCTCCCAACCCTTCAGGACCCTGGCACCAAAAGTTAACTGCCTCCACACCGAATTTTGTCCCTCCGACGGTCGGTGCCTGTGTGCAGCCTGCAACACCAGTGCAAGGGTGAAATATGTGTAACCCGCCGAGAACGCAAAAACAATCAAGAGTCAAGACATAACGTCGAGCAGCCTAGCTTTGATTTAACCACCAATCAGGAAGCACCGGGGGCAGAAATTATCACTGAAGCCGTTCTTTCATTCACCCTTGTTGAACAGCACACAGTCGTGCCTGGTGGGCTTGAGCGCAAGTGCTGGACTCACTTTGTCACCGAACTCTGTTCAAGTTGACGAAACCATTCAAGAACGAGCGGTGGTAGAGTTATGACCCCCCCCGCCGCGCCGAACGCAGCAGATAAAGGCGTGCACAGTGGCTCTGAGCAACAGTCGTATTTTTCTCAATGGTCTGGAACATTTTTAAAATGTAGACAAAGAACCCTTGGTCATCAAAACTCAAGTGAATCTTGAACACTGATTGAAAAGTTGTTGCTCACTGACATGCTTAAGATATTATGCTTGTGCCAGCAGCAAACTCACACTGCTGAACAGCATCGAAACAATTTCAGGACTTCTAAGCTGAATACAGTCCACTTGAGTGTTTACCTGAGCGATAATTTCAGGATCTTGTTATCAGTTCACCAGGTGGCGCGCTACATGAGCGACAACAGATGTCGCCGTGACATTCCCGCCATTCGTGACAGCTTGTGCGATGTCGCTTTACTCTTTGGGCAGAGCACCAAGTGATAACTTGTGCGCCATGGGCAAGGGCAGATGTCATTCTTGTTCCACTCTCCTTTCCCTTTCCTTTGAGACTGGGGACAGGGGTTGGGGTGGGACTTTCTATTTTTCTCTCTCAAAATTTCTCAATGCTCTCAGGGCCCTGTCTCTTGAACCCTTCTGTTTGGGAGAATCTTTCCGCCCGTAAAGGTCTCCCAACGAGAGAAAAGGAGAAAAGGAGAAAAAAAAAACAGAGCCACTTCTCTGATATTTCCTCTTATCTCTGGAGCGTGGACACACTGAGCGTCTCAACCTCACCTTGGAACGCTGTTTTCAGGTGATTCGAGGAGGTTGCGCTGTTGAAGGTGGCAAAAAGTGACAGAAGTGGTGCGACCGAAACAAATCACTTGGAGCCAGCACCTCCCAAAAGTATCTGTACAGCAGTTTCATAGTCAAGATAAATTTCAAATTTGGATCTTTCAAGTCTTTTTGAATTTGTATGGGTCAAGGATATTTTGAGAGTCAGGAATTTGTCATGTTTGCATTTTTAGGTTCTTTGAGCAAAAGTTAATATTTTTGGGGTTTCTAAATTTTAGACTTCATTGCACAAAGTAGGCAATGTCTCAGAAAGTATAAATATTTGATGAAGGATACTATTCATGAAATATTGTATTGTATTGGGTGTTATACTTAA
>JAAUXT010152697.1_pt1 | contig 17532 bp, 14 predicted proteins | sample 7278171 | NCBI WGS metagenome assembly JAAUXT01 (sample SAMN14350112, study PRJNA611818) | marine sediment metagenome | isolation source: surface marine sediment (1.8m) | place: French Polynesia: Moorea | collected 2018-08
AATAAAAGCTTGATGTCTGGAGTGTCCACGACTTCAATTTCAAAAAACATCCGATCATTAAAACCAGGTTAAAATGGACTGCGATCGGAGTATTGTGGAGATCCCCTCGTAGTACCTTCAGTCTTTGTATTCCAAAGCCAGGAAACCCGGAGAGTTCTCTGAGAACCCCCTCGTAGTTACATCCGTTGTCAATTCTATTTCACACTTGGATTGGCGCTGCTTTGTGCGTTTAGCAGGCAACAAAACAGGGAAATCGCCTCGTCCTTCAATCAACAGCTTCAACATGAAAAACGAATCGAGCTTTTTGATTTTGTGATCCGACAACTAGATTGATTGATGTTACAGTTTGAAGGAAATTTGGCTGACGAGTCCCGTGGAGTTTTCAACCTCCCTTTTGTTTTGCGTGGCCAGCAGAACAGTCTGTTCTCTGATGCGAATCACTGGTTTCTTTCTGAAAACACAGGATTTTCGAAGGAACCCACGAGTAGTCTATCGTCGCAGCAATCTGTGAGAATTCTATTTTCGATTGACGAGAGGAAAGAAATGGATTGGTCATGAATTGTTGTTTCATTGTGTATTTGCCGCTTTCCGAGGCACCTTGCGGAAAGCAACAAAAGTTCATGGAGTCTCGTGTTGCGCCCTGTGTGCTCAGCTTTTGCCAATATTTGAACCTTCTGTCCGATCCCATGCAAAGGTTTGGACATTCCCACGTTGCGGCAAAATTGCTTTGCCGTGAACTCTGTGGTTGTGCAATGTGATATGAGCAATTCGACAAGGGATGCAAAGCAAAGCTCGTCTTTTGTTTCGAATCAGTGCGATGGGTCAATGCCCCCTCGCCTGTTTCCACCTGACAGGGGAGAATTTGGCTTTGAACCTTGTGAGTCGAGCAAAGAGGGGAGATTTCAAGACTGATCTGGCTGAGTGACGAGAATGGTCGGTTGGGCAGTCGTCCTGTCGTACTATTTTCATTCAGGACAAGTTGCCGGTTCATTTGCAATGTACTCGTAATTCTCGAAATCCCTTTCCGACACGTTTGAGTTGTTCTCATGTTGGATGCAAGGGTTCGGACAACCATAAGTGGCAGAAAGTCTTTCATTTCTGGTCTGGTCAAGAACAATTCAGGAATCAAATCATCATTAGGTCTCGCCAAAGAGAACAAAACTCAATTTGTCATTTTGTTTCTGATGGCCGCTCCGTATTTCCTCGCTATTGGATTGGACTCCATCATTCCGTGATCGGAAAAACATGCATGTGAATGTTTACTGGGTTAATAACGCATTATCGATCCCAAAATGAGATGAGCGATAGAATCTACGAGGGGCGTTCAAAGTGTACGTGAAAAAGGCGTCAAAAAATAACTTAGACACGAAATTTTTTTTTGATTTCTTCAGAACATGAAGTCAACATAACAGCCAATACAGAACAACTGTTGTCCAAATTTTTGGAAGACAAATGTGTACTTGAAGCACAGTTTTGCATCCAAGTTCTGGACGTCCGTGGCAGACCCTACGGGTTGCCAATGCTAAAGTGCGACACAGCACCTGTCAAACAACAATTCATTGAACTTCAACACGAATTTTTCCGACATCCGCAAATGCAGATGGTGCACAAGAAGCATGCACTGTTGCAACAGAAACTGTCAGTCAAGAACAAAATTAGAGTCAAATGTGCAACATGATTCCAAACTTCACCAACAATGTCTGGGGGCAAATCCACATCTGATCCAATGTTGTGAGGGCGCAACTGCCTCAAGGGTTTGCAACTTGCGCATTTTCAGGGCGAAGGTGTCGCAACCCTTCAAAGTAACCACCAGCTTGGTCGACACACCGTTGCCACCTGCGTGGAAGGTTGTTGATGGCTGCATGATACTCCTCCGGTCTGATGCCATGGATAGCTTCAGAAACAGTGTCTTTCAGAGCAGGCAAGTCATGAAATAGATGACCGCGGATGACCTTTTTAATGCGGGGGAAGAAGAAATAATCCGCCGGGGCCAAATCGGGGGAGTAGGCCAGCTGTGGGAGGGTGTGGATTCTGGACTCTCTGAGACTGGCCCTTGTGTGGAACGCAGTGTGAGAGCTGGCGTTGTTGTGATGTAAGAGAAGACAGTGATGGCAACCAAACCCTGGTGCCCACATCCCCAGACACGCTCTTCTGACCTTTTCTTTGAGGCGGCCCAAAATGCCGGTGTAGACGAACCGGTTGACGGTGCAGTTGACAAATTTGTGGTGGATGCATCCTTGGTCGTCGAAGAATGCGACGAGCATAACACGGCGTTGAGACCTTGGTCTCCTGGCCTTCTGGGGCCGCTGGTCGTCACGCCCCAACCACATCTGCGAGCACTGCTTCGTGTTGGGCTCGTACGAATAACACCATGACTCGTCTCTGGTGATGACTTGATGCAATGTCAGTGGCTGCTGGTTCACAAGTGCCAAGTTGGCCTGGGAAACATCCATCCGACATGCCTTCTGCTCGTCACTCAGCAACTTGGGTACGAAGCGGGTGGCTAACTTCCTTAGCTTAAGGTCTTTGCGGAGAATGGAGTGGGTGGAACCAACAGAAATGCGGGCGCAGGTGGCCAAGTCACGGACTGTGCGGCGTGGGTCTTCCGCAACCAATCTGCATATCTTGTTGATGGTTCTCCTGCTCCTGGCAAAGGCTGGACCACCGCATCGGGGCTGGTCCAAACAGGTCGCATTTGGGTCCCTCTTGAAGCGCAGGTACCAATTTCTGACAGCTGAATGTGACAAAGTTTGAGCTCCGTGTACGCGTCGCAACCTCGTCCAGATGTTCGCTGGCGTCTCATCTTGGGCAGTAAAGTATTTGATCATGAACCTTTGTTCAGCTCTGCTCTGTTTCCCTGCTCTCAGGATGCGGTCTGCCATGGCATCAAAATTGGTCTCCAAACACGCACAAAACTCCACAAGTCACAGACAGTCACAACGCACTCCTGCATGACCACACACCTGAACAGCACACGACGGAGTGAACTCGCACCGCAACACGCAAAGCCCCTTCGCTCCGCGGAAGGTCATTCTGTGCGGTCGCTTTCAGACAAATTTACTCAAGTGTCCAGACAGTCCAAAAACAGGCCCGTTGCACAAGGGTGAAGCCCGGAGACCCAAAATGTCCGTGTGTGAAAAGCAAGATTTGATCGCGTGAAATTTCCTCTCAGGAAGGCAAAAACACGTACTCTTTGAACGCCCCTCGTACACTGTGAGGGCCAGTGCACCGCTGGACCTTCCAACCACACGGACGAACAACATTTACAGATTCGGCTTTGAAAAGAATCTTGCTTCTGCGTCTGCACGGCTTGGTGTTGCGTCGGTGCCTGCTTCGTATGTCGGCGAAAAGAGGGTGGGGCAAGGACGATGTCGATGCACGCGTCGGTGGGGTGCGTCCCAGGTGCTGAATCCGACGAAGGATTCGAGCGATTTGCCTCCTGTCCCTTTTTGCGAGTGTTTGGAATTCTCTTGCAGAAACGTAGGTGTCAATCACAAACGGGTAGGAAAAGGAACTTGAGCAGTCTCAAAGTGCGCTGTCAACATTTGACTCTCTTTTTCAAACGAATCGGGGGGGGGGGGAAACGAGGGAAACTCCGGCCCAAAGAACGCACAGAAATCGTGACGTGAGGAGAGAACAAAGGTCTTGTTTGGCTTGTCAAGTTGCGCCATTGGAAGAACGCAATCTGCTTGTTCAAACAGACTGGACCGAATTTGTGCAAGAATTTGCGAGAGAATGAACTCCCTGGTGAAACTGCATTCGTTGTTGAACATGACAGCTCTGATCTGACATGTTCAGAATCAGAAGCCTTCTCTTTGTCCACATGACGATATTTGGACATGACTTGAAACCTGCTTGTCTCTGAACGAGCACCGGTGCTTTCGCTGGGGAAGGCGACAGAGCGCAGTTTCCATATCGGTAGCCTTGTGCAAGACGAGTTCAAGGGAAGCGTTCTCGGACTCAATGAAGTCCTGGGTTCTTCAATTGGAACGTAACAGGCCAGAATGTCTTGTGCGCCTTGGCTTACCCTGCACCTCAGCGGTGTTCGCTCGACATCACAGCTCCTGCGTCGTTCCTGACACGAAATACACAGCGCCGAGATGTGAGGCTGTAGCTGTTTCAGAGTGCGAGGGGAGCCGTGCGAGTCAATGCGCGAGTCCAATCAGATCGCGTCTGTTTGACATGAGGCGAGAGACCGCGCTATTGGAAGAACAAACAGAGCAGCGACTCTGTCAGAATTGGACAAAAACAGCTCGTTGAGTTGGTGGCCCATTTGGGCTGGTGTGAGAAAAACAGGCTCTTGTGGGTTCTCCGATTGAGCAACCCTTCTGCCCATTTCCCTCTCCAGTTCACGTGGTTCCAGCTTCCCACACAAGAATAGAAAACCAACTGGTCTTTCCATAGGTGTGTGTTGGCTCAGCCAAAATTCACAGAAATGATGACGAGTCTGTGCATGATTGCTGACTCTCTGTGTGTGTGTGTGTGGGGGGGTCAATTCTGAGCTCTTGTTCGCACACCGTACAATGCACCAAGTTCCAAAAAGAGAAGTCCTTGTGAGGTGACCTCACTGGTTAACAGTGCATCAGATGCGAAGTTCCTGGACTCGAATCTGCCCCAGAGAAAGTTAGTAGACTCTTACACGTATCACCAGGTAAGGAACAGGAACTTGGTCACACCCTCCACACACGCAAACTTAAAGGCCAATGTGAATGGTACCTCCACGGTGGGAGAACAAAATTCAGGTCCACTCACAAGCCACAAACCATTGCAGTTTTCTGTCCTGAAAAACTACTCACACCGCCCAGCAATCTCGACAACTCACAGAGTACATAGACTCAAACAAAAACGGAGGCAGAATACCTGTTGCTCGAGATCAAAGAAGATTGGAATCTTGTTTCCCCTTCTCTTTTGCTTTGTGGCCGCAAGGAGAATGTTATGGATGCTTGAGAGTGTAGGAGCAGGCATGGTCGTGGGTTGAAGGAACACAGGAACACGCAAGGGGAGGGCGTGTATTGCGTGTATTTTGCACATGTCCAGCGCCGTTCGTGTTGCGCGGAACGCGGGGCACACAGGACCTTTTCTGCAACTGGAACTGCCACTCGGTGAAGGGGGCCTCTACCCCAGCACACAACGGTTTGATAGTGTGTCGAGGCATTCGTTTTTTCCGTTCACTTCGTGCTGCGTGGACGAAGATGAGAAGAAAAGGCAAGGGAATAGAGCCTATTGGAAGAACAAACTTTGTGGAATGAGCTGCTTCGAGGCTCAATTGATGCGATTTGCAATTCATTGAGCAGGAGCAGGGTGTGGAAACTGTCGTAGCGACTCGTGTGAGCTGTGCGAAACAACCAAGGGAGAGTTTTGATGAATTGGATTGGAGATCTGAATTTCACTGCTGGAGACCGGTGAATTTTTTTTGTAGCACATCGGCTTAGATTTTGGGGGGATCTGACAAACAGTCCCAATTTCTTGATCACAAATGGGGTTTAATTGAAAGATGAAGGTGAATACCCTGACGTCCAACTCTCTCGTCAACGACATTTTCTTTCCAGATTACTTATATCTGTTCAGGGTTTCGCAAAGTTATGTCAGATGCAGCGGCGCTCTGGTCTGGTGCTGTGTTGTTTGTCTCCCGCGATTGATGCAATCTCAGTCCCTGCAGGGACTGTTCGTTGACCCTGGCCGCCCGGATTGAAGTGATTCCATTTGCCATTCATTCAGCAGACCCACTGCAGGAAAGCACGGCTCGAGAGGAGTGAAGGGGAAATGTTGCCACTTCCCTGCAGCGCCGTCGGTACCTGAAAAAACCGCACACAAGAAACATCTTTTTCGTTGACGAACAAAAGCAACGGGATTTAGCAGTGCTGGAAGCTAAAATCTGTGACCTTTCTTTGGCGAAGCGCATCCTTTTGTCTCAACTTCCTGCAGCCTTCAAGTGGGATCTCAGTTGTCGGGGTCGTTTCGTTTGAACTCCGAAGTTTTGGCCGCGGGATTCTCATGTGTCTCCAAGCGCAAGTTTCAGAGAAATGTTGTACTGGATGAAAAGTTTCAGTTCACGCTGTCTTTACAAACGCGGTTGTTTTGCGAAAGATTAGTGCGCCATGGTCCTGTCCGAAGTGAGCCGCAAATTTTTTTTCGTGCTGCTCAAACCGAACAAGGAGAGCTCACGCGCCGACACACAAATTATGCGTCTTCGAAAGTTATACACCTGGGTGACAACTGGGCGATTCACATCGTGACGGACCCTGCAGCAGACTTTAGTTCGCCTGCCAACTGCAGGAGAAGCGAGAGGAGGCGAAGTGGCTGAGGGAAATGCTGCGCGGATCTCAAGTCTCCCGCAAGGTGACATTGAGGCTAAGGAGCTGCAAGCGTTTCATATGTAAATCAACCTTCAATTTGCAGTGTTGGGGAAGGGGCCAAAAGGTTGCTTGCGCGCAAAACATGCATTCATTCAGAAACGTTTCTTTTGGTGTTTGAAAAAGCTTCTGGTACGCTCGTACAACATTTTGTGATGTCTGCTCGCACGCCGATTTTGTAACGTTGGTATTGTGTAGGTTCAGGACGGAGACGTCCATCGCAAGACCAGCATCGAATAAAGGAGTCTTTTGAAGTTTCCGGGAAAACACTGAAAGCGCAAAACCCTTGTTCCTGCCGAGATTCCTCTTCATGTTGCCTGTGAATCAGTCATGGACTCTGTTTCAGTTTTGCCTCTTGTCCTAGACCATATGTTTTTATTCGACTGCACTGCTTTGGTATCGGGGAGAACAAGGCAAACTGACTGTTTTTGCGTCACTGATGTGAAAACGGGATGGAAGAGCACATCCCCAACGGCAATGAAACTTCGCCACACTTTCTCATGTCACAGCCTCAACAAGATTGGACATTTCTTTGGGAATCCTTTGATTGAGCATTGTGTGGGGTGAAGGTTCTCCGCATTGCGTCGCTTGTGATTGATCTGACCCCAACATGGGGCCACTTCCTGTATCAGAGGCTTACGCTCACTGATCACAGCTTCTTTTGCCCCACAGCGACTCGCCTCGCATTGTGTGAGTCCAGGGCTGATCCCAGCATTTCTTGAAATTGATGCAACTGCGGGTTTGTCTGGTCGTCACTGACCAGCAGAATGTGCTGCGGAGCAAAGAGCAAAGATGAAGGGGTGAGACCTCAACAAGCTTCGCATTGATTCAGCCCCAGAGCCGGGTCAAGATCCGTGTTCCTTGGTGCGCAAGCCACAGACACCCAAGACGGGTGTTTGAATGAAGTTGCTCGCTGTTTTTGACTAGCATCTTGTTTGCTCGTGTGCCTTCCAGGAACATCAGCAACATTACACACAAGTTCCTTCACGGCTTTTGTTGTATCAATCTAATTTGCAAAGATGTCACCTGAGGATGCTGTCTGCACAAGAGGAAGTTTTTTGGAGAGGTTTGACAGTTGGCTGTATCTTGCTGACCCCACGCTATTGTGTGCCGACTTGCAGCTACAGCTTTTGTGGCGCGCACAATGCAAGCCAAACAAATCGCTTCCAATCCGGGGCCCCATTTACAAAGCCAAACTTGATCAGGTTTTCAGCTGACTAACGAGTGGGGGCTCTTCTGTTGAGCTGTAGTAGTCGGTTAGTTCAGAGGTGTTGAGGATCTTGAATATTCTGAGGTGCACAGTTTTGTCATTGGTCCTGGCAACTTGTGTCCTTCCGAAGTACGAAGGCTGGGTCTCTGAATTTGGCATTGCGAGGAAGTGGGGAACATGTCATATAGGGCCTGAGGCAGTTTGTGCAGAGTTAGGCGTTGGTCTCTGAGCTGCCGTTGTTGTGGAGCGCAACACGCAATCGCACTCACTCGAATTGAACGCGTTTCCCGGCGCGGACGTGACGCGAAAAATAACCGCCGCGCGTCTCCACATTGAGACGTCCTCTCAGATTCAGCCTTCGGTGAGTGCCATTTCAAGTGAGCAGTTGGAAAGGAAAACGTGTCTCATATAACTGGCAACTTTCAGGTGCAGGATTCTGATTCTGCTGCTGCCGATTTGCACGGCCAAGTTTTGAACGTTCTGAAAACTTCCACCCATGTGGATGCAGAGTACATGTGTGTGGTGTTGGCAGGCTCCAGTCGGGATTGGGGATCACAGTGCAAAACACCAAATGCGGGTTTCAGGTCAGCAGCTCTTGACCTCGCAACGGGGTTATTGGTGTGGGGATGACGGTCTGACAGAGGTTTTGTTGAAATTTCTCCAGTTGGCGGCAATAATTTGCATAAATTTACTGCACTGCAGGAGCCCTGTGAAGGTGCATGCGGGTTTGAGCGTGGGCAATGAATCAGTCTGCTCAGACTTTCTCGTTTTTCGGCTTTGTGCCCTGCGCCCGTGCATTATCCGTGATGCGACGGTGCAGGCCGAGTGATGAAACAGCAACTTGTGTCTTGCACGCATCGACGGTGTTCAAACGACAGTCTCGTGTCAAAATTGGTCTGAGGCTCAAAATTGCCAGCATCATCACCACGGGGTTCTTCAAAATTCTGCAGGGTTCAGTGTGAAGGCGATCAAACGAAGTGAACACAATTGCATCAACGTGGAGAACGCAGCCTGTCACAACCGAGGGCAAGTCTCTTGGCCTCTTCATTTTGCTTCATTTTCAATTCACTTTGGGTCTGTTTGGGTTCATTTCCCCAAAGAAAATATTGCAGTCCTGCTGAAGGCTGTGCGTCTGTCCACAGACTCTTTCATTCCTTTCCCACAGGAGCTGACACTCAGACAGCTTCTGGAAGTGCTGCTCTCAGCGGATCGAAATGCACTGTGAATTTTCTAGTCTACACTCCGCCAGAAAAAAAGCCTTTCGCTTCATTGCTGCCATGTTCAGGACAAACCCATCGTCACCACATGCTTTGCAGGCACTGTCAGATGTCGCAAAACCGAGTTGCGTCTCTCAATTGGTGGCGTCTGTGTGTGTACTGTACCGTCTCGTGTATAAGACGCACTCATGAAAAAGATGCACCCCAAGATTTGGTCCTGTTTTCTGGCACCAAGGTTCATTAAAAATACAGCAAATTCATACTCATGTATAAGACGCACCCCTTCTTTTGATGTTCAATTTTGGGGCAAAAAAGTGAGTCTCATACACGAGACGGCACAGTATGTGTGTAAGAGAGAGAACAGAGAGAGAGAGAGGGGGGAGAGAGAGAGACAGAGAGAGAGAGAGAGACAGACAGACAGACAGACAGACAGAGACATAGCACTACGGAGTGGGCACAGGTGTGCACACGCAATTGCAATTGCAAATCAAGTTTGAAAACGGGTGTCAACTTACGTTCAGCAAGATCGACAGTGCGTTGTCAAAAATAGACCTGATATTGTTGGGGAGTTTGGGGTACTCACGACTGAAAGGTGTGACCACTTCTGAAATTACTTGGCAGTGTCCCCCAGCCCAACCACGTGGTAACCCGTGGTCAGGACTGAGTGGCGATTGCGCTCGCAAAGCTTCGTTTTGTTTGCGAAAGAACGACACAGATATCCCAAGTTGTTTTCTAGTTTTCCTTGAACAAAATGCATGACAGGTCTGTGCAGGAAAGCTGATCGTTTCTCTTCCCAGCGCTTCGTCAAGTTTCTCGCGTTTCAACTTGCATTGGGCTGGATACATTTCACAAATTCACCAATTTGCATCAGATTCTAACCTCTTCATTCCAAGTCCCTGCCCGTTGCTGGTGAAGCGCTGTTATTCAGATTTTCTTCAGCTCTCCCTGCAAAGGTCTCACGGAATAACGCAACAAAGGAACCGAGTGGATCGGCACGAAATGGCAGAGTTGGAGTGGAGTCGGAAGAACGGCGAAAGACAAAACTGATTGGCACAGTGATTGCAACACCTTGTGTTTTAACGCTTCGCTTGGCAATGTTCGAGCGGAATTTCCTGCGCTCGCGAGAAAAATGGACAAACAGCACAAACTTTCTGCAGCTCTTTTGGGCTTGCAATTAGCACAACACTGTCACACGCTATTTTCAGATGCTGTCTGTTTTCGCGCTTTTCTTGCACAGTTTCGGAAAATTGTGGTGTGAAAACGACGGCGGTGTGATGTTTTTTGGGCCCCATTATGCGCAGCTGACGCCTGCACACCGCAGAGCCACGCCGTGAGAATTATCAGGCGGCTCCAACTCATTTCCTCATATCCAGTGAGGTTCCCATTTTGCCATGTGCCATTTGCGTCGCCTGATAGCTTTTTGGTTGGAGAGCTGTTGTCTGGATGTTTTCTCCAGATGTCTGAAGCGTCAGACTGATTCGTTGAGATGGATCCATGCAGGGGCGAGAAAATGCACCGACACATGCACGTCTTCCTTTGGTGTCAGAATCATAAGAAAGTCTGCGTGTCAGATTCTTCCACTTGGCGGGTGAACGAAAGAAGGGGTTACTGTTCCATTGAGTGACTGAAAACGATATCCTGAAACGGATCACACTCGTCATCCTGTTCATGTGGAGCTTGAAGTTAGACCTGACTGCACTGAAGAGATTGAACACATGCCGTACAACGGTAACAGTTGCCACTGCTGGGAATATGCATTGGCTGCAAGGATAGCCTTGCTGTGTTGACAGTGTGATTCTCTCGTTTAGGCTGTGTTGGCGGGTTTACAGGCCTGAGGCTGTGTGTATGAAACGGACTCAGTCGGCTATGTTGAGCTCAGTGGATCAGACATCCATCTCAATACACTGCGAGGTGGAACTGTCAGTGCGGGCTGCACAATGCGGGCACTGCCTCAGGTTTGGAGGTCTCTTGTCTGGGTTGCGCGAATTTGAAATGCGTTTTCAACCCAAAAGCGTGTCGAACGGACTCCAGATGGACATGGTGGAGACCTGTGTACGTGATATTCTTGCACCTCAAGGTTAAACTCCCAGACTAACACTCATTGCGCTCCCACACAGGGTGGCGGCTTGACACATTCAGTGTAAATTTGTTGACCAAACGAACTGGGTTGGGTTGCGGAGGCCTCGAGTGAAATTGAACGACATCACTTGGCTTCAAAATTTCTCTGGAGAGGTGATCACCAGCACACGCCCAGCCGCGCGGCTGGACTGGACGAGGGCCCCGTTGGGTGTGAGTGTGGCTTGATTTGCTGGCTTCGCCGCGATTATTAGGCTGATTCTGCCTGATTGGGTTCAGGTCCTGTGCCATCAAACATTCAACCTCTCAAACCTCCCAAACGACAAACTGACGGAAACTCGCAAAAGGGGCGACCATCGCTTCCAGCTACAAAACCTGCGCTGCTGAACATTTCGCATTCATTCCACCCGTCAAAACAGAGGACCCCTATTGTTGTCAAAACGGGACCCTGTTCTTTTTCAACCCTCTCCCACACCTTGACAAAACTTACTGCAGGGTGCAAAACATGCAAGAACAGTTTCATTTTCAAATTTTTATCACGGCATTCGTCGAGTCGTGGGCATGGTGCAATGGCGATGTTGTTGCTTTGTATGTGTGTATGTACACGGATTGTTAGTTTGCCAGGGGACAAAAAGAAATTTTGTTTTGCCCAGTGGGGCAAAATAAGGATCTTTTTCGTGAAATTCTCAGACCACCGCTCCAGATACCCGACCGCCGACAATCTGGCTTTTTTGCGCGCCGTTGAGATCACGGTAACTCAGAATAATTTGGATATCCTTCTTAACGCGGCCTGGCGCGTAGCTGCGCGCTAAGTGCGATCACGATCGGTATCTGTGTATGTCCACAAGTCTGTTTTTAAATGGCGGGGGGGGGGGTGTTTGAAACACCTTGCGGGCCACAAGGTCGGCTCACCCGCGCCCACTCGAACTGACTTGTGGCTGTGCCTTTTCGCCTGTTGGCTGGGCCTTTTCTGCGGTTGACTTCTGATCTCTTTTCTGCTGGAAGATTGCGGAGATCGCCGGTTTGGAAGTGGGAACATTCCGCAAGTGGTGTGTTGAGGCGTCTGTTCAGAGTGTAGCGTTCAGGGATTTGGCTGTGTATTTTCTGTTGGGTTGATGAAGTGATTTGTCGATAGAGCAGAGGAACGGGCACCGTCTGTGCGGAATGGGTTCATACTGTCAGGGAGAAATCGGAAAATTATGAATGCAGCGTCGCAAAGTTAGCGGTGAAAAGTCTGTAGGTTGCTGACGGCTCTTGCGGCAGAATGTCACTTGCCTGGTCATCGCTGAGCTGGGAAGTTCAGAGGTGTTGGAGGGTCCCTCTCCAATGCGCGCAAGGGTGCTGAACAGGTTGTGTCACTGAACCAAGAATGCGCCGTGCGGGAACGAGCACATCCGCCTCCCTCGTGAGAGTTCCAATCGCTCGCCTTTCCGCCCGAGGATTCCAGTGTCAACCCCGGAAATTGCCCAATTCAGGACTTTGCTGAAAGACAAATGGATTGCGTGTGGAAGAAATGGGCTTATGAATGGAGACGCATTGTGAGTCTGATACAAAGGGTTTTGCATCACCGCATCTGCAACACTCGTTCTTGTGTCGGACAGAAACCATGTTTTCATTATTTATGCACTCAGTTCATTGTGTGCGCGTATCCATAATACATCCTCATGTGTCTCTTGTTTTTTCCGCTGAAAGGGGTTGTGCCCCGACTCGACACCTTCATTGTCGCTGCACCACTACAGTGACTGGTTGAAACGCTTGCACAGTATTTCCTCGTTTGTGTTGACAGAACTTGGTTCCAACGCAGGTCCAAAAAGTCTCAGAACCGAGAATCCACGGATTGGCACAGCAAGTTGGTTGTCAGCCTGAAACCAAACTGATGGATTTCTCAGTGTTCACCCAAATCGGAAACGGAGGGAGACCCTCACACGGAGGGGGCGTCTTTCGTCCAAGAGGTTCCCCACCCCACCTCATTTTCCGAAAGGAATAAAAATCGCTTCATTCAGAGAAAAATTCCAACTGGGTGAGTGAGTGAGGTCTGCTGAAAAAAGCCACACCCGGTATGACAACCACCGGGTCAAGGGATGTGAGAAAATGGACCCATTTTCCAGCTGCAGGCTCGTTTCTTTCTGATCTCCTGTTGGGGAAAACACCTCATGATTTCGGTGTCACACAGAGGGCCTCCACACCACGAGGATGAAACTTGTCGGAGGGCTGGTCGGGGTTTTCGCCGCATGACACCCACAGCATTGACGAAGCGCGTATCAACACTCCCAAGTGATTTTGTTTCAAGACTTGGAATTGTCTTGGGACACCGTGGCGCCAACAGCTTTTGGCACTCATGTTGGTGGTGGCAACGACTGGCTGTATGAAGCGAAGCTACGCTTTGACGCAGGTAGACATTTTTCAGAGGAGCACTTCGTTGGCAGTTCGTTTGAAATTTGTTCCTCGTTGCTGTGAGGCGCGGTGCAACCATCTGCCTCGCGCGAAGTGACAATGGAGTTGCCAGGAAACGTCCCTTTGTATTGTCGCTTCTTTCTCAGGATTTGCCATTGAACACAACTCAGCTGTGCAACGCAAACTTCTTGTGTGCTTTGCAAGCGCAGCAAATCTCGCTGCTGTGCGCATGAAGAATCATCTGGACTTGACCAAAGATTTATCTGTGTGATCGGGTAAGGCAGTGCCAACCACGAGTGCTCTGTGACGCTCGAAGAAGCGGTCAACGACCATGAAAACACAAGCATGCGTGGTGTTGTGTTGGCACGGGTTTCCAAAAGAGTGAGTTGCAAAGGTTTCACAACTTTGACAAAGCAGATGTCCTGTATTCTCTTTTCAGTTGAACAGCAAATTGTCTTCGCAAACTGCAGAACCCTTAGCAGAAACAATTTGGGAAAAGTGTCAATCTTTGTCTCACTAATTGGAACATGGATATTGACACCCGGATGATGTTCTGAACTGATAAGTCGTGTGCGTGTTTTTGCTGCAATATCAGCTCACTGCACACTCTAGGCGGGACTTATCCACAGAGCTCACATCACGCCTGTATCAGCCTCTCGTAGGATATCTTCCGCGGAGGATGGGAACGAGAATGGTGGCTGACAAATGACACTTTGCGTCTGGTGACCAACGTTGACAAACTATGTGGCCTGTGATGTCAAACTTGACGTCAAGCACACGCATGGCAGTTTTGTGGCGCTTGGCGAAAGACGCAGAATGTTGAAAGCTCCGCCTGAAGGTGTGGACTCCTCTGCCCCACTCCCATGTCTCCGTCGTTTGAGAACTTGCCTCAATTTTCGAAACTTGAACGTGCGTCGACTGCCAATACACCGGCGCTTTTGTCTGCACGCGGAGGCCTTCTTGCGGAAACTGGAGTGCACACCACTCATGTCGCGATGGAAGGGTATGAACGAGCAGGGATGAGTGTGGATTGGTGTGGACGGCTTTGGAGGAGTCAACCGTGTCCAATACAGTGGAGGAGGATGGTGTTAGTGGACGACCATACGTGGTCTGTATTCTTAGCGGCGGAATTTTTGGCACTGCGAAGGGTTATGTCGCAATCGCAAAAACTTCCGCCGCTAAGAATACAGACCACGTACCCTCCTTGCAGGACCACCTCCCAAACCCTCTTTACAGGACACACCCTTCTTGTAGAACTGACACACCCTTCTTCCTTCTTCCACACCTTTCTTGGACCACCACACCCTCCCAACAGGACTACTTTTGCCATTACCCACTAAGACTTTGCTGACTATCACCAACTCACAGTGGGTTCACAAAGATTCGCACTCACAAAGATTCGCACTCACTGCAAGAAGGGGCTGCTTCATTAAACCCTGTGCCTTCCATGTGAAAAAGGAATATCCGTTGTACAGGTTGTACGCAAAGCCTGGGCTGTTGGACGGACAGCGGAAAAGTCCTCAAGGTCAGTGGAGATTTACTCAGTGCGAAGCCAGTCCTGGGGCGGATGGGACTGAGGTTGAATGGGGATTAGGCAAGACGGAGGAATCGGGAATCAATGAGAAAGAATCAGGATTCTGATCGCTGCAACATGGCTGCATCGATTTGCCCATAGATCTCAGAGACGAGTCATTGTGAGGAAATGGATGTCGTGTTAGGGGTCATAAGCTGGATCGTTTTGTCGACGAGGGGCGTAGAAAGACAGAACTCAGCTGAAATGGCTCGAGGTTGCAGATGTTACTTGGTACGCCCACTCTGTGCACAGAGGTTTGTTGGCTTCAACCAGAGGAACGAACAGCACGCGTTCAATTTTCAAAAGTCCAAAAGAGTTGGGCACCGCACCCCTGCCCCCAAGAATCAGAGTCTAGTTCCCCATACAGAGTCTGGGATTCGCTGGAAGATTCAGCACCGATTTGAGCAGAAGATCCTGGTCATTGTCATTTAGTTAAAAGCCCGCGGTAAACCGTTACCGCGGGCTTGGTGCAGTCACCCCATGTGTGTCTGTGGAGATTGAAACTTGGTTGGTTCACCCGGGGAAGGGCAAACCAACTTGGTTAGTTTGCTCCTTGTATTTCTAGTCAGGGGAAAACTAACTTCGTTGATTAACCCCCCGCCCCCCCTGTGGAACCCAACTCAAGTTTTCAAAATTTTCGACTCTTGCTGCCTGTTGGTGGTGGCCGCGGGCTCGTTGTTCTTTGATTTCTTGTTCTGGAAGTGGAAGGAATTGTTTTTGCTGAAGAGATGCGGTTTCACCGGAACTGAAGCGTTTGATCTGTGCAGCAGTTCGAGTGCAACGCGTTTGGAAGTTGAGTGAGAATGGCTGCCCACTATGGAGACGGCAAGTTCTTTTGGCAGTTTCATCGAAATGAGGTTGGCAGTCCCTCCTCGCTCACGGCAAAACAGATATACGTGGCGGCTTGTGCGCTCCCAGGATGGCATTCTGTCCTTGCAGGAGAGGCGAACGGACTCTCGTATGATTGAGCGTGGCGCGATTAATACGGAGGTGCAGTCGTTAATCATGCGCCCAGCGACAACCGGACGTCTCGGTGCGCCGGACTTCGTTCCGGATCGGCCTTACAAATGATTCCGGAATCTGCGCTGTGGAAGTTGTTTTCATCCGAGATCTCCTGTCAGAATAAGGGAAACAACGGATACAAACCAGGGATGTCGCAAAATCTTTGCCACTGTCCGGCAGCCAAAGGACGCAAAATATTTCCTTCGGAGACTTTGCATGGTTGTTGGCATGGTTGTGACATCAGAAGTTTGCCGAAAATCACACAAACATTTGTTGTCACTTTCCGGGCATTGACAAGGCACTTGAAACATCCGACGTCCTGTTCCATATCAAGGGCGGAAAAGCGCCTGCGAATCAGTTTTGTGTTCGTGTCTGGAAGACTCTGCGTCGTTATGGACACGGAATGCGTTGCGAGCGAGTTATGTGCAGAGATGCAACTGATGTTCCGCCTTTATTGCGACCATTCCCCAAAGAGCCGTGCGCAGCCATCTTCCTCGCGACCTTTATGACCTGGTTTTATGATCTCGTTACTCCGAGATTCGGCGTCAATTTTATCGAAGGCATTCTGTGTGCTTCGCGTTATGAGGCCAAGATTTCACGACAAAATTGCCTGTGCGACGTAACTTCCGTCGAAGTTTCGTCGCAGCTGAAAAGACGAGGAACGCAGCTGCAGGTTAAGTGTGCGTGTCACTGGCGATGATGAAGGGAGCGGTCTGAATTTACGGACAGGACATGGCTGTCGGATCTTCCGCACATCAGTGTTTTATCCAGAGTCCTCCCAAATTGCTGCAATGATTTTATGCAGCTTTCAGGCAACTACTTTCACTCTTCAAGACGTCAGAGCTGGGTTGTTATTTTTTTTTTTACAAAAGGGTGTGATTTATTTTGTAAGTTCACCGCTGAGTTAATTTTTCTGATCCTTGATTTTGAAGTTGCGTATCGTCGAATCCCCACGCAACGTGTGACAAATTTTGCCCCAGCACAGTGCTGCATACAGTGAGACCTTTCTGATCTTGACGGCGGTGAAATCTGGTAAGGAAACAGGCAGTTTGGCATTTCAACTGGGAAGATGCTGATTTGTTGCGATCTGTGTCTCTTTCAAGTATCAGTCTGTGTCTGTGACTTGAGAAACCTTCAACCCCGTCACTTGATTCCGTCGTTCTGACAGTCTCATTCTGCAAACATAATGAGGAAGCGCAGGGCCATATTCGTTGTTTCGCGCGTGCGTGTTTGTGTGTGTCTGTGCAACCGACATGTTGAGTGCTCAATGCAAATTAGAGAAGCAAGTGATAAGAAATTTTTGTTTTGTGGGACGAACCACGGAGGTGACGAAGGTTGTGCATTGTATTGTTGTGTGCGGTTCGGGTCCCGGAGGAGCCCGTCCTCACAACTGCCACTACTTGCGACACCGCAGTCAGAAGCAGTCTCGGCTCGGCCAGACTACCACAGTGGAACCAGACTCAAGCGTATGCTTCAAATGTTTATTCAAACCTGTCTCAAGCTAAGCAGCTCTAGACAGATGCAGGGTAGTTGTGGTCACGGCTTTTATGTGGTGGCGCAAGGTGTGAGCCCAATGCGCAGCTTTAGCTTTGCGCAGCTCCACTGAAGCGGCTTCGTCGGGTACTCAATGCCTTGCCCAAAAGCTGGATCGCATGCATGGGAAGAGCCAACTCTTCCACACGACATCCCCCTGCCTTTCAAAACTTG
>JAAUXT010004979.1_pt1 | contig 17529 bp, 20 predicted proteins | sample 7278171 | NCBI WGS metagenome assembly JAAUXT01 (sample SAMN14350112, study PRJNA611818) | marine sediment metagenome | isolation source: surface marine sediment (1.8m) | place: French Polynesia: Moorea | collected 2018-08
CCCCCCATCGCCCCGTGGAGTCCGCCCGCCCCCCCCGCCGCGCGGCCGGGGGGGGGGGGCGCCCCCCGCTCGAATTGGCCGAGATCGAATTGGCCGGATTTGAGTGTTTTGATGTTGGCTGCGAGCTGCGTGCCCGATTATGTTGGCAGAGTGCTTCACGTGTTTTGAAACAACAAACAATGCAATCTGACTGATTACAAGTTGGGTTGACAGGTTTCATGGATATGGGAAGGACCAGGCTCGTACAAAACGGGTTCTCGTGGGTGGGGAAGCATTGGCCACAAAACTGCTTTGACGATTGGAGCCCAACAAAAGTTGCTCGCATCCAACGACCTGTTGTATTTTGGCAGCCAAAACTCCACCCGTAGTCATCCTGATTGTCGTTGTCGTTTGCACATACATTTGAACCATCAGATGCTTATTTCCCACCCTCTGACCTTCTGTTGCCCTGACCCACATGTGACCTTGACACCAGACGTCAGCGGAGGGGTCCACAGCACCAGAGGAACAGACACCTCGACCACTGAGAGAGTACACGGAGGCTGACCAACGACAGGCTGCCATCATAATCCAGGCTGGATATCGAGGGCACAAGGGCAGGAGGAAAGTCAAAGCCATCAAGGTAGGCGTCATGAAGCGGCACACAAATTACGCTGCGTCAAAGTGATGATTCGCCGTCACTGCGGTGGATTAATTGTTCGCTTGATTGCGCTGTGCGCTACGTGCTGTTTCTTGTCTCACTGCGCTGCGGAAGTCTTTCTGAGGCTCCGGTTCTCGACATTGCAGTGCAGAGCGAAGATGCAAATGTCCTGCAGGGCTGTATGAAAGCACTCAAATGTTGGTTCTGAACTACAGCTGAAACATTTTCGTTGGTTCCTCTCAGACAATCGGGAAAGGGCTTCTGTGGCAATGGGCACGGAACAGTGTCTCGGAAAATGGGCTTCACGGCTGTCATGAATTTGTCACACACACGCACACACGCATACACATACACACACGCACACACACGCATGCTTGTGCTTTTAACTACCTTTGTCAACGCAGGTGTGCCACGTTCTGTCGGGGCGGTTCCGCAATTGCCCGAAATAACTCGATTGCTCTGGAGCGACAGTTCATTGATTGACATATTAAGATAAAATGCATTCATGTATGTGTGTGTAAATTTGCTGATACTTGCTTGTTTATGTCTGTTGGGTACTTGACTGATGGCAAAAGCTGCGAAAACCTTTCAGAAAGTGTTTTACCACTGCAAATCACTGATCAAACCAACGATTTCTTCGACTTTCTGATGTAAATTTAGTGTTCCATCGATCTTTGTGGACGATCGATCGAAGCTCTGAACTGGGCGCTTGAAATTTTTTTTGTCCACAATCACAGCGTGATCACAGGTGATCATTCTTCTGAATCTCATCTGCAACACGATACCTTTGTTTCGAAGAGGTGATGGTTGTTTTCTTTTTCACTGAGTCTGGTTGTGCCAATCTGACACAGGATGCTGCAGCGGCAATTGAGGGCACTGCACTAGTTGCAGAAATAGAAGAAGCAACGGTGGATATGAAGGAAATCGCAGATGAAAGCGCGGTTGAGGTTGTTCAAGAAGCACCTGAGGTTGAGCAGACCTCTGAAGTTGTGGACTCTGAGCAGCTTGAAGCACAAGTGGTACGAAGCGAAGACGCTGCCGAAGATGAACCCAGCAAAGATGAAGGGGAGGCAACAGAAGATCCAGGAACTGAAGCTGAAACCAAAGCTGAGCCTGAGGTGGCACCCGAGCCACTGGTCGTGGAAGCGTCTGAAGCGTCACCAGAGTCGGAAAAAACTGAAAAGGAACCTGAAGACCAGACTGAAGTGAAACCAGAAGCTCTTGAGGAGACGCGTGAGTCAGAACTCACAGCTGAAGCAGATACCGAAGTTAGATCAGACAGGATGGACGAAGCTGAGATTTGTGTTGATGATGAAAAGGTTGAACCCGGGGAACAAACAGATGCGCAGTGTGAAGTCACCCATGAAACTGATGATGAGGTAAAAGATGAAGGTGAACCTGCAAATGAATCTGATGATAATCCTGAACCTATTGAGAAAACAGAAACGCAAGACAAAGAACCGGACGAACTGATCACATCAGAGGTCGGAAAACCGGAAGCCGTTCAGCCACCTGAGGAGGCGGAAGGGCAGGAGCAGCGTGCAGAAGACGTGAGTCACGGTGCCTGGTTCCCTCTGCCTGCAGCTCCTGCCCCTAACAATTAACCAACTGGTACTGACTAACATGCTTTTCAACAATTGCAGATTTGAACAAGCATGGTGCAGTGTGGCAAGCTTTTTGTTCCGTGTTTGACGCAAAAAGAGACAATGAACATTTTGACTGGACCTGCTGTGCATGGTGGTCCGTGCAAGTGGTCCTTGTCGAAGTCAAATGAGCTTTGCGTCCTCTTTTCTCTTGGAGAAAGTGGAACACACCTGCAATGCCTGTGAAGGATAACACACATGTTCACTTGGTTTGGGCAACTTTTGTGAAGGTTCAACAGGTTGACACCGTTGGTGCCCGTGCTTTTTGACCCTCGTAGAGTTTAGATCTCGAGTTGAGAATGTTTCGAAAGAAACTTCCACCGCACGCTGCGGATCTACGGCAGCTACTCAGACACAGAAAACCCACACATTCACTTGACATGTTTTTTGCATGGACACTAATCCTAACGAGTCAGCTCAGACTAATTCCGGCTGATGCCTATTGACAGCAACAGTGTGATTAATTATTGAATTCTCCACAGAGCAAGAGACATGCTGCTGCGTCGAAGATCCAGGCTGGATATCGGGGTTTGAAGGCCAGAAAGGCCGTCCAAGCAGAAAAGGCAAGGGGGTCGCTTTTCTCTGCTTCTGCGCAGATATTTATTGTTGCTTTGCATGATGACCACTTTAGCTTCCTGCTCAAAGAGGATTTTCCAAGTATAAACTGTGAACACCATGCAAAACGCGACAGGTGAACAGGGAAGGTGTTGGTACAGCAGAGGCGAGTTAGATTGGTGGTTGAATAGAATCCATTTGTGACGGAAGATGTGGAAAATGTCATCCACATCGACAAAGTGCTTGCAACGGGACTGGATTGCAAGAATATCACGAGTTAACGCAAACTGACAAACAAAAAATGCAGTATCTGGTTGAGGTTTGATGTTTTCGTGAAGGTGCGATGTTGGCCTGAGCAGCATGACCTGGTGCCGCCCTCAGAGGGAGTCTTCTCCAACAATTGTCTCGTGACTGCAAAAGCCTGCACAAAAACGCACGAGTACGCGCGAGGCCGAGATGTCCATGTCAAAAATTCCTTCGAGACAAGTGCTTGGTGCAGCGTTCTTCGCTCGGTTCATTCATCTGGCACACCATTTACCTGTTAGTCTTCGTTCTGACTGCAGAGCGAGAAACACCAGGCGGCGACTAAGATACAGGCCAACTTCAAGGGCTACAAAGTCAGACAAGACAAGGTGCCTCTCCACTTTTTCACCCAGCCGTTGCAATTCAAGTTTTCTTGTTTCTATACGTGGCCGAAAATAATCTCCAGTTCTCTCCGACCGAAAAGGACAGCAGGTCGTTCCAAAAAGAACGTACGATTATCTTTCTTTAAACACAGAAAATCTCTGAGTGTCAAGACAACTTTTGAGGCAAAACGTGCTTTTGAAGCAAAACGTGCGAAAATCTCGCGATCTTTTTGTTTGCAAATTGTGCAGGGAAATGACTTTTGAATTTGTTTGCTCCACTGTCTCAAGGCTGAAAAAGACAAGGCAGCGACGAAAATCCAAGCGAGCTTCAAGGGTTTCAAAACGAGAGAAAAACTCAAAGAAGAGGCAAGTTGAATGGTGTCAGGTGTACCACTTCCTTGTGTCTTTTTCAGCGAATTGCAACAATTGTGCGACTCAGTCTCTGTTTTGTGCCTGTTTTTCACGTCACAATGGTTCATCAAGTTGTGGGAATCGTGCTTTCACTTGGCCGTTGTTTGATCCTGTCTGTCAGTGAATTTTGTGTGTTGATGTCTTCAAGACACGTGCCCAACCTTCCTTTTGTTGTGAACTCAGCTTGTTATTTTTGAGCAGGGAAAAGCAGCGAGCAAAATACAGGCGGGTTTCAGAGGCCATAAAACGAGAAAAAGTTTGCAATCACAAAAGGCAAGTCAATGGGAACTTCGCTTGCATAAACCACAACTCTTGAAAACTCACACATACCCGTTGCTGCTTCCGGCCAGTGAAACGGGAGATTGCAGACTGTCTCCAGAGAAACTAATTGGGATTCCGGCTTCAAGGTTCTGCTTGTGTGGTTTCCTTTCCTGGTGGTTCTGTCCGGTGAAGGTGGATGTTCTGGTGTTCTGGTGAAGCCGTGCTTACACGAAATGGTGCATCAGCTCACTCACTTGTACTCGTATCTCGTCTTCCTGTACTCCATGCACTGGTGTGGGTGTGGTGTTAGGAAAAGGTTATTGCCTTTGCGTTTGCGTCTTTGTTCGGTGGATTCTGGAATCACACCAAACTGTCTACATGCGTCAGTGATACTGGCAGCTGAACTTGTCTACTGTCGTGTAAAATACTTGTGCTTGAAAACCTGTTGGTGAGACACTGTGGGCTTCATTTTAGCAATTGAAAATTTCGTTTCAAAACTTTGTCTTCTTTTATTTTACAAAGGAACAAAAGGAAAAAGCTGCCACAAAAATTCAAGCTGGTTACAAGGGTTACAATACGCGGAGAAAAATCAGGGAGAAGGCAAGTGATTCGACGTTGTAATTTGTCTGTTGTCCTTGGAAATCACGAGGGTGCTTTCGCTGTTTGTCACTCAAAAACATTGTTGTGTCCAATATGTCGTTTGTGTTTTGTTGTCGAAGTTTCGAAGCAACGAGGTGTCTACTGGAACGAAAGGTGAAGGTCTTCGACTTCAGTCCTTCATATTTTCGCAGGCAAAGGCTGCTGCCAAAATTCAAGCAGGATACAGAGGTTACAAAATCAGAAAACGGTTGCAAAATGAGAAGGCAGGTCTTCAGCATATTCAGTATATTGTGAATACTTGTTGCGGCTTTTTGGTGATCAGGAATTGCGTTCAAACCTTGTTGAAACAACGTGCACATTACCAAGGCCAGTGGGATGGCTGTACAGGTGTGGGCTCGTTGTTGTGCTGTCTCGCCAAGGAAAGCTTTTTCTGCTCATCGCAATGCATATGTGTAGGGGTCGTGAGTCAGTCGTTCGGCTTGACTCTGGTGTGCGGTAGACCTGTGTTCTGCTTTTGGTCATTGTTGTGCAGTGCTGGTTGTGGTCCAATAACTCACCGATTCCACATTGGTTTTTGTGTGTGGTCTCGCACTGAACCTTTCTGACTGACTGGTACTCCAGTGCGTTTGTCAACGCAGCCATGCAATCATTTTCAGGACATCTGCATGTGTCAAGCATCTGCAAGGAAAGCGTAGACTATATTTGTTGGTCATTGGAGAGTATTCTGGTTTTGTCTTTCAGAAAACAACGTTGTACATAAGGCGCAACAATTGAATTGGCCATTCATTTCGCCCTGAATTGTTAAAGATGGAGACTGATCCATTTCAGCGCAGCTGGTGGCCTGAATTGTGCTCTGCCTTCTACCTGTTGCCATGGCACATGTACAACGACAGAAAGTCAATTAATGTTGAACTAATCTGGCATCCCGTCCGGCAGTATCCTACCGCAGGTCGAGCAACTGTCAGTCTGGTGCTTATCAATTCATCACTGCACACTGATTTCCACAGGAGGAGAATCATCCTGATCTTCACACGTGAATTGGACCTCACTGTGACCCCGTGAATGCCCCAGTGAACAAAAAACACAGTTGATGTGGGATGTGTGCTGCAGCTGGATCAGGAGGCGCAGGCGGTGGACCGCGCGGCGGCGCGTCTTCAGGCGCTCTTCCGCGGCTTTCTCGTCCGCAAATACCTGCCACAGGCAAGTCCTGCACCACCGCACCGCTCCGAGGATTTCTGCGCCCGCATCCTTGTTCATATGCTTTCGATGAGCCACATAGATACGTGAATTTGTGAAGGTTTACAGCTGCCACACCTTGTGCAACGTTCTGTTCGGGAGTGTCGGATTTTTGCCAAAACCTACCATGCGTCAGTTGACGATCTGTCTGCACTTGAATGCACGTTTTTGGTGTTGCAGAAGAACCGATTCAGGAAACCGACTGACGTCCTCGCTGGAGGAGCAGCTTTTTACTGCTTTTCTTTCCTGTGTTTGGCCTGATGGCGCCACGCGTCACACTGGACCATCATTTCGTTGATTGAAGTGACACCTCAAGTCACGACCTTTCCAGGTCCTTTTCTTCCGAAGCACTTGAAAAACTACAAAACTGCACGTTTTGCAACTCTTTGCTGAAAAGGAATAACAATCAGACTTATGCATACATCGAACGAAAGCAAGCGAAATTTCTTTCACCACGAATCTTGTCCTGCTTGTTGTGTCTTTGCTGGTGTTACAGATTCCCCCTCGCTTCCACAGGCGAACATCATTGATGTGTTGGAGCATTGGGTCGCAGTGAGCAGACCCCAAACCGAGGAAACAACCAAACCAAGAACAGAGGAAAATGCTTCAGAGACAATTGCTGAAGAGCCGAAGCCAGAGGCAGACGCTGTGCCCAAACCTGAAGATGTGGCTCTTGGTCTTGGCCTTGCGAATGTCAGTATGTTTGGCTTTAGATGTGCGCCTGCTGTTGACAATTGTATTTTTTCCAACACCTGTTTTTATAGAGATTGCAAGGGACCACTCAGTTTGATTCTTGAAGCTGACATGATCCTGAAAAGGGGCCAATGGGGCAATTTTGACTTCCAGTTTGTCACGTTTAACATCCTGCCTTTCTTTTGTTTTGTATTTGTCTTTAGAGGAAGAGTCTTGCACATTGATAGATCTACTGGATTTCAGCTGGTGTCGTGGGATCACAGGATGTTTTTGGGGTTTTAATCATCACAAACATTACTTTTCACCTTTTGTCGAGCACAAGTTGACGTCGAAGCTGCTGGAGCAATCGCTATTGTGTTCACATGGTTTCAATTGCATTGTTTTTTTTTTCATGGAAGTGCAATCGTCTGACCAAGAATCTTAACGTTGTGTCAGCCATTTCAACATCGTTGTTTTTACCCAAGAGTTTTGTTCCCAGACCAAGGGTGAAATCTTGGATGCAGCCGCCACGCGCATCCAGGCCGGTTTCCGAGGTTATCTCGTGCGCAAGATCCAGGCTCGGAAAAAGGCAAGTCACTCACCAGTGGTGGCACATTCTGATTGTGCAGGAGCACCATTTCATTAGATGTGTTCTGGTTTGCCAAATATGATGACATAAAACAAAGGAGACAATTTTCGCACCGGTTGTTGACCTACAACCTTCAAAATCAATTTTGCTTACAAATTCCAAAACAATTATGCTGACTGGCACAGATAACACGCATTTCAGAACATGGCTGTGTTAATTCCCACATATTGTAAACGCACCCTGCACGTCTCTTGCGTATTGCAGGAAAACGAAGCTTCGTATCGCGGCCTCCTGCGTGGAAAATCTCCCACGGCCTTGTTGGAGTTGGAGCATGTCAGTTGACCCGAAGTGGTTCTGGTTTTTGAAAAGTGCTTGCCTGTGAATATTCCTGTGTGAAAGTTCAATGGAGAAACGAATAAGTCTGCCTCAAAAGTGGTCAATATGAAGTGTTTCTCTGAGGATATCTCTCAGTAGTTCATTGAAAAAGATTTTGAAACTTGACTCTGGACATGTGTGTTCTTGTCTGCCGGTTCCCTGCGTTGTCTGCGCCTTGATTTGGTCCTCTCTGTTTCAGTCTTGTGTTTGGTGTTTTGCCTCTGTTGCCAAAACAACGTTCAGATTATTTTAGACTTTGGTCAGAAAATGATTTTTCTCTGATGACCTGACATACGATAGTGGGAAAACGTTGGTCGGTTGGTCATTCGAGGATTTGGGCAACAAGTTACGAAGACTATGAACCTGTCCGAACAAAATTTTTGTGTTCACCCTTCAATGAAAGTCTTGTGCACTTTGTGTGTGGCGTTAAACTGGTTTTGACTGCTCAACAGAATAGGACGACATGCAATCGTCGTTCAGGTGTGCCACGATATCTTATCCGAATTCCAAAAAGCTTCTGCGTTTTGTGTGCTCCAGCTGGATGAGTCAGTGTCTCCCGATGAAGCAGCCACGTGTATCCAGGCTGCCTTCTACCGGTACAGCGAGCGGCGCCAAGAGGCAAACTCCGATCCACTGAATGGACATGTAAACAATGTCACTTTGAGTTCAATCTTTTGTCCGAATCTATGAAATGAAGCTTTGCATGGATATCTGATTGAGAGATGTTGCGTTGAATGCAGTGAATTCTGAATTTGTGAACAAGACGTTTATTTGCAGTGTTCTTCCACACGCAGGCGTCTTTCTTGACTGGAGGAGATTCCCCAGATTTCTGAAACTGTTTGAGGTGATGTGATTTATTTGCAGATGTCTTGCCGTTGTTGCTGCTGCAGAGACTGCTATGAAATCCCCAACAAAGCCAACACTGATGATTTTGCACAAGTGTTGAATGATTTCAATATTTTTTGCCATTTTGTGATGTTGTTTTCCCGTGCACAACTTCCCGCAGCTGGACAAAATGAGCGATTCTAAACTCAAAACAGTTGTCCTTGTGGACAAATGATGATTGTTGAGTGTTTGTAGACGGAGGATGCGGCGGCGGCGCGAATTCAGGCGGGGTTCCGGGGGTTCCAGGTCCGCAAAGAGCGCGGACTGCTGCCCACCGTCCAGGCAAGTTCCGCACTCTTGCCGTGGGCGACACCATGAACCACACCCGCGCGCTGTCGTCGAGGGCGTCTGTATCTCACCGTGCACGGTGTTGTGACGCGCGCTTCTGTTGTCGTGAAATTGTCGCAAGGTGGAAAATGTGGGAGCGAATCCAGCAGAAAGCTCCATTCGGAACTTTCTGCATCAGGCTTTTGCGTGTGCACACACTCCGCAACTTTCAGGTGTGGGACATGGTTTGTCCTAACAAGCTGAAACTGTTGTGTCGGCACCTGCGAAATTTGTTGCACATTGATGTTGTACGTTGTGTTTTTGCAGGCGGGATGCTGTGTTCTTGGATGCTTTTGTCGGACACTGTCATGTCGCACTTTGACTTAGAATTGCGGTTCTTCTTGGTGTGCTCACTGAGAAAGAATTGTCGTGTTGACAACTGTCTGGTTCACGGTTACATGAAGCCGTTTTTCGATTGAGAGGATAAATCCACATTTGTGTCGCACCGTGAATGAGACAGGCTTTCCAGGTGTTGCTCTCTTGACAGATCTTCACTGATTTTCAGAAACGGAAGCTCGCGGTGTTGTGAGCACCAGAAGCACATCGATGTCCTTTTCTGGCATCACTCGGAGTACGTTCGTGTTCTCCACACACATGTTTTAATGTTCACATTTTTCCATTCATGTGTTGGCATTTACGTCCTCAGAATTGTGCAGTTTGTGCACATTGTGCTTTGTACGTTACGGAGACATTTTATGCGCACTAACACGGAGCATCTGACTGCATGAGCTTTGGTGACTGGTTGCTAACAAATTAGCACAGGCAACTTGTCAGATTAGCTTTGTGCTTTTCCGAACTTTGGAAAAAATATTCAGGGTCCTCATTGTTGAAACAGGGGGTCATTTGCTTTTGAACATTTGGAATTGAGAAAAAGAAATACATCATCAACAGTCCACACCAAATTGACTCGTGCTGCGAATCAGTATGAGTGAACTGAACTCGTCAAGTAAGTTCTGTGTATCCGTCTTTCCTGACCTTTGTTGTTGCCTTTGTTTGTCAGGAGCAGACCAGCGAGAATGAAGAGAAGCCCAAGGAAGAGGCGAACGAAGAAATAGACATTGATCTTGAGGACCCTGAAGTACAGACCGCTGCCCTGAAGATACAGGTACGATCCCAACACTTCACTTCGTTCTCGGACGTATTTCGTGTGCAGTTTACGAATTTGTACTCTAAATTCTGTCACTCACCTCAGACCTCAATGCCTGAGAATTGCTCACCATTGTTCATTCCATGGATTTCCAAAAAAGCCGTTCACTGTAGAAAAGGATCACCTGCTCAGAAAATGCATCCAACGGTTTCCGACACACCCCGCATTTGCGATTTCTGTATGGCTCTCACCAGCGTCTCTTTTTACTCTTGTGTTTTCTATTGCTCTCTTGAATCACACTATCTGCTGCCACAAATCAGGGAAAGTTCAGGTTCAAGAAAACAAAACAGGCCAAAGAGGAGACAAAGGTCTCCAAAGTGAACGAATCAAAAGACAGTCAGTCAGAGCCTGTGAAGCAAAAGGCAGAGGAAGAAGAAGAGCTTCCTAATCTGAAGGATCCTGAAGTGCAAAAAGCCACTTCTTTGATACAGGTCAGCATGTTTTTGCTTCTCAAAGATGTAGAAAATAAATTTCCACTGAATTGAAAGGCGTTGAACGCACGCTAATCTCCTTGTAACCGGGCTCCGACGTGCGTCATGGTTCAAGAAAGAAGCAAAGCATTCGACCTATCACAGTGATTCCAAGGAATGTGGATGTTTTTGACCCGATTTATTGCTCTTGCTTCAGGGAAAGTTCCGATTGAAAAAGAGCAAGCCGAAGCAAAGTGATGATGCCCAGAAGGAAGGGAAATCAGAGCCTGAAAAGAAACTTGAACCTGAGAAACAGAATGTTGAGGAGGACTTGCCTGATTTGAAAGACCCTGAAGTTCAGAAAGCTACTTCCCTCATTCAGGTATTTGGAGTCAGCGAGTTGTCGTTTTGGTACAAGACCTTGATCCTGTCACGTCCACGTGCTTGTCCACGCGTATTCCTGTCCACAGATCGGTGAGCAAGTGTTGTGCTCACCGAACTGTGCAGGAAGCAGTGGACGCAGACAGAGGCACGGACGCGGACACAAAGATCCAGGGATCGGTCTTTATTGTGGTGTGTGAGAAGCATCCATTTGGTCCAAAATGGAAAATGGTTGTGCTTTTTTGTATCACACTCGCACACGCCCATCGTGGACTGTGCTCTTTCGTCGAAGTACACTCAGTGTTGTACGTTATGTACCCACAGGGCAAATTCAGATTCAAGAAAAGCAAACCAAAACCAGAAGCAGACAGGGACCAATCAAAGGCTTCCAGCTCTCTTAGCTCTGGAAAAGACATGATAGCGAAACATACCAAAGCTCAAGTAGATTCTGTCAAACCCGACGAGACTGAGGAGCTTCCTGATTTGAAAGATCCTGAGATACAAAAAGCCACGTCTCTGATTCAGGTATGAGAATCTTGATAGAAATAGCGAAGGGACATGCTCTTTCCACCTTCAAAACCTCGTGGATTTGATTTGATTCCCTTTTGCTGTACAGGTTGTTTCTCTCCTGCCGTTCTGTTCTGTGCTATGATTTTATGACTGTCACGCACAGTGACAACAGTGCTCGTGATTTTTCGTGTTGTCGTGGCAATCCGTGAAAAGTTCTTGACGATGTTGAAGGTTTCAGTTGTTTTCTACTGAATACCCGCACGACCAAATTGGTTTCTTGCCTTGGGGAGAGACAGAGATGGAGAGAAAAAAGACAACAACATATGAGTGAGTGAGTGAGTGAGTGAGTGAGTGAGTGAGTGAGTGAGTGAGTGAGTGAGTGAACACATGAGAGATAGTGGAGACAGACAGACAGACAGACAGACAGACACACACACACACACACACACACACACATTGGTTTCAAAGTGGCTCGTTTGTCTGCGTTGTGGATGCGCTTGCCATAAATACTCGTATGTGCTCGTAAACACGCACTTTTGCAGGTTGTAGCATCTTGCTCTTGCAGTCAAACTGTGGTGTTCTCGTGAACATTCCAAGCAGAAGCGTGGCCTGGTATATTTTCGACTGACGATCGGGTATTTGCACCTCACCTGCCGCCAGAGCTTGGCGCAAACGAAAAATCCCGTTCTTTGATTTTGTCTGCGTGCATGAGTGTGGACGACAACAATTTCGGATTGCCACTGTGAGTTCGTTGGCAGAGTTGTCCCATGAATGTCGTGGTTCCTGTGTTTCCCTTGTACAGAAAAGCATGGCTCTCTGTGATGGGATTCCTTCTCCTGGTAGAACTAGTGCAGACATGAATCTCACTCTTTTGACAATCTGTCCTTCTGCGTACCTGTGCGCGTTGGGTTCATAGCTCATGCGTTCCCAAAACCATTGTTTCCACAACATAACCCGAATACTTGCACTCAATGCAGAAACGTCGAACATGAGCCAATTACGCGCGTGTATTGATGTGCAAAGAATCTCTTTTGTTGATGTTGTTTCACAGCTTTGAATATATGGAGTTTCAATCGTAAGTTTCCACTGTCGTAAATTGCTGCCTTTCTATTGTGCAAAAATGTGGCTCGTTCTTCGCCGGTGCCTATCTGCTTTGCTGTCACCATCTTCAGGGTAAATTCAGGCTCAAAAAGAAGCCCAAAGACGAAGTGGCTTCGAGCCAACCCAAAGCAGCCACCCCGCCTGCTCCTAGCCAGTCCGAGGTTCAGGAAGACCTTCCCAACCTCGATGATCCGGAGGTCCAAAGGGCCACTGTGAAAATACAGGTAGACTAACAACTTACATGGTTCTATGTTAGGGTTTTGGATTCATGTTCTCCAGTGTTCTGCTTACAAGGCAAACATGTGGTTGTTTTGAATGCGATCTTTGCATGAGTTTGGGTTTTTGTTGACAGGTCAACTTTCGGCTGTTTTCTGCATCGAATTCATGCTGAGATTTAGGATTCAGCTTTCGCAGTGTCTGTGGTGCAAACGATACGTTTCACTGAAACCTCTGATAACTTTTATCACTTCAGTTAGAATTGTTGGGTTGCACAGAATCAGTAGTGTAGAGGTCAGAATGATTTCACAATAACATTTGGTAGATCTTCAGTGCTTTCTTCAGCTCTTTGTGTACAGATGTTTTCAGGTTGTCACAGTCTTTTTACAAGTACTCTTTCGCACAGTGTCAAGTTGTCCCAACAAAAGCAGATTTCATGCGAGAGTTCCTTTGGGCAGTGTCTTGTCTTCACGTTCAGAAATGTGTTCGTTGGTGTGCCTGAAAGAAAATAGATCTGCCTCTTGTTTCTGTCTTGAAAAACTGTCAAAGAAACAGATCCGAATCCGAACATCAACGCGGTATAATCTGCTGTGAAAAAAGAACCGAGTTCAGTGGGAAGCCATTTCGTGCGCTACACCATCCAGCGAATTTCGAAATGTGATCCTTTACCATCTTTATTCACAACCAAACTGTTGTTTTGAAACGCTGTTTCCAAGTCCTTTTCTTCTTTTGCACGGGCGCGTCTTTCGAAGCGAGCCTGTGTTCTGCACTGGCAACAGCTCGTAGAGGCATGACGTTCTGGCAAACGGAGGCAGGACCTTTTCTGACGTCCCACCCCCGAGACATCACTCACTCAGGAGGGAGGCCCTACCCTCACTTGGCAGGTTGAGTTGGTCTTGCTCTCACCTCACGTGATCTCCTGAGGTTACCCACAGGTCCCAACCCAAATCCCCGCCACTGACAGAATCTCAGGGTTGGCCCAGCCCTGGCCCCGACCTCAGAAATGTGAGTAGGGCCCACCCTCACCCCCAGGACGTCATGCCTCGCGACGCGCCAGTGTTCATCGGTCGATGCGAGTGATGTTGGTTGTGACATTTTGAGTTCTTCAAGAGCTTTGACACACATCGAATCAGCATGTTCAGTTCATGTTTCTTTTCCACACTCGCACGTCTTTCTTTACTGAAATACACGAGACAAATCCTGAAAACTTGAATTCGTATTGCTATCTGTTCACAACATTCCTTATGGTTGTAAACTTCCGTTGCGCTGTTTTTCGAGAAACGTGATGACGTCAAGTCCCCTTTGTGTCTTGAACTCCACCAGTTAATGTCTGTTGTCCGTGGTTCCTCGTCTATTGCTTCAGTTTTGGTGCTGTTACTCTGTTGTTTCCGATGCCGTACACTAACGTGCCTCTGAACAAAGTGATTCACAAGATTCCTGTGGAAGAACAAAATGGAGACCTTTTGTTTCGAATTCAGTCTTTGCGTGGCAAGACCAACCTTTTCCTCATTTCCTTTGTGCCTCTGAAACTGGGTGAAATCCCTACTTTCCTCTTGACTGTCAACGTACACGATGTGCATGCTTGAGCTGACACAACGTCGTAGTCTCTGCTTCAGATCTGTGATAACAGCCCTGTGTCCTCTCTGCTGCAGGCCGGGTTCGCAGGGATGAAGGCGCGGCAGGAGGTGCGGGCGATGCGGGAGGCGCGGGACGGAGGCGCCGCGGAGGGAGGGGACGCGGCGCCGGAGAGCCCCACCGGAGCTGACGTCGACATCGGTGAGTGGTGTGGGATTGAGAAGAGTGGCGCAGCCATGGTGAAGGCGCCGGGCAGAGTGTTCCAAAATCCACAGCGGTTGTTTTTTCAGACATTGACGACCCCGAAGTTCAAGCTGCCGCGACCAAAATTCAAGCCGGCTACAAGGGCTATAAAACGAGAAAAGAGGTGGGTCAGGTGCCACGAGTCCAAAACGTTGAACCGCGTGACCCATTGTGTTCAGGTTTTAAAGCCAGAACCTGGTAAACACGTGACATATTTTGTTGTTTTTTTTCTTTCAGTTCCAGGCCAATAAGGACGCTCAACCTGAATAAACAACTTCCGCTCTGCAAGTTCATCACTTCCGGGAGATTCGTACTTCCTGCCTGGACTATTGTTGCCTTGTGAATCTTTTCAGTCATTCAGCTGAATCTTGTACTCGTGAAGGAAAGTAGAATTGAACATTGGGGAATGTTTCGTTCATGAAATCAGTAAAAATGCACGAGATAGATCTCGTACAACTCGCACCTTGACAATCCAGATCCCAACCTGGATCAACAATTGTTTTGTTTCGTTGCCTCTGCCTTTGTTTGAATCGTGTGTGATCGATTTCAAAGTGCCTATTGTCCGGTTCCACTTTCTACTCGTTTGACTTGATGTCTCACAACAAATCTGTCGAAAACTCAAAAGAGAAGGTCTGAAAAAGCCAGCACTGTGGTACCTCTAATTTGCATTCAGATGAATTTTCCCTGTGAGCTGTGGTGTTTTTCAAGTGTTCTCTGCGAGTGATACTTGAAACTTTCTCGACGGGAGTTATCTAGTGATGCGACACTGCACTTGTACAGAACTGGTAGCAATCATTGTGAACTTTGTGGGGGATTTTAGCGCACAATGTACATCCCAAAGCGTTTTGCAACAACGTTCAGGTTATGTCAATCCAGCAACACGGACAAATTTCACCGTGGTGTGTCCGCGGTCACAAGTCTTACAATTTGATGAATTGCTTTGTTTGAGAAAAACAACATTTCCTTTTCTTGGTTGGGAGTTGAGGATATTGTCCCTGACAGAAATGTCAGGCACGATCCAAGTTTGAGCAATTGCAACTCTCCCTTGCCGGACAACGAAAGCAAACAAGTTCGTTTCATTGATGACAAAACATTTGGCATTTTTCTTACGTTTATTGAGACGATCAAAATGGCCCACAATTCTGTGCGACTTGCCGCTTCTTCAAGCTTCTGTTTCTGCTCTTTGCAAGCATGTGCCGCGTGCAATTGCAATTGTAATTATGTACAGAAGGTTCTGGCACTCAAGTCCATTAAGATTCCATGGTCAAACGCAATATTTTGTGTAGAAATGTAAATAAATCACTTTTACAAAATAAAATCCTGTTATCAAATTTATAATGTGTTGCCTTGTTCCTTTCCTCTTTACGTAAGGAACGCAAGGAACGGACCCGCTGGAATCGAAGTTGTGCTCGTACGACGTATTCTCGTCCAACCGCGAGGCCTTTGAAATCGAGCCCATCAACACTGCAGAACATCAGTGTTTTTTCAAGTTTACGAACCATATGAACAAAGAAATTTACTTTCTGATTAAGCCTCTCAGGAATCACGCCTTGAGTGTCGAAGCGTCATCTGAAATACGTGGGCCTGGGCCTCTGGGTTTCAACGCCTCCTTGACACACAGGGATTGACGCGCACACCCCTCGTACGTAACACACTGCCTGAACTTCTGAAAATTGGTCAAGCTGCGTGAGAAATGTTTCCAAACAATGTAGGAGGTTTCCACCAAATAGTGGTGTGAAGCCCCTCCACCCGGTGGGGTCTTGTGTGCACCATTACGTCAAGGGCAGTCGACAAGTATAACAAGGGAGAGGTTCACATTTGCTTTTAGTCCTTTGATCCGTGTTGTGAAAAAGAATCGGCGTCGCTCGGAAGTGGTCTGACCTTGACACGAGGATCTGCGAGGCTTATCTCCAGGACAAAGCCCCAGATTCACTTACACGGACCCGCCGGGCCGGAACACGTTGCATAAAATGTCCCCCAGATATCACTCTGGACGCAAGAGAGCTCGAAAACATGAGAAAAACCCTTGCTGGTGAAAAAACAAAGATGTCCACAAGTTTGTGTTGAATTATCAGCAGCGGAGTGAGAGGACAATAGCACCCCTTGGTTGACATTTGGGAACAAAGAATCACCTGCGGTGAAGCAGTTGAAAGAGCATGGCACAACTTTGGCTCTTCGCCCTGGCCCTGAACCTGTGGGCAGGCAGCGCGCTGGGGAAGCAATCGCAAAATCTGGCGGACTCAGGTGAGAGAAATCTTGTCACTTTGCTGACAAATACGTGACTTATTTGTTTTGTTGTTTGTTTTTTGTTGTATGTTTTTTGTTTTTGTACAAATCGATCCCGAGCAAAGACCGGAAAAGAAAAGTGCCGCGATCAGGCAGGGAGCTGATCAAGGGTTCACGAAAACGTCCTTCTTTTGAGAAACTTCTCTGTCACATGTTAGGAACAGGGGTGAGGAACTTGCTCGAATCGGTCCAACCTTTGACCACCCTCGATTATCATGGATCAGACTTGGACATCTACGAGCATCCCGACAACAGTTTGGACCTGAAGATCCACCCTCATAACAAGTGAGCCTCTTTGTCCTTTGTTTGAGGGCTTCATTCACAGCGAAGCGGAAAGGAGTACGAGTGCATACAGCCTGGGACAACTGCATGGGGTTTGACAATGGAGCAGAATCAAGAATCAATCCAAGTGCGCTTTTCACCTGTTGACTTGAAGATTTCTGGTGACGCCACTGGTGGAGGTGGACACGGCGTCGGCGTCGCTGGCGTTGCGTCACAGCTGGCTGGCGGCGTCGTTCCGCCTCGACTTCACCGTCGTGCTGTGGAGCGAGGAGCTGCGGGCGGCGGCGGTAGGCTTCCTCGAGCAGCAGTACGGCACCACGGGCGAAGAAGTGCATCTTTCTCCCAGCCAGATACAGGTAAAGTCAGAAAATGAGGCGTCGGGTGGAAACGTAGAACCCAAACAAAACTTTGTGAGCGTTTGGTACAAGAACGCTTCAGGAAATGAGCGTCCAGCAAGTCACCCAATTTTGTGCGGCTGCGCTTTCACGTTCGTTGAAAACCCTGCAGACAATGTGCTTTGGCGTCTCAATGTTTTGCAAATGGTCGTACGCAACATTC
>JAAUXT010021546.1_pt1 | contig 17525 bp, 19 predicted proteins | sample 7278171 | NCBI WGS metagenome assembly JAAUXT01 (sample SAMN14350112, study PRJNA611818) | marine sediment metagenome | isolation source: surface marine sediment (1.8m) | place: French Polynesia: Moorea | collected 2018-08
AGAGACCCCCACAGGGGTTGCGAGAGAGAGAGAGAGAGAGAGAGAGAGAGAGAGAGAGAGAGAGAGAGAGAGAGAGAGAGAGAGAGAGAGCGAGGGATAGTTCAAAAAACAACAAACAATTCAGTTCCTCTGGTCAAACAAAACTCCACATTCTGCGCGACCGTTTTCAGGTCGGGACAAGACACGCATGTCAGAAGAGCTGATGGCGTCACAACATGATGAGAATCCAAAACTATCCTGTACAACTCCTCCTGTGAACCCAAGGTCCGATCCAGCGGAACCAGCAGGGACCTGCCTTTCAAAATGTTTGCACGCTGGCGCAACCTCTCACAGGTGCAAACACAAGAAAGTGCGGATGTCACGCACAGTCCTTCGCTTGGAGACCCAGCTGGACCCAAGCCTGCATGATCTGGGACTGCTGGAGCTCACAACCAAGTCAGGAGAACTCTGAGTTTGATCTCAATGGTACATGTACTCATTCTGATGCCATGCAGCTTAGATTCCTGGAAAAACACCCCAGTCCGAAGGAAGATCTGTTTGAGTTTGCCAAAAACGAAATGGCTCTGGAAGAAAACATGTTTTCTGCATTTGAGTCTGCGAAAGTCCAATCAAGAGCCACGTTTTATCAAGAAGCAGAGTTCCAATCCAGGCCCACCGGGCGCAAACAAACCCACAGCCTTTTCTTTCCAAGTGAAAGGCGCTCGGAGTCCAGCGAAGTCAGGGGACCACGAAGGTGCGCAAGGATCTAATCGACGCAGCAAATAGTACGTGAGCAGTTGAGTCTTTAAAAGCGGCGGGGCGCCTGAAGGATCTGACCCACGGTTCCCATTTCCCCTGCACTTCCGGGGTCCCTTGGGACCCGCAGGCGAGTCTATCGATCTGCGCGTGGAACTGCGCATGCGTGCAAGACTTAATTCTTCTCTAATCTCCCCATTGCCAGAACCATTTTGCTGGCCGGGTACACGCTAGGTGCGTTGCGCGTGGCGTTGTGTCGCTGTGTGAGTCAAGTTGCTGACGCAGCAGCGGTTGGGTTGCCACAGAAACGCAAAGCGCATCCAGCGTGAACCAGGTTTTCATCGTTCAGAAATTGTATCTAATATTCATGAGGATCTCTTCAGTCTGAATGGCCTCCGCTCTGGGTGCAGATCCAGGGAGTTGTTCCCTGGGGCTTGTGGGGGGAGGATCTGGCTGGTCTATGGAGGCCTGGAGCCTCAGAAGCGGAAACATGCTGGGGAAGAAGTGGGGCTCTGGACTGACCCCGGATCCGGGTTCACCGTCGCAACACATGCAAGGAACAGTCTGTGTGCAAAGTGACCACAACACCACAGTGACGGTGAACTCTGAGAACTGACTTGGCACCGGTGCCGAAACCTGTGGGCAAGATGCAAGCTGAGGAACACTCAGTTCGTTGTCATGGCCACACCCATAGGTCACGTGTTTGAGGTCGTGTTCACGCGGGAAACAGACTTGGACTTCGTGGAGCCGTCCCACATGAGAAAACGTGTGCTGTGTTGAACTTGTCATCTCTCTCCAGCTTTTGTGCCCAAAGGGCAGATTTGGATGTGGTCAGGTGGGACTAACCTCCAACGGGGCCAAGCAGCAGCCTGAAGCTACGAAATTATGTACAACGGAGGGACAACACGTGACACAAGGGAACACCACACGAACTTATCGGGACTGCGTGCGTGAGCCCTCAGCGTCTCCTTTGACCTTGACCTGTGGGGGCCCAAGCCTCGCCTACCCCCCCTCACACACACACACACACACACACTCACACACACACACACACACACACACACACACACACACACACACACAGAGCGGCCCTTCTGTCCCTCCCGCTTCTCCCTGCACGCGACCCACGTGGCCACCACGTGTATAAATCATGACGCTTTTGTGTATGAGAAAAAATAAACGTTGCTATTTTCTACAATACGTCATTGTTGTGGGGTTCTTTGTTGCGTTGGATATATCGCCTGCAGTGTCAGGTCCTGTGCGTTGTGGCCTCTGTGCACACAGCTGCAACAACACTGCAGTGAACGGGTCTGGACAGGTGCTTTCAGCTGCTGAATTTTGCGTTGCATTTCGTCCCGAGGCCTCGAGAAGTGGTCGTGCGCATGCAGGGTGAGTGAAAGAAACCATAAATGGTTCTTCAACGACAACTCTTTTCTGGATCAAAGTTTTTGCAAAGGACCCAGTTTGGTGCTGTGTGAGAAAACAGAAGAGCAGTTGATTGGCACGCCACGCATGGCCCACCCTTCATGTGGACCCAGATGGGACACCCCCCCCCCCCCTCCACGAAATATGGGGATCCCTCGTTGTGTGTCCCAGGTGTTCCCTATTTTTACTTGTCAAAGTTGGAGTCCCCACACGCACACGCACACACCCAGAAACACGCATTCACACACACACACACACACGCACGTGGGTGGGACCCCAGTCAGAACCACATCGCCCCCTCCGGATCCTGGATCCGCCCCTCAGTGCTCTTTTCCCCTTCAGTGTAAGCGCCTTATGCAGCCGTCTGCAAAATACATGAAGAGAACTCGTCCTTCCTGTTTGTAAGCCACGCAAAGGCACAATAAACACACTTCATATTTCATCAACATTGAGCTTCAAGTCATACGAACATAGACATAGACAGGTCAACCCTGATACGCGTTGCATATTTTAACGGAGCGGCTGCAGATCCAGGACAGCAGTCGCTCGGGGCCCTGGCATGTCCGGGCAGATCTGTGTACCCGAACCACGGTGAGCCAGAGCCCAAGGAAGAGGAGTTGGGCCCATCATATCGTAGATCGTGACAGAAAAAATAACGATACCAGGGCAGCCTGGAGGACTCTGTTCCTGTTTTGACCTTCAGGGTTTGTCCATCTCCAGTTACCCCAGTTACCCCTCCCCATTGAACATTCTCCGGTCTGACTTCTGTGTCTGCACCTGCCCCCTGTGCCCCTTGTGTTCCTGCGTAGACCTGCGACTGCCCACTCTTCCCTGACCTCTGCCTCCCCATCACCTGTGCCCCCTCCTGCCCCTCCCCACAATCCGCCCCCCACGTCTGCAGGCCTGATCCTGTCCGCTCTCCTCTCACCTCTGCCCCACCAACAGTGCCCCCTCCTGCCTCTTCCCCCAATCCGCCCCCCCCCACGTCTGCAGGCCTGACCCTGGCCCCTCCACCATGCCATCCCCACCACCTGTGTCCCCTCCTGCCACTCCCGCCCCCACGTCCCCAGGCCCCCTCCCCGATCCCCTCCTCCACATCCCCTTGCCTCCTCCTGCCCCTCCCCTGAATCCGCCCCCCACGTCTGCAGGCCTGATCCTGGCCTCGGCCCCGTGAAACACGCAAAGTTCAGACCGCTTGTCTGATTATGGAGCCAGGGTCGGCGCGGGCAGCGAGAGAAGCTCGGGGCGTCAAACCTATTGAACTTGATCCACTCTCGGGACCTTCAGTGAAGCCTGAGTCTCACTGAATGCGTCATGCGTTCTGCTCCTGAGTCTGACACCATAGCGTTGAGCACAAGCAAAGACATCGCATTGCGTTGCTCCTGTTGTGATATCTGAAGCCCACCATGTGCACGACAAAACTTCGAGTTCTCATTCCCTGTGAACATTCTTTGCACGGGTTCAAGTCGTGGACAAAATTTCCTGAATCCAGGTGGTCCGAGGGTCAGGCCCCGGGGACCGTCCGTTGAATACCGAGAGATTTAGCAAGTCAATCTCCGCCCTCCTATAGTCGACCGCCCGCCCGCCCACCTTGCCGCCCTTCTGCTTCGCCTACTCAGTCAAGCCGGATGGGTCCGTTTGCTCCAGTGAAAGACGATGAATCTGTCCAGGCACCCAACTCAAATTTTCATCCCGCCCAACCCTACTCCCTCCCCCACCCATCCCACCCTCTGCCCCTTCCCCCCAACCCACCACCTCTCGGCCCACCTCCCACCCACTTTGCATCCACCTCCGTACTCCACAGTCAATGAGCAGCAAATCTTCGCCTCCTCTTCGCTCTGACCAGATCCATCTCATCTGCATAACGTAGTTACGAGACCACGGTGTTCCGGGCAACCGCGACCCGTTCACACCGGATCGAGGCTCCTCAGGGCCGATCTTCGGAGCGCCCCCCCCCCCGGAGAAAAATCATAGTCTGTGCTGGAGTTGCTAAATTTGTGCCTTTGCGGACCTTTTGGAACTTGTCTGTGGGAATCGTCTTCCTTCCCGATCAAATCTTGGTTCTTCTCTCGGGGTTGACCACGTGACCCCAGTTCGTCCCGGAAGTGGCCTGCATAAATTTTCAGATTGGCCAATGTTTGATTTGCAGAACAAAGCTTCGAAGTCCTGTGTGTGGAAAATCGAACTTCCCTTGTTTGCAAAATTTGTTGGTCAAACAAACCAGTCGTGGCGTTTTACTGAAGAAAAACATAGGTCGTGCGTTCTGGGCCGTGAGTCCTGGGTCCTGGGTCCTGGGTCCTGGGTCCTGGGTCCTGCGTCCTGGGTCCTGGGTCCTGGGTCCTGGGTCCTGCGTCCTGCGTCCAAGGGTTCTGTCCTGGGTTCTGGGAGTTTAGTCCTGAGTCCTGGGACTTGGGACCTGAGTCCTCTTTCATGTGTTCAAGATTTTTTTCCTGAATCCTGGTTCTGGTGCCTGGGGCCTGGGTTCTGTGTGAGTGAGGAGCAAGGATAGGCTGGAATCTCCCAGTTCTCTGTGCGAAGACGTGCTCGCAGGCAGACATATGAACACAGGCTTCCCGCAGAACCAAGCGAGACCTTCCACAACCTTCCTTTGCCGCCATGCACATCAGAGTCTTCAGTGTCTTCGTTCACATTGTGCCGCTTGACTGATACGGTTGCCACATACAGTTCCACCTCAGAGTAGATTCATACAGAACCCACCACACATAGCGTCTGTTTAAGTTGTTGGACACAACGTCGCGCATGGCGCATGACACAACGCCAGGGCCAGACATTGTTCGCCACGCCTTGCGTTTTGCATGCAGTGAGGACCTGGCCCGAGAAGTGCAGGAATTAGTGGTTTTACACAGGCAGGGCTGCGTCAGATTTTTGACGCTGGCGTCAAAATTTTGACACGCGGGCATCAAGTTTTACATGACACCCAATGGAGAAAAGGTCCGGTCCGTTCCTGGCATTGCGTCTTCTGTGTGAAGACCTCTATTGCAGCTCATGACGCACACAGCGTGAGCCTCGCCTTGCCCAGGTTGTTGCATTAGTCTGTGCACATCAAAGCGCGACTTTCAGAGTCTTCGGGAGATAGAGCGGAGGCGCTGAAGCCCCGGCGGGTCGCGCTGGGGAGGCGCGGGCGACGGGCGGCGCACCGCGGCCACAGCGCCGTCCGGGCAGGCTGGGGATGAGGCCACAGCGCCGTCCGGGCAGGGTGGGGCTGGGGCTGCAGCGCCGTCCGGGTAGGCTGGGGCTGAGGCTGCAGCACCGTCCGGGTAGGCTGGGGCTGAGGCTGCAGCACCGTCCGGGTAGGCTGGGGCTGAGGGTGCAGCGCCGTCCGAGGAGGGTGGGGCTGAGGCTGCAGTGCCGTCCGTGCAGGGACTGAGGACTGAGGGCGCAGCGCTGTCCCAGCAGGGTGAGTCTGAGACTGCAGCACCGTCCCAGTAGGGTGGGACAAAGGCTGCAGCGCCGTGCGAGTAGCATGGGACTGAGGCTGCAGCGCTATCCTGGCAGGGTGGGACTGAGGCTGCAGCGCCGTGCGAGTAGCATGGGACTGAGGCTGCAGCGCTGTCCTGGCAGGGTGGGACAAAGGCTGCAGCGCCGTGCGAGTAGCATGGGACTGAGGCTGCAGCGCTGTCCTGGCAGGGTTGAGCTAGGACTACAGCGACGCCCGTGTAGGCTGGTGCTGGGCTGTGTACGGTCCCTGCAGAGTGGGGCCGAGACTGCAGGGTCATCTTTGGTGCTGCAGCGCCGTCCTTGCAGAGGCGTCAGGGCTGCACCCATGCCCTCACAGTTTGGGGTATTTCTCCACACTACATGGACGGCGCTGTCTCCATAACCACAACTCCATGGTTACGCTTTCCTGATATAGTTTGAGTCGTTAGCAACTTCGGGGAGTCTCTGACTCATTCGCTTCTCCGGTTCCAAACCCAGGTTCACACTGCACTGCGACATGCGCTGCGTCCCTGGGCAATTTAGCCTCTGCATCGTCGAAACGACGCAACTCCCATTGACTTGCACAGGGAAGCAGCTCAAGCTGCACCCAGGGTGAATCTGGCTTGAAGCTCCCTCAACGAGAGTAAAGTTTCCGCGCTTGTCTGCAAATCTGCATTTCTTATTTGCTGCAATTTTGTTTTCTTGAAATGTGTTTCTCTTGCCTGAAGTTTTCTTCACCGCCATGCTCGGACCGATGCCTTCCATTCCAGCCATTTTGAATTGTCTTTAGGGGTTTTCACATTGGTGACGACGGCAACTTTTTTTGACGACGTCAAAGAATGGTCTGGACCATATTTTGATGCTCAGCAATTGGGCGTCAGGTTAAATTTTGACGTCGACATCAAAAGTGCTGTTCAGACAGATGAAGTTGAAGTCGACGTCACCCAATGTGAAAACCGCTTTTTTCAAAGCCATTCTCCGTGCTTCTCCTCTCCAGCTGATCCAGGATGGGAGATGAGGTCGGACCCAGTCTTCGGATGCTAAGAGCCCAGAGAAAACGTCCAAAGTTCCTGAAATGGCACTTGATCTTGATTTGATCCTTCTTGTTGGTCTCGCCCCTGTTCCGCCCCTTTCCCTGGGTTTCCTTGGCTTCTTTTCTGAATCCTTCGCCCAAGACTTTCTTCACATCTGTCCTCGCTCCTGGTTCCACCCAACCCAAGCTTGGTTCGGGCAAACCCTCCCCTGGTTCATGTCCAGCCCCCTGGTTCCACTCCGCCACTCCCCTGGTTATTCTCAACTCCTCATTGGCTCATCCCCATCCCAGCTTTTTTCCTGGACTTTCCCCTCCCCTGGTTCCTCCCTGCCCTCCCGAAGGTCCTTCCCGCTCCTCTCCCCTGATTTCTGTGTACCTGTTCTCTGGTTACACTCCTTTCCTGGGGTCTCTGCCCACCCTTCCCCTGGATCTTCCCCTCCCCGAGACCTTCCCCTCCCCTGGTCCTCCCCGCCCCGGTCCCTCCCCGCCCTTACCCTGGTCCACTCCCCGCCCTCACTGTTTCTTCCCCGCCCACCCCTTGGTTCCTGCCCTCCCCTCCCCTGGTCCCCCGCCCTCCCTGGATCCTCCCCCAGCGCTGCACGTCTCACGATTCAGCAGTTTGAATTTAACGAGGGCAATTAGTACGACACAATGACAGTGAGACGCACGCACCGCGGCCCCGGCTCACAACGCGTCTCCGCCTCACGACGTGCGGCCCACAACACACGATCCGCCCGGCGTCGTGCGCATGCGCCGCACAAACTCTCCAGTTCAGTGCGCTGTGCTTGAAGTTTCAATGCTCATTGCAGCAATGTACATCTGGGTCGTTTCAAAACGGGCACGCAGGCTTTGCTTGTAAATTGACGGTTATTGGGCGTGTGCCCCTGAGCAAGTCAAGATGCGTGGCAAAATGACTCAAGATTCTGGAACATCTTGAAAAAGAGCAGGAACTGATTTTGATTGGGTTGACCTGGTTCATGATGCTTTGTACATGTATCTCCACAGTCAACGTGCACACTGACTCTGCTCTCGTGAATTTCCCTGGACACAGCTCGCGTCCACTGAGGACCGGCCGTCACGTCACGTGTGACCCGCGGCGCGTGCGCAGGTCAGGGCGCGTCTCTCACGTGACGGGACGCCGATGCCGACGTGTGCTCCTCCGGGTCAGACGCGTTTCCCGTCCAGGGGTGGATCCAGGGGTCAAGTGTACCCCAACCACAGGAAAATGAACTGTCCCTCACCAAAGGGGGTGCGATGTGTTTTTGCCGTGGTGTCTATGTTGCACAGCCAGAAAAGGGTCGGACCCCTGACCCGACCCTGGATCCGCCCGTGACGCTTGTGCATTATTGAAGTGGAGGCTGTCGCGGCGACGCGGCCTCTTCAAACCGAGGTGAGCGGCCCCGTCAGGACCGGAGCGCGAGGCCCCTGCAGCTGCTGTCCGGGCGGGCGGAGCTCCGGTGCCCCCGCCCTCACCCCGGACCTCACCCCGACCTCGCCCGGACCCCGGGAGCTGAATTCTCCATCTGTGTGGGTAGGATTCTGAACAATGGAGAGATTATGGTACCATATTTTCTTGGTCCTTCGCGTCGAACGCTGCGTCAATTTCGCACGTGTGGCGTTCGACGCGAAATTTCAAGAAAACGTGGAATAAAAGTTTCTCTGGTGCAGTGTCAAGCCCGTCGCATTCCAAAAATGCCAGACGAACAGAAGAGTGGACGTGGACGTGAGCGTAGCAAAAACCATAACGTGTCGCAACTCTGGACGTGGCAGGTCGTCCTTTTCCTGGTGGTTGGCCGCCCTTGAGAACTTCCATGTCTTCCCTGCCACCCAATCACTGTCTCTGAAAACTTCCGCATCCTCTTCCCGTCTCTCAGATTCTGGATAAGAGAAATTGCCTTTGTACTATTCGGCACCTGAGCCTGGGCGGAATCCCTCTGCAGGCGGGCCGCACACCGGTGGCGTGCTGCGGGGTGCACACTGGAGGCGTCATACAGGGTGCACACCAGGCGCATCATGCGGGGTGCACACCGGGTGCGGCATGAAGGGTGCACACCGGGTGCGTCATGAAGGGTGCACACCAGGTGTGTCATGTGGGGTGCACACGGGGGTGTCGTGCAGGGTACACACCGGGGGCGTTGTGCAGGGTGCACACTTGGGGCGTCACGCGGGTGCACACCGGGGGCGTCATGCGTCGCGCTCTGCACAACTCAACGAGTGCTTCGTCATCGGTTAAGTCTAACACCATTGTCACACTGGTGACGCGTGATCGTTTTTTGCATGTTGGCGTCAAAATTTGACGTTGAACCCAATGAGAATTTTTTGACGTCAGCACAAAAACGACCGCGCGTCACCCAATATGTGCGTTGCGTTTCTGTGGGTCAAAGGTCTAGTCAATGGACGCCGCACTTCAAGCGACACTGGAACGCCCCATGACATGCTCATGCAAGCGACGATGCAACGCCTCATTCGGCAGGAACACAACTCTTGACGCATCGAACGCGTGACGCACCTTACACGTAACACGTGACGCACCTCACGCGTGACGCACCCAACTTGAAACCTGCGGAAAACTCGCGCCTGAAGATAATTTCTGCTGCTGCCTCCAGTTTTCTCATCTCTCCTTCACAAGACGACTTGGCCCGTCAGATTTCAAAGGAGCGAGTTTCCTTGCTGAGATACGCGTTCCCACCGGTGGTGTGCCGCGGAGGGTTCGGATCATTAGAATCACAGGGAGAGGGTCTCGTGACAGGATCAGTGGGAGAAACACACTGAACAGAACGACTCAACGATGCAGGAAGTTTCGGCTTTGTTCTTCCTGTGCGTCTGACGTCTGCCAACCTGTCATACACCTCAGGAATTCTTCTGATTTTCTGACACATCTGTCTCGCTCACCCACGCTGTCACTCTTACTCACCTGCCCACGTCTGCCCACATTCACTTGCACACCCATTCATTAACTCACTCACTCACTGACTCACTTTAACACTCACTCGCTCACTTACACACTCACAGATTCGCGTAGTCTCTGATTCGTTGTCGCACCTTCTTGGCAAACGCGCAGAAAAAGAGATTAGTGAGCGGAAGTCTGGGCTCAGCCCTCCTGTGGAGAGTTCTGCTCGGACTCCGGAGGGATGATTGCAGTGATGATGACGTCTGCGCACTCAACTCAATGACTTCCTCCGAAAGCCTCAGGAGGTGGAACCAGGTGTGGAGAAACAGAACAAACCATGTGGCAAAATTTATACAAGCTTACTTGTGAATTCTTCGCATGTCGGGCAGATGAGAAACCTGGACCCTGCACCCTGGACCCTGTGAGCTGGACCCTGGATCCTGGACCCTGCACCCTGGATCTCTGACCGTGGACCCAGGCTCGGTGCCCCACTTCACGTCAAACGTGGAAATCTACGTTTCGTGCCCGCTCCATTAATGTGGATGGACGGCGCTGTTAACGCCAGCCAAACCCAGCACCCACCTGCAGGCACAACCCACCCCTCACACCCACACACGCCGCAACAAAACAACCACAATTACAGTGAGGAGGGGGACATGTGGAGCAGACGTGCACGACACGCACAGCCCCGGGGCTCCAGGCCTTCCTTCCGACCCCCGCCGCCCGGCTCACACCAGAGGCGCCACGCGTCGCGTCCCAAGACAAGGCGTTTTCACACAGATGACACTCTCCATTGTGTGTCACGTTAAATTTGACGCCCATGCGTCAAAATGTTGACGCCAGCGTAACAAAATGGATGCCGCCCTGCCTCTGTGAAATAACACGTCCGTGGGTGCTGGCGGCGCGTCACGCAAAGAAGAGTCTCTTTTGCAGTCGCATTGAGAGTTTCCCTGTCAAAGTCAACGAAGGCCGCATCTTGCTCGCGTGTGAGGCATCCGGAACGCATCGCACGGTATGAGTGCTGCGTCCCCGCTGGCGTCGCGTCGGCGTCGCGTGGCGCATGCGCCGTGAAGCGGACCTGGAGACGGATTAAACTTGCAGAGGGACGCGCGCCGCTCATTTCCCCCTAATGGCGACCTTCTTGGGGGGGCTTCCGGGAAGACTTAGACGGGTGTCGCGTCCAGGCCACAGCGCCGTCCTCGTGACCTGCAGCGCCGTCCTCGCGACCTGCAGCGCCGTCCTCGTGACCTGCAGCGCCGTCCTCGGTACCTGCAGCGCCGTCCTCGCGACCTGCAGCGCCGTCCTCGTGACCTGCAGCGCCATCCTCGCGACCTGCAGCGCCGTCCTCGCGACCTGCAGCGCCGTCCTCGTGACCTGCAGCGCCGTCCTCGCGACCTGCAGGGCACCCAGAGTTCCTGCGTCAAAGATGCCATTTCCGTCATTTTGAGATGCGCAAGGTTGCAGCCCCTGTTTTGTGTTGTGTGGTGATGTTGCAGTGGAAATGAAGCTCCAACGAGTGTCCGTGATTTGGTCGAAGGGTTTCCACCTCCCAAAGTACTCTGAACCTTGCAGCACAGGTGCCGCACCTCAACAAAGTCACCCAGCGGGTTCAGTGTGACTGATGTGGAGCCCGTACCCAGAAATGACTCGTCCCGTCAAACACACAAAAACGCACAAATTTGTCTCCCTTTTGTTCTGCCACGCAAAACAATGTTCAGATGATCTTTCGATTTGAAGTTCGAGCAGGCCCACACAAGCCGCACTCTCGGTCGCACTATGTTCTCCATCACCCCATGCAATTCTGGGGTTTCAGTGGCTTGTGATTCCCTGCAGGGACGGAGCTGTTCCCTCAGTGCGGATAGCCGAGCCCTGCTCCCCGCCGGACGCGACTCTGCGCCCCTGGGACCCCAGCTCGCGCGGCCGGACGCGACTCTGCGCCCCTGGGACCCCAGCTCGCGCGGCCCGCGCACCTGAGGTCGCACAGGGAGGGAGGCTCGGGTCGTCCGGGACCCAGGACACCAGTGGGTCGGATTGTTCAGGGAGGATGCGCCGTGTATGTGTGAGACACGTCCACCCGTGCCCGGGACCACCCCACATTACATTGTGGGGGCTCCATTTTCCTCTTATGAAAAGTCAACAGAGGAGTGGCAATGGTGCAAATTTTGAAGGATAAATCTATGTTTTGGTCCTGGGTCACGGGAGACCGGTGTTATGAAATGGCCAGACCCCAGAAACCAGGAGACCCCAGTGTCTGGTCAATGCATGCACATTGCAATCATCTGGTACCTGTTACCTGATTGCACTCGGAGATGTGACCCGGGGTCTGGCCATTTCAACCCACACCCTGAAATGACCAGACCCTGGGTCTTGATAATACCGGGTCTCCTTGTTTCATTCCACCGGCCTTCCTCTGGATCCCCCACTGTGGGATTTTGAGAAAGAGCGCAATGCCCCCGCAGACCTGGCAGGAGATCCGCCCATCAGGGAAATGAAGAGTTTGATCCGGGCGACGTGCCTTCGGAGACGCTGCCTGCCGTCCACGCCTTGATTCTGGTGTTGGATTCACAGATCGCACGTGTGCGGGGGACTTCACGAAGACGAGATATTAGAGATTACCAAACACGTCCGATCCTTTTCCGACGTGCCCCAATTGCCACATCGGTGAAACAGAAACCATTTGCTCACTTTTCATTGGCTCTCAAAGCAACCTTTCGTTGTCTGTGCCACCTATCTGGCAATTGGGGCACCGTACGTATGAAATTCAAGGCGTCCTGAACCTCCCTGTTGCGCCATTTTTGCGTGCATGGCTGAGGTACATCCAGATCTACCAAAGAAACTTGAGGACTGCTGGATTTGAGGCGGTTAGTTTCTTCGGGCTGTACACACGCGAAAACATGGACAAATCTGCCAGGAGAGGTTCTGTTCAGTTTCTGCCCAAACCGACGCAGTGTATTTGATATGCAAAAGAGAGCTGAACGGGGAGGCAGCTGCAGAAACACAATGCAGATTTATCCCGGAGCCCGCGGTCTCAGAGCTGGAGTTTTTCACGGCGCGGGGTGGAGCCAGGGGGCGGCACCCTGCCCAGGGTGCCGGGAGGGGGCGGCGCCCTGCCCAGGGTGCCGGGAGGAGGGGCAGGGAGCCGAGACCAGGATCAAGAAGGGGAGGCAGGGAGCCCGAGCCCAGATCCAGGGAGAAGGGGCAGAGAGCCCAGCCCAGGATCAAGAAGGGGAAGGCAGGGTGCAGGGTGCTGGCAGTCCAGGCCAAGGCATGGGGAGTGGGAAGCACGGCCCAGCCCAGGGTCCAGGAAAACGGGTCGGAGAGCCTAGGCCTGGAGCAACCGGAATCTGAGATCAAAGTTGTCCCTGGTGAACACTGCGCACTTGGAACTGAACTCCTTCTCAGCTGGATCCACTCGAGACATCTTCAGAAAATGCAAAACACGCAAAAAGATGTCAAATCAGAAAAAGTGAGTCTCCTGCAGCTGAGGAGAGAAAAAGCACTCGCGCTGGAAGCCCTGATGAGTCTTAATGGGTCGTTAGGGACGCGGGGGAGACGCGTCTCCGCGCCGCGCATGCGCACGTCCCGAGACGCGCACTCCGAGACGGACGGCTATTCATTTTGATTGCTCGAGAATATCTCTAGATAGTGGATCCAGAATGACGTGACAGGCAGGTACCTGGGGTGGCACACCCTGAGGTCAACATTGAGTGAGGTCAAACGTTCAGGAGGCTCGAGGTGACAGGGTCGAATGCCAGGTCACAAGAGTGACCACTGGACCTTCAGTGCCTGCAGCCCGCTCGAGGTCAAGGCACTCTCCATGCAACCTGCACGGTGTAGTCTGAGAGCCAGGAATTTTGCCAATTGTAGCTGGAGGGACGGCGCTGCAGGCCTATAGCTGCCACTGCAAAAAAACTATCCCCATCCAGCACTCAGCAAAAAAGCTGACGGGAGAAACTTATGATGAAAGGGCCTCGTCTCCCTGCGGCCCGCGGGATGTCACTGCGCATCAGCTCTGCGCAGCAACTGCGCAATACATTATTCACACCCGGGGGCGCCATTCAAAGGGCTCCGGGAGTGGCCAACAAATGAATAAAAGCCGCCGACAAGATGACTCCCCCGACGCCCACCCAGGGTCCAGATTCAGCAGGATTTTTTATGTTTGTTGGGGGAGAAGGAAAGAGCGTTTGCCGCACATCCGTCTTGACTGCGAGGAGAAGCGCCTGAGAGAAAAAGTTCTGCGTGGAGCTAAAGTCCTGGGCATCCAGATCACTTTGAATCTGACAGTGGTGTTTACCACATGGTGCGGTGTGGTGGAAGGTAGCAGGTCAGGGTCCCAGAATGCCCCGTCAGCAGGAAGGGACTTCGGGACCAACACACACCTGCATGACCCGACACCCCTCCTGCGTAGATCAAACACAACAGACTCAGGGGCCACACCCCGACTCGAGGATCCACCAAGAAACACCCAGTCTTTTGGATCCTGGAGGGAGGGGCGCCGATGAACCCACACTTTTCCTTCCAGGGAGTACAGACGTTCTTCATCACACGCACGTGTTTCATTGTCGTGTTGACATTGGGCTCTAGCAAGGGGGTCCATCCTCTGACCAAATCCTGGATCCGCCCCTCAACGTATCACAACAAAAAACACGACAATTGTGAGTCTGTGGATCTGTGGTTTCCAGCCCCAAGGGTCTCGTCCGTAAAATACGGAATGGTGACGATAGGTCAACGCTCGCTGCAGCTGAAAGGAACACAGATCCATCGTGTAGAACGAGCCGTATCCCGCACCACTTCCAAACCGATTCTCCCCCCTGGGCTTCGGGTCCGGACAGACTGTATCAAACGCTTCTCAGCCTCAAGGCCTGGTTCACACGGGGCATTGTGTTGCTGCGCAGCTGTGTCAGTGAGCGCCTGTTTCACACTGCAGACGTCATGCTTTACTTCCATGTACGAGCCCGACGGTTCTTGCGTCGCCACTTGCAACGCAGCCCATTGACGTGAACAGGAACACAACACACAAGGCTTCTTTCTTGGGGGAGGGGACAGAACAACGCCCACTGACTTGTGCAGACTGAAGTGGTTTGCACATTGAGTGACGCGCAGTCCTCTTATGTGCTGACGTCAAAAAGTCCACCATTGGGTTCGAAGAAAAATTTTGACGCCGACGTCTAAAACACGACCGCGCGTCACCAAAGTGAAAAATGCTTGACTTGCAGAGGGACGCGACACCAAACACGCCGATGTAGAGCGAAACACACGCGCTCACCAACTGTATTGGGATGCAACGCATCCAGTTTCACCAGGACGCAGTTGCGCCGACGCGCGGCGCACGGCGCCCCCGGTGTGAAGCAGCGCAGGCCGGGACCGACAGCCGGCGGCGCCCGGAGCGGCCCGAGCGACTCGCTTTGACCCGTCACGACACGAGATTAATCTGTCGACCGCTTGATGCGTGTTTGTCTCGAAAACTTGAGAATGGATGAGGCCGGAGGCGGAGCCAGGAACGAGGTCAGGGGGCAAATGTTGCGCAGAGGCCAGAGGCAGATCCAGAATGAAGGTTATTGGGGATCATCCTTGTGAAGAGGCACTGGGCAGATCGAGGACAAGGCCAGAGGTCAAACTCTCGGGAGAGGACAGGCAACGCAGGAAAGAACTGGCTTGAGGGAAGCAAACTTCAATGTCCATCATGAAACAAACGTGCAGATTCTGAGACGAGATCGAAATTTGCTGAGACCCCAGATCATAGTTCGGACGGACCTCGTTGTGAGTTTCGTCACGTGGCCTGCTCGCTTCGCCCGACCGCGTCACGTGCCGCTGTCCCCGCAGAAAACACGTGACAACCACACGTTACGTCTACGGTATCCGTCACAGTGCTGACTGCGAAAGGAACGGGAAAACGATTACACGCTGGAGTTTTGAATTTTGAGAGAATTCTGAGAGGGCACGCAAAGGGTAATCTGTGGGGTCTTACTCTCTGTCTGTCTGTCTGTCTGTCTGTCTGTCTGTCTGTCTGTCTGTCTCTCTCTCTCTCTCTCTCTCTCTCTCTCTCTCTCTCTCCACACGCACTCGTGGATCTCGGACTCAATGAGGGAACCAATTCCCCATTGAAGGACTGAAAATTGCAAAACGTGATATCTCTGCAATCATGGTTTGTGCCTCCTTTACAGAGGATTTTTGGGCCGATACCGGTCGCTTGAACCCCGCCCTGACACGTACACGCTGATCCCGCCCCGCCACGGATCAGCACGTCCGCCGACGGGCGATATTAGAGGGCGTCACGTCGCTGCGGATGACAGTATCTTCCTCTGCAGATGCAGGGTCGCGGCCCGGCAGTCACTGAGCCCCGGGGCAGCTCGGGAGATAAATCCCGTCACGCGGAGCCGGGAGGACACGGGGACAAGAGCACTGAAGTGGATCCAGGCCCCCTGGTGGGGCCAAAGGAGGGTCGAGGGTCAGATCCAAAGCATAGGGCTCACAGCCAGATCCAGGAAGCAGGGGAATAGTCCAAGGGTCAGAACTCACGAGTGAGCCAGGGTTTTGAGCTCAGCCCCTTCAGGCGGAGTTCAGGATCCTGGACCAGGAGAACAAAAGTGCGAAAGAAAGTCCACAGGACTCACGGGACCCCTCCGGCCCACCCAGGCCACAGAGCTACGTTGGACTGCCAAAATCCACCAGACTGAAAGGGTGAGTCAGTTATGGGCCTGATCTAGTGCAGTGAGAAGAGGCTGACGAGGTGTTCACAGTTGTGTGACTGCATTGCAAGCCTGGAGAGCTCAAACAACAGCAACTTCCTTGTGTCTCCCAACAACATTTTGGGGCATTTTTTCAGCGAGCCCCCGCCTCTATTGCCCCCTGGATCAAGAGTAGAGCTTTCTTCTGTTGACTTGCTGGTCCTTTGTGTTTCAAAAAGCAGACGGGAGAAGACGGAATCAGAAACATGCCAAAATTCCAGTTGAAACGGATCCAAGCCCCTGGGCTCTCTGGGCCCTGGATCCACTCCACATTCCCACATTTGTTTCTTCCTTTCAGCTCGAGTGCCACTGCCATATAAGTCTTGGAAATTTTCATCACTCCAGCTGTCAAACTTCAGATTGAAATCACAGTTTCAAATGCGCTGCGTGAAATGAAACCTCACAACAAATCAAAACAAATCAAGGCAGCGAGAAATCTCGGCACTTGTCCCGTCGAGGCACAAACCTCATTTCAACCAGGGGTGGAGTTACCAGGGTTTCCGTTGCCCTGGAAGAATTTCTCTCAGCTCTTTTGTTATGGGATTGAGACAAATATACGAGACGAGTTTCGACAAGGGCGGCGTCAAATTTTGACGCACAGGCGTCAAATTTTACATGAGGCCCAATGGAGAGAGTCAATTTTAAGTCTGTTCCGAGCGTCGCCTCAAAATTTTGACGCCGCGTCAAAAGCGCAAATTGCTTGAGCACTGTTTGTCCTGTGGAAAAGGAGCAAATTTGGACGCTCGCCCCCGTGGGCCCCACCCAAGTGTTGGATACCGGTCTGGACGGACTCCTCACCCTGGATCCGAAGCAGCAACCGATCAATTGAACATTTTTCTCGCTTGTGAAACAAATTTATGACAAATTGTCGATGCCAGCTTGCGCGGATCCCATAAAAAATGGAAATGAATCTGGAGCACGAAAGATACGCATTGCGTCTGTCATAAAAACCGGATTTTTTGTCTTAGCCCGAATCCGGTCGTCCCCGGGGACGCCGCTGGATGTGCGTCCATTAGGCCCGGCCCGCGGGATTTCTTCTAATGGCTGGCGCGATACCGGTGGAGGCGGCCGATGTCTCAGGACCAGAGCACAACCGTAATATTTTCCGACGTGGTGCTGTGGTCCTGAAATTTCCCACAGCACAACCAAATAGTGTGGTCATACTAAGCAATGTCATGAATTTACAGGCCAAAAATGGCCGATTTTTTGACCTCCGGTTTTTTTGTGTCTGGCATGTTTCTTGTTTCAAATAAACATCAAGGAACCATTTTTTCTC
>JAAUXT010043926.1_pt1 | contig 17525 bp, 17 predicted proteins | sample 7278171 | NCBI WGS metagenome assembly JAAUXT01 (sample SAMN14350112, study PRJNA611818) | marine sediment metagenome | isolation source: surface marine sediment (1.8m) | place: French Polynesia: Moorea | collected 2018-08
CGCTCGGCTAAAAAATGGGACATATGTTGAAGGCCTTTTGTTCCTCTACAACATACTCCAAGATGGTTAACTTTCGTCAAGAAATGAGGTCAGGACACCCCAAAACGTGTTTTTCAAGTCCAAGATGGAGGCCGCACCATGTGACATAGATACACCATTTTTGGTCAGTACCGAGGGGGGGCCACTAGGGGTCTATGGTGCAAAGGGCATTGGTCTGTGATGTCTGGTTCAAAAGCCTTAGTGCCTACATACAAACAAACAAACAAACAAAAAAAAAATAATAAATAAATAAATAAATAAACCGACACGTCTGAAAACAATATTGTCCGAAAATTCGGCCAATAAAAAGTCAAACACTTGTTGAACACTGGCAATGTAAAGAACGAAGAAGAGATCTCAAAGATCCATCCAGAAGAACTCGTGTGACCCCGCGTTTGGAAAAACAGAAGAGATCGCCCACGCTCCAAAGGGATTCAGAACCCATTTGAACAAAATCATGAACCAATCCTAAGTCGGCGGTGCTGCAGGTGCATTCGTGCTTTGACGTAACAAAAAGACTTTCTACTTTTTGTCCAGTCGATGTCTCTTCACCCAGGTACACTCCTTCTAAATCTGAGGCAAAACGTTTGTCTTGGACAGTGGATATTTTTTTGCAACATTTGTTGGTGCTGTGTGCGTGTGTGCTTCTGTGTGTGTGTGTGTGTGTGTGTGTGTGTGTGTGTGTGCGCGCGCCTGTGTGTGTGTGTGTGTGTGTGTGTGTGCATGTGTGACAAAATGGGGTTTTTACAGGAATGCCAGGGTGGCAAATACTTTCAGAACCTGTTTCGTCGGCAAGAACGAAAAACAGCACATAACACACAATGTTTGTTTTCAAACTACCCACCATATATGGCGTGAATGACTTTCGCAGAACAAGCAACGAACTGTTGCAAACATTTATTTCAAGAAACATACTGAAAACACCACAATTCACGAACACTTGTCCGTGAGGACTGTTTCTCAACTGGGAGACAAGAGTTCATCAACAAAAGACCTTTCAGTCCTCGGCTTGTCTGTGTCAGAAAACGCACGCAAGAGCTCCAGAATTCACAAGGTGCTTGAAACCTTGTGTTGGGAAGCAACGCAAAACATAGTCACAGAGAAAGGGAATATAGAATCTAATTGGTGGTGAAATGTTCACATTCCAAGCATTTCGATTCTGTTTCAAACAAGCAGATAGCCCTTGTGTCTGTGTCCCTTTTTTCAGTTTCTCACATGTCTGCATGATTATCGTGTGTCTCTGAGGCATCAAGAGAAGTTTGACACCACGTGAACTGAAAATTTTTGTGCGACGAATTCAAACGACACATATATCTTTCAGAACCTCTCAAAAGCTGGACGCGTGGATGCCCCACTATTTTTCTTGAAGTTTCACCCTCACAGAAAGCAAATAAGAGAGTTGACGAATTACTCAGATGCCAATCTTTTCTCCACTCTGACAAGACGCAGGGCGTGACTTCATATACCTACAAAGTGGGATGATACCGAAATCACAGCTGTAAATCTGAAAAGTTTTGTTCAAATACATTCGTGATTTATTCCACCACCACCCCAAAAAGATGGGTCTTCAGTGCTGGGTTGCATGTCACAGAGTTTGTGAGTCTCCACAGTAGTGTGTTCTGATCTGGAGTGCTCTCCACCAAAAGCAAAACAAAGAAAAGCTGCAAACCGAGGATGTTCACGTGGCTTTCTTTTTCGCTTGGAGTGCTTTGCTTCGCTGAACCTCCAAAAACACCACTTGTTCGAAGCACAGTTCAAGACAGAGTTTCTTCAAAAAGAAGACACTTGTTTTTGTTGTAACACAGGAAAGTCAGAGTTGGGAAGGGATGTTGGACTCTCACCGAGTGCATGCGTGCACGCAGCTTTTTTATTTGTGCGAAGCGTCAAAAAGCGACCAGTCGGAGCCAGTTGGAGTTGGAGCCCTGTCCCAAAGAAATGTTTGTGCATTTGTGCAACCAGGATTGAGGCATCCTTTTGGATGGGCAACAGATAATTCTCCTTTTTTGGCGAACGTTTTCCTGCGCTGTTCTTTGCTCGAGAACTTGGCTTTCAGATAGAAGAATACCCTCATTCCCTGATGACTGATTTGCAGTCCTTTTGTCGCTTCGTCAACATTTTCTTTCGCTGATTCAAATGTGCACAGTTCAAGTTATGACCATTTTGCGTTTTTTCCTGATTGACTGAGGGTGAATTTCTTTCCAGTCCAAAAACGATCGCCTTGTTTTCATTCTCATTTGCGTCAAAATTCTTGACAATTCCACACAGTTCTCCATTTTTTGAGCAATTCTCAGTTGTTTGACAGGGGAAAAGCCACTTTCTTTTCCAAATGTCACCTTTCTTGATTTGCCATACACAACGGAGTATGTCGATTGTTCACGTTCTTCAGCTGAGATTGGTCAAAGCCAGCTCTGCGGATGGTTGCCCAGTCTCGGCGTAGAATGCATGAATTTTCCGCAAAAGTGACATTGCATGCATGGGTCCTTTCAACTGAATCATGCCATTTTGAAATTTTTCGAAGAGAGCAACTGAACCCATTTTCTTGCTTGATCAAGTTGAAAATGCCAAAAAATTGTTTCATAAGATCAAAACCCACTGAACAAATCTTACATTCTCTCATCCTCGATTTTGTAGTTGAAAGGAAACTCAAGACATTGGGCCACTTTGGCTGCACGAAAAAGCGACTCCAGATCACCTTTTCCGTGGAACGAAAAAAACGCCGTCATGCATTTCTCGACATGCTGACGAGCGTGCACAAAAAAAAACAAACAGGCACCTTCAAAAATATTTGGACAATCTTGACCAATCTTGACCTTCACCTTCAGTTTCAACAATTGCTTGGTACGCTCGCTCACCTTTTCTGACAATCGACTTTTCTGAACGAGCTTGTCTATATTTGGACTGCTCAAGTAAGATAGGGAGAGGTTTATGGTTTCCATAGTCTTTGTTCACTTCCCTTTGAAGTACATGTTTTCCGTTCCCCTTTGCATCAAATGAATCAACAAACACTGAACCTTACGCAGTCTTCCAAAATACACAACTCATTACGCAGAGAGTCAGAACATTGCGTGTGATTCCATTAACTTCCGCCACCCACAGGAATGTCACGCAACTGCGGCTTGGTGGTTTCGCTCGACACTCCCCAAGACTCCAGAACGGTAGGCCTCCTGGGCACTGTCAAATATCTATCAAATTCGGATGGCATGCAATTTTCATACAATCTTACATGATTTAATGAGGAAATTAAGTGCCAGTTGTCTCATTTCTGGAAACTTCCTCGTCTCTTCTTCCTGTCTCCTTGGGGAGGTTGACTCATATCTCTTCGTCGACTCCCTGCATGCCTACTGAAATCCTGTGACGAACTTGCGGCTGCATCCATGGCTGCAGTCACACGCAGGTGGGCCGTTTCCGTCACGAGTGTTTCATTTGGAGTTCACTAATGATGTCATTTTGACAAATGTCGTCTCTGCAGAGCGATGCTTTCCTCGAATCTTGACGATAAGCGTTGTGCTCTGCTCGTCGCTCGTACTGGCGCGGGGCTCGTGGCCGTTGGCATTGGCGGCGTCGCCGTCCTGAAGGGACAGGGCGCCGGATGTGGTGGAGGCGGTTCGCTGCAGCGCCCACCGTTTCGGACACAAACAGCAGAATACTGAGGCAAGAATCAGACGGAAACTGGCGCGAAATTTTTCCGACATTAAGTTGTATACGAAAGGGTTGAGGCATGAGTTGAGGAATCCGACGAGATGCGTGGCAAGCATTGTGAAAACGAAGTTAGACTCCTTCAGAAAGCTCACTGTCTGCACTTGACTGATGAAGATGACGACGTAGAAGGGCGTCCACGCCACAAGGAAGGCGACAGCGATCACGATGATCATACGCGCGACCTGCAAAGAACACGAACCTTAATTGTTCTTTCTGCTCGTTATCCCGTAGACACGTTGATGTCTTTGTGATGTAGTCATTAACACTGACCAACCGAGAGAGTCCAGTAAATTTGGCTTAAATTTATACAACCGGTGGGAATACACTTTACGAGTAACAGACTCACTTTGATGCCACTTCTCTCGTATATATTTTGACAGAAACAAAGCAAATCGGCTTGTAGCCCTGGGTGGAGAAAATTTCCCACGAGGCTTACGTCAACTCAATTTCTCAATATCTAAGAGTCCTTCCCTCTTTTCGGAATTTAACTGCCTTCATAGGAAACGTGAGCCACATAATCTTGTCTGAAGTAATCACAAAGCCGCGGTCAGAGGCAGGCCAAGTCAGTTGGAAGTCGAACTCGAGCGGAATCTTTTCCTGCCATTGTGGATGTTTTCACTGAACTGAAAAGGTGTCGAAATCAAGCGTTCAGTTCCTTCTGCGACCCAACAATGCAATTTATGTCTCACACCAAAACCTTTTGAGACAAAAACTTGCGTGTGATCATTTTTTTCGGGTTCAGCGACAAGACAAAGCATTTGAATTGGGAACATTAAAAAAAATTCGAAGAAATTTACAAAATTGAACTGCTGCCTCGAAATTTGTTTGCCCGAAGCGTTACAGTGCCTGAAGCTGCAAAGAGCTCATCGCCTTCTTTTCATGCATAAAATTGTTGCAATTATGCACGTATGATGTGACATTATGCACAAATCAATTTCGGCAACATTGACAAGTTCTTTGTTTCCAGAACACCCACCTCCTGGTTTTGGTTGCAGAGTTTAATCGGGGACCAAGAGAAGTCAGCACTGACGTGGATCAGCTGGAGGATCTCTTTTGATTCTAATGCATGATCCGACCGTGATCTATGCAGGTAAAACGGAGTGGGTCTCGCTCCCCTTCACACACACATACACACATACACACACACACACACACACACACACACACACACACACACACACACGAAGAACCTGCTGAGATTTATGTATGTCATCCCAAACCGTACTTTGAATACAAATGGTGGTCCCCGTCCCCTATGCGTGGCTTGGGTAGTTTTGAACAGCAGTGTGCCCCCATGCCGGCAAGTGCTGGAAAACCACCAGCACAGTTGAAGGTAATATACAATGCAACATATGAGATCTTGTGAGACCGTCAATCATGTTATTTGGAACTCTGGGAGGGGGACTTTGTGCTCGTGACTGACATGCTGTCATACCAAAGAAGAAACCCAGCACTTGCGTTTTGTAAGTTTCCGATGACAGGACTTCCTGCACAAACTTTGAAATGAGCGGACTTGCCTGCGTCAACGGATCTGCGGCAAACCGGGGTGTGGACATCCACTCCTCAGGTTCCTTGCATTCCCCGCTTAATTAGCGTCGTGTCGCCCCCGAACCTATTTGTGTACACGTCTTCGGTGCGTCCTCACTTTTCAATGGTCGCTGCCTTTTGAAGTGTCAGATGTAGGTGCGCAGCTCAAGGACCTTTGTCTTCTATCCTGAGACCCCGATCCCTTTTTCAATCTGCTTTTGCTTTTGTCTCACTTGTGTGGCACATTTCTGGCACTCCAACTAATTTGCCAGGGCTCATTGGAATTCAAACGGCGGCAAGTCAGTGCTTTCTGACGGAAATTGAAGAAACTCAACACCGCGTGAGGCTCATTGCTGTTCAGACACATGTCTACGTTTCCACTCCTCCCGAATATCAAACTTGGATGCAGATCCAGAGACTGCAGGGCGTTCCCGTGGTTCCGTGATCGTGACACGAGCTTCGGTTCGGGGTCTGATCATGGGAGGCCCAGGTTCTAGACCTCAGCTTGAATTTCGTTGTGCGAAAAGCATTAAACTTTACAAGGGTTTCTTGCACGTCTCGAAGGCTTGGAAGGATCCTGGGGTCTCCGCTGCACGAAAACCACTTCCCTTGGCCCAAAAGAAATGTTATTTCTCCATTCCAAATGCGTCACTCCACCAAACACACCAGATTGACAAGGATGAGCTTCGTATTTGTCAGACTGAGAGCATCAACTCCATACTTGCAAAAGCCATCCAATCAAATACCTTGCAATCTGTCGGGCATGACCTTCAAAACTCTTCCATCTGACTGGTGTGAACAAAATTGACGAGTATGAACGTTGAAAGAAGAATTTGAGAAAATTGTTAATCGAAGCCCGACACGGATCTCGAGATCGTGCACGAGAAAAAGAAACCCTGCACGGTCGAAACACAGAAACCGATGGTCATGTACACATTGCTCGACTCATGAGGGCTCATCAAAAGGTATTTCTGAAAAGTTCCCATTGAACGTCTGCCAAAAGACAGAAAAGAATGTTCGCGCGCATCCAGAAAAGTTTGTAGTCTTCTGATGTTGTTTCCCCAGAAACCATTCATCACAGTAAAACTATGAGCGCCCGTTGACAAATAACACACACACACACACGATGAACGAACCCTCCCACAATTGGAATGACAGACAACTCTCGGTCATTCTCGATTGTTACCCATATGTGGGGAAGGGAGCGTTACTTTTTGGTTCCCATTGGTTTGACTCTCGGGCACAACCCTGGATCCGCTGGAGTCAGTGAGTTCCAGAAGCTGCAGCATTGCGTGCGAGACCTCGACGGAATGTTCGCAAATGATATTTCCACAAACATTGAACAAGTGAGTTTTACTCAAGCGAAATTACCCTTCTTTTATTCTCCTCACGCTTCTGAGTTATGCGACGCCCCTGCGCAGACTCGGGTTTGTCGACGATCGGCCGGAGCAGACGCACGGCTATGCGCACGCACGTTACGCCGATCACCGTCAGCGGCAGGAGGTAGATGGCGAAGAAGAGGAAAAGGAAGTAGCCCTTTCGGAAGTAGCCGCTGTTTCCGTTGCCCAAAATCGCCGCGTCTATGTCGTCGAATCGGTCGGTGCAGATCTGGCGTGAGATGCTGCCCAGAGAACTCCAGATGTTGAACGGGTAACTCTTGCAGTAGAGGTAGGGAGACGCCACCACCATGGGAACGATCCAGGTCGCAGCCAGAATCTTGCGCGTTCGAGATTTGCTGTGAACCTTCAGTGCGCTCAGCGGGTGCACGATTGCGTAGTACCTGTCAGAACACAAAGGCGCAATATTCAGCACAGATGAATTGAGCACGGACGGTTCTTCACTGCTTGGTGTTTTGCGTGACATGCGGTTAATCAACAGTAAGGGGGACGAACATTTTGACCTCTATCCGCAGCTGAGAGAAATGAAATGTTCGTGAGAGGACTCTGTTGTCCGCCGCGAGATCTGTTCGTTAGGGGATTCTGTATGAAAAGCTTTCTCCAAGCGCGGTCTACAAACAAGACGGCGGGGTTCTCCCTTGATGGCACGTGACGAGGTGCGCAGTCACACGGGCAGCGGTCAGACTCACGTGGTGTTGTCTGTCACTACCCACGACAGCATGCCGCGCTGTGGGACTGGACTAGGTCGTTGCCACGCACATTCTAATTTCCGTCTGGCCCGAGGACGGAAGTGACTTGCATGTGTATGGTAGGTTTGATCTCTGTTGTTTCAGTTTCGTCGGGAGTCTTCTCATCAGGATAAACGGTGAGTCGTTGGGCAAGATCAGCGAGCACCGAATTTCATTCCGTGAAGTGTCGCTCCAGCTGATGCTGAGACCGAGTTGGGGGCGTGGGGCGTCCAAACATCTCTTTGAGGAAATCAGTGAGGCCCAAAAACAGAATGCAAACACATATTATGCTTTCGGGGGACGAATTTTGAAGTGTTTCTCTTTCATGTGTTTGAGGTGTCCTGTGTGTCTGCACTTTTTCAAACTGCTCAAGTCACTCGCAGAAAACCTTTTCAGCATGCCCTGATTCCACCTTGGAGAATGATGGATCCACCAACTGACACACCACCTGATATGCCACCTGTTCTCATTATCTTTTGTCTTGCACCTCCCTTTGTGAGGCGTTGCAGTTGTAATAGGTGTTCTCTCCTGACAGGGAAGGCACTATATGTGAGATCACCTCTGGTGCATGAATGCAGAAAGATATAAAGATTTTTCCGCCCTCACACATACTCTGCTTGTCTTCCTCAAAACTTCGCGGGTCCAACCACTTTTCCATTCCATTCATAGAACGCAGCCGTCCGCCATCCCCCCCTGCGAACATGCTCTCTTACGAGTACCTGGTTTTGTGTACCTTGTGTGTGCACGCACACCGTCGGTCATAATTCTGATTTGAATCGGGTCCCTTCCCTGGAGGCCGAAACCCAAGATCTGGACTGGTCGTACGTTCCCAGGACCAAATCTGCCTGGCAGGGAGCCGGTGCGCTTGCGATGTGCCTGTGTTCGTAGCTCTGCTTTCTTATTGCCGTGGCGCAAGGTATTATTCGGCGCCAACGTTCTTGGTGTTCCACAAACAGCTGCATGCAAATTTATGCTGTGTTCAGACTCAAAGCAACTGTCAGAATTAACGTGCAGGTGAAACACGCTCACTGAACACGAAATGTTCACCAACACGCGCTAAAAACAGTAGACAAAGCGATACCTTTCAGGGGAAGCCAACAAGACTGCACTGTATCGTGCATACTAAATTAATTGCTTGCACAAAGTTTTTTTGCAAACAACGTGTTCTGACGTAAGAAATTGGCTGCGTGTGTTTTTTGTCTGAAGCTGTAGCAAGGTGTGCTCCACAATTTGGAAAGTGTTGTGCAAGTAGTGCGTTCTGGACTGGAATGAAAACGTTGTCATTGCCACTGCAGGCTCTTCCTTGAATACTCTGCTTACGCAACCAAGGTTCCGACCTTAGAGAATGTTCCCGGTCCCCCGTCCCTAATCTAGGTTCAGTCGACACGACATTTCTTCCATTGAGGTGTGGTCAAGTATTGTGACATACTGAGAGCAATCCGAGATACGAGATTTTTTCTCTGCATCCGAATGGGAAAATATGAACTGTGCTCCGGTAGAAGCACAATCCACCAAGGAACATCAGGTTACGATGACGAAAGTGCAACGTGGGAAGTCCAACACGTCCAGAATGATATTACGAGTCAGGTGCTTCTCTTACCTTTCGATGGAAATGGCGAGAAGTGTGAGCACGGACGCAAACACGAAGACGGGCAGCACGTAGTAGAGAAATGAGCAGAGCGACCGTTGATGAAACACGTGCCACTCACAAGGCGCTGTGTACTCCAGGAGCTTCAGTGGCATCACAAATATCGAAACCAGCAAATCGCTCACAGCCAGGTTCAATATGTAATAGTTGGTGACAGTTCTCATGTGCCTATTTATGCAGATAGTCCAGATCACCATCAAGTTTCCACCGACGGCAAGAAGTATTATCACCAGGTAGCTGACGATGAATGACAATTGGACTGCAAGTAACTGCGTGTAATCCTCATACGGATAGGAATAAGCTTCACAAATATCCAAATCCTTTTCTATTACTTTCAATCCAGGTTCCTGAGTATTTTCCATCAATTCTGTCTTGGAGACTGTGGATCCATTATGGGCCATCAGCAGGCTGGTGTTATTCATGGTCACTGGATTTACGTCGGTGAAGCCAATCCGGAGCAACGACCTGCCTTACATCATGCCATTGCTGGTGGCAGCTGGGAGAAGCGGGGACCCCTGTACGAGACCCACCAGATAGTGAAGAGCCTTCTTTGTGACAACTTTCAGCGTTTGGTTTGGTCATTCAACAGAAGCTGCATTTTCCTGGCTGTGGCGTGATACGTCAGTCAGCTCCAACGCGAAGACACGAACCGGTACATCCAATCCAAATTCAGGTGACCCGCTCCAAAACATCAGTGCTTGTGGATGCATGCAGTCGCAGTCTTGATGCTTCCGAACATCGTCTCGTGGTAGGACCCACATGTTTCCCCAGCTCGTGCCTGCAATTGAAGAGAACAAGATTTGGACCAGTGCATCATTTGAACGAAATCACACAAATCTTTCATGAGGCCAAATCAGGACTTTCAACAAAGGGATTACTTTCTGATCCTGGCTCATTCCAACCAAACAAAATGAACGTTTGTGCGTTGGTGTCTTTCACCTGAGTCGTCCACCTGAAGTTGCGTCCACCTGACTGAGGTTGCTATTCGGGTCCCACCTGACAAGTTTACAAATGAACGCACCCTGCACCATGGTTTGGTGTCACGCCATGGGTCGACCTGAAAACTGCTGTTGGAAAATTGACCTCATCAGAGATTGCGGACAGCTCGATTGTGCACAAATAGCTTCGGGGGCGGCAGATGCTCTTGGCCCATCAAGCGGACTTCTCACAAAATTCAAGTCAAACTGTCTGGCATGAATAGTGAGACAAAAGGATTGTTTGTTTTCGTGCAGCTGCACAAAAAAGCTACATTTTTGTCACTTTTTGTCCAGCTGCAAAGATTTTGAGTGAGACGCAGAACAGGAAACAACGGTAACAGCCAGCAAACCTAAACTGGGCACGCACAGGTCAAGTCATGTTCACGGACAACTCTTTGTGCCCACACGTCTGCCAAGCCCAAGTTCTCAAGTCTCCCTGAAGATACATCAGTGTCTTTGGATTTAGATCAGTGGATCATTATGTCTCAACACCCCAACAGGAATTTAAACCTCTCAACCTGGGGCGTCACGAAGAAAACCAAACTGCTCCGAAAGAACTCTTTCGTTTGGCAGGATAAACGTGCAGACTTGTATGAAGTCCAACTCAGACTTTTGTGATACTATGGTCCAAACATCATTGCCAGACAAAGCAAAGGTTTTTGGAATGTGTGGTGGCAGTCAGGTTGGGTGTTTTTGCACGGTCGATTTTCATATTCTTACTTTGCCGTGTTGAAAAACGGACTCCCACGAGACTGTTCACGTTATTTGGCATCCTCACCAGAACAGCAAGATTTTTCTATGGAGCACGCAGCTTGCAATTTTTGTCCGTTGTGTCACAGCAGCAGAAACCTGTGGCTGGAGTTAAATTAGCATCTGCAGACATCGCCCGCATGATTTGTCAGCTGTCCTTCTGTGTACGTCATGATTTGTCACCGTTTGAACTTTCTGACCACTGGAACACTGATGCAAGAAGTCTTTTGCTCCCAGTTTTTGGAGAGGAGAGGGTGAGTTTGGTCAAAAACTAGCGAAATCCCCCAGGTGGTTGCAAACAGCATTGGTTGTTCTTGAAAATCATCTGAGAAAGTGCACCAGCACTGAACTTGCACTGAAGCACTCACGAAGACGTCATCCCTCCAAGCCCGCTTTTTGAATGAGAAGAGAAGATTTGTTCGACTCAAACCGGGCAAATTGGATCGCGGCTTTTCAAAAACGCTGACATTTGATTGAACCAAGTGTGCACGTTCATGTTCTTTGCCATACTTTTTACCTCCCCTGGCCTGGTTCAACAACCATTGTGTCTGGCATGTTTCTTCGCCAGCAATTTTGGGAAGTTTGTGGTTGAGACAGCTGAGACCAAAGAATGGCTGTCCCCCTGTCAAGCTAGGAGAACAAATGAACTTGTGATCGACGGTTTTCTCGGCCTTTTTGTGAGGTGCATCAACAACTTCCTTTGACAGATAACAAGTCATTCAACTTTTGCCATCGGCAACTGTTCATTCTGCAAGAATGAAGCATGTCAACATGTGAAAACAGTTCTGTGTTTGACAAACACTCCAAAACAGACTCCACCGCCAACTGGCGATCAGTCTACGAGTACACCGAGGGACAGTTGCACCTCAGTTCTGATCACTCTTCGAGTTTCTTGAAAGCTGAGAACAAGGTCCAGGCTGTTACCTGCGCAAAACGTCCACACAAGTTTCGCCTTTGAGCAACAGCAATGTTCGTTGTTTCAAAAGAAGCAGTGATCTCGAGAGCCCGGATTTTGGGCAGGAGCAAGCACATCCCTGATTCTTTGTAGCGTGTCTCTTTGAGTTGTCCAAGAACAGTAAGACCCAAACAGTTGAAGAAGCAGAGAGAGTCTTTATTTTTGTGGCCACAGAGAGCTTTTTGAGGCCCCGCAGGACCCTTGGTCATCCACTGAGTAAGTACTCTTCTGCTTGCATGGACAAGGGAGCAAGAAGAGCCAGGCCTCATCGCTCGTGATGATCTGTTCACAGAGTGGTGGATCAGCTTCCAACTCAATTTCAGATTGCCATGGCAAATTCAGAAAGCTGCTTCTTTGTTAGACACATTTCTGGAGTCATGAGGCAAACTACGCTGTAACCCTCTTCCAGGATAAATCCACTTTTGTGATTCGTTGCACTTCTTGAATGGCACAGGCCTACATCAATGCCAGAGTCTTTATTAGTGTCTGCGTCGTCAGGACACGTCTGTGTGGCATTCAAGAACCACCGCCCACGTGTACAAAATTGAGTTGTGGAACTACCTTGTCCTTGAGTGAGAACTTCGGTTTAAACTGGACACAAGCAGCTCCAGATGTTTGGACAATGTCTCGCCGCCTTCAACATTTCTTTGAATCTCACAGAATATCTCCGTTTTCCTACCTCGTGAATTTACTTCACAGCCTTCAAGAATTCAAACTCGTTGCGAGAAAATTGATTCTTCATGTTGCTAAACTCGACACCTTGCTGTTCCACTTGCAGATAGGAAACAAAAAGTCAAAACTCTTCAAACAATTTTTTGTTCACATGCAGCAGAAAGAATTTGATCTCAGTTTCCGTGCAGCGAAATTCGATACGTTGCCTTTTTAAAGTGTTCACAGAAAATGGCAGACCATGCCTGTGATTTCATCAAGATTTCAAGATTTCATCCTGTTGTGTGCCAAACTGGCTTCTGTATCTTCACCAAATTCACAGAAGGAAAATGGGAAACATTATGAAATCGAATACCTGCAGAAACCATGCAGACGAAAGGTGTCAATCCAACAGAGCAGGAACAGCATTCGTGGATTTTTCGAGGTGCATTGTGCTGATTCTTTCAGCAAAGTTGACAGGAATCAGACGTTTCTCTCATTTTTCTCAGACATTGTCACTTGCTCAGCAGAGCAGTGCAACCAAACTATGAGCTGTTTCAGTCGTTCATGGGTGTAACTACCTAAATTCAGAATTGTTCTGGGAGCTTCTGTGGATGTCCCTTTTGAAATTGAGAGATAAAGACAAGATTCAAAATGTCGCACCGCAACTAGACGCACCCATCTTTTTCTGGTGTTTTTTTGGCACTGAGGCCCAAGCTCTGGTCAAAGAAGTGCCTCTGGGCGCAACGGAAAGATTCACAGCTGAAATTGGGCCAGTTTAGGTTTCACACAAAGCTAAACTCACAACCACGACGCACCCCTTTAACAACGCCAAATCAAAGGGGGGGGGTGCGTCGTATGTATACACATGGGTCGATGCGGTGCGGAGGCGAAGCAACCTCTTGCGTGGGGAAAAGTGGGGACTGAGTGACTGAGTGCATCTGATGCACGACCAGGACAAAGACCTGCCCTCAGAAATACATTGCAAGAAGCGGTGCCGTATGGCACAGAGGTCTAGCTGATGCCCCTGCCGGACACTATCCGACGTGGCACCACACATTGGATAGCTCCAACGTTGACGCTCGCACCTTGGACACTTGTACACTACATGGACACTTGCTTCCAGAAAAAGTGATTCAGGAACCACACATCAGACACGCATTTATCTCAGGCATCAGCACACGCACAAAAGGACCATGCCCAGCACTCATCATCAAGGAAGAGTTGAAGATCTTTTGGATGATGACTCAAACACGATTCATTTTCAGCCAAGTTCTGAGGTTGCAATCTTAACTTCCACATGCAATCACCAAACGCCACCGTGTGGGATAAATTGGTGAAGGATGAGCATTGGAGGATTTCCATTGGCACAATTTGGACTTTCACAGATGCAAAGAGAAAATATTTATGAGCTACACAAATCTTCTGTCAAGCAACAGCCAGTGGCGCAGACAAAAATTTGTGGGAATTATTTCGCTGATGTCAAAAGTTAACAAATTACTTCTGTGTCTGCAGGAATCGTGCTGCTTTATGATTGGCCAAAGAAAAGAAACAGATGTGGTTCTCTTTCTCGGCGGCATTGAATCATTGTCCGTGAGCCTCAGGGACAGCACGAGGACTTCGCGGAATACCATTGTGATTCCAGAATTGCACTGATATGCCTGGAACTGAAGCAGATATTCTTGTGCACTTTACGTTACCTTGACAATCTTCTGCTTGTGTGTCGCGTCATGACAGGAGTGACATGACACTCGCAATTCAGCCACACGCACTGGTCCAGTCCTGCAAATTCTCGTGTTCTCTCTGATCTTCTTACTGTCATATACGTGTCTCAATTTTTGGTAGTTTTCATCTGCTCCTTGTCCGCGATGCACTGCTGTGCCCTGTGATGTTCTTCGGTGGCTTCTGGATTCCGGCCACGGGTCGCGCGGTTGCTTTGAGCGGAGTGCATTTTCTGGTCTGGTTTGCCAAGGTGCTGGACAAAGGCTACAAGGGGCATGAGCTGATATTTTTGTTCCACTGTGCTGGGGTCTCAATGACATCCAGGGTACTTGTGTGAAGCCCAAAATGGCCAAATTTCAACTGTGAAACTTACCCACAGACCTGTACTTCTTTGACCAGAACATGAAAGGAAGGGACTTGTGTACAGAGTGTGAAAGATCGCTTCAAAAGCTTGCAATTGTGACTGTGGATGAGAATATGCCCACATTCAGAATTAGCCTGCCGTCTTCCCTTCTGGAGGTGTTTCGTCCGAAAATGCTCACAGTTCTCTCAGAAAGGCATGGCAAGTGGTGGTGGCCCAGAAGGATCAGGTACCTGAGAAACATTTCTCTGCCTGAAAGTTCGGGTGTACATTGCACACAATCGGTTGCCTCCAAAAATGCATAGACATTTCGTTGCATGGAAAGTCCGCACGCAAAACGGTGATTGCAAAGTGAAGCACGGAGGAGTTTAATCAGTCTCGTGCACAGGTCCCTGAACCCATCCGGTTTGCTTTTCGAACAGGACGTGTGCTGCCGGCAACTCGTCTGGTACCTGTGAGTCAGTGTGATTGATTTGCGTATTGCAAAAGTTCTATTCTCTGCGTTCCTTGTGTTCTCTTGTCTCCCACAAAAAAAGTTGCAGAAAATGAAGTCTGAAATGAGCCCGCACCAATGCGAAAAGACCCTGCACATCAGCACACAAGTTTAATTAAACCCCAGATCCACCACAATCGCACAGCAACTGTCGAAACTGCACGCATGTGATCCACCACTTAAATTGTCACTCTGGAGCCTCGAGACTTCTTTTTTTCTTGCCGTATCCCTCTTGCATTTCGGCTAATTGTGACATTTCTAGTGCCGAGATAGATCCTTCTGCAGGTACAACGAACCAAGAAGCAGCTGTTCTGGAAATTTCGCTGCTTTCGTACAGAATTCCTTGCATCACTTGGTTCTTATCCTCTGATCAATTGGAGATTTTCAACTGTCCCAAAGTTCTGGTGTGGACGTTCCTTTCCCTTTCTTCAACATCAGCCCCTTTTCATGCACGACACTCGTGTTTGCACAAATGAAACTCGTGTGTCATCCAAAAAGAAAACAAGGCGACTGGTAGAGAACTGGGCGGAATTGGGGATGTACGAGAAGGAACTGTTTCTCCTTTCAGCTACGAGACAAAATGAATCAAAGAAGAGAAAACAGTGAGCTTTTTCGTTTTCTGTGTAGGTGTGGTTGTGTGATGAACCCAGCCACACCACAACCACGACTGTAGCTGTGGACATCCGGATAAACAAACATGTCCCAGACCAACAACAAGAGAGTCCTCCCCCCATGGGGGTCACGTGGTGGGTGTGGTCAGTCACCTGATCAAAGCTTGCTATTGTGAAATCAAGGCCACATGTGCAGAGAAAGAAGCTTTCATTTTTTGGATGTTTTGCATGTTTTGGACACAACAGGTAAGAAAAACAAAAGCCTGAAAGTGATACTGAAACACTGGATTTAGGGGTTTGGGGGGTTTCAGGTGAGGTTTAAGATGCCAAACAAAAATTTGCCTGGTTGATAACAGGAAATGAAAAGCACAGGGCATTGAAACCCACCCCAAAACACCCAAAACACCCCAAAACCCCATCACCATCACCATTACACATCACCCCATCACCATCACCATCAACTGTGACCAAAAAAAAAATTTGGGGTGAAAAAGCTATGCATGCATGAAAATACTTGGGCACCACAGGGAACCACAAGGAACTGCAGGGAACCACACTGGGAACCACAGAAAACTGCACTGGGAACCACAGGGAACCACAGAGTTTCACTGCATGGAAGTGCAGTTCCCAGCAGTTCCTAGTGTGGTTCCCTGTGGTGCCCATGTATTTTCATGCATGTACAAAGTTTTTCACTCCCAAATTTTCCTTTTCTGTTCAATGGTGATGGTGATGGTGATTGCAACAATACCATTCTGCACACATTAAAGACATGAGAAACAAATGAGAAACATTTCAGGCTACCCACTGAATCCCTCCAAATATCCCCCAAATCCATCAAAATTCACCCACTTTTCTTGCCATCCTCATTCAAAAACTTTACAGCTTCAATTTAAAATTACTTTCACACACATTTATCCCCTTATTTCACTGAAACATTGAAAATATTGGACTGACCTTCTGCCTTCCCACAATGGCTGCTACTGCTGAATGACTAAACCAAGATGGAAGCTCTTCTCTCATTGGTTCCTCAATCTAACAGGCTCTCTGATTGGCCTGACTCATAAATCCAGCCAATCACAGTCCTCACAGCTCAATTTTGAGCAGTTTGCCAAGTCCAATTTTCTCCCTGCGTGATATATACTCCTGGTGGGAAAATGGTCAAAGGCTGGATTTATACTGAGCAGTGCCACAGCACAAACACAAATCTCTGCAACCACACAACTCAGTTGTGATCATCAAATTTCTGATGGCAAAACATACAGAACATGATGTTCTGCATGGGATCCATGCAAGTTGCACATTGCATAACTTGCACATGAGAAACTGCATGTTTCATAGGTTCTGCTGCTTCTGCAGGTTTGTCATCCTCTTCCAACACCACATGAATCAAAGTTGCAGAATATCTTTGCTCAGTAATTTCTTTGGGGTCTTGTTGTGACCTTCTGTCTTTGCATTTATCCAGCAGATTGATGTATGCTGCTGTCATTTGTCTAGAAGCTGCATTTTCATGATCACAATTTAAAATTCCCTGCTTCAGGCAGCCTACATTTTCACCCATTTAATTTGCTGTACTCATAGCAAATATATAAACATTTCAAACAAGAAGTTCCAAGGCGGGAACCCTGATGGTTGCTGTGTGAACCCCACGCAGTCTACGTCACGTTTCCTGCCGCGCCATTAGGTGGGTTCAGCAAACAGAATGTAGAGCCAAAAACGTAAACGTAGACGTAGACTCAAGGTGCGACCCCCTCGTGTGACGTCATAACGTGGAATTTCGTGCCATCTGCGCTACGCGGGAACGTAGAAATCGCGAATTGTACGTCTGCTGTTTTCATAGCTGTTTTGTGAAGAACAATGAGTCAGAAGGTAAGAAATTTTGCAGGCATCACAAAGTACAAGTTGTGTGGACCATTTTGAGGGCTGAATGGGCTCTGTACGTGCAGAAATGGCTGATTTATGCTGCTTGGAAG
>JAAUXT010065475.1_pt1 | contig 17520 bp, 17 predicted proteins | sample 7278171 | NCBI WGS metagenome assembly JAAUXT01 (sample SAMN14350112, study PRJNA611818) | marine sediment metagenome | isolation source: surface marine sediment (1.8m) | place: French Polynesia: Moorea | collected 2018-08
ACCCCTAACCCGGACAATGTCCAAGTTACCGCGGCTGATAAAAAACACTGAGTCAACCAGTCTTGGGTGGAGGAAATTTCTCCTTTTTTATTCATTCGGTGGATACCACCGGTTTTCTGACACGTACAAAGAACTCAACACACACACACACACACACACACACACACACACACACACACACAGTGCTTGAGATCCTGGGTTTGAGTTTGTCGAATGAAATGCTCAGAGCACTTTTCTCTTGACCCCCTTGACAAGCGTTGGTTTCTTGTTCGGCTTGCCGCCCTGTGCACACACACTTACCGCCGTAAGAGAGTTTGTTCCGTCTCTGGTCTACGACAAAGAATCCCTTGGGGTTTCCAAGTCACTGATTTCAATCTGGGGATCCGTGACGGAGAATCCTTGCCTGTGTGCGGTGGGTCTGACGTCTGCTCCTGAGGAAGCGGCGGTCAGGGCGGACAGGAGGCGCAACACCTCGTGCAGCTGGGCGGACTGCGCGCCGAGCTGCGTCTCCAGCCGCGCCACGCGCGTCTGCAGCAGCAGATCATCGCCGCCGACCCTGCAACACAAAAGGAACACTGTGCAGTGCGAGACTGTGGAGATCCAAGCATCACTGCTTTTGTTTTGTTTGAATACCTTTGTTATTTTTCGTTTAAAATTCATAACTTGTTCACCATGATGCAGGTTTCAAATGGCCATTTTCACACTTCCTGTCACAGTTTGCAAACTACAAAGCAAAGGTACTTGGGTATGGTAATGGAAGGTGGGTGCTTCTCTGGTGCAGAGTCCTCAACCGTGTCCAACTCGCCCCGTGAGTACAACTGCTCCTTCACTTGCTCCAAGTCTTCTATCACTTTCTCTATCCTGCAAACACACACTTGAAACTGCAGCACGCTTGCGCATGCAAGACACACCACAAATCAAAAAGTGTTGCAACAATTCTCACAACTCTCTCAAAATATAAATGGGCTTTATCAAACCGGAACATTTGCAAGACTGTTCTACAATACGATCGAGTACTTCAACACAAATCGGTCATCGCAAAAATATGTGCAAATGCTTCCTTCTTTCAGATCTCGAACAATTCCAAGACAGCCTGATTTCTCTTTCACTTCTCGCAAGCTTCTTACTGATTCTCATCTTATTTGGGAAGTTTTGGCATCAATGTGTGTCCAAGTTTGAATTTGTCAAAACCCACCACAATTTTTCTTTCTTTATCTGCCATGCATGTGTAAAACTCAGATATGAATGTACTTCCTGGAAGGAGCGTAACAAAACACGACCCTGAAACCGCAGAGACCAAAGTGCATGCGAACCTTGCCTTGTCGTGTGGTCTGAGTGGTTTTACGATCGACTCAGTTTCAGTGAACTCCTCAACTCAAACTCTTCATCATTTGGTATCAATGCGTGTGGTTGGAGTTTTCCGAACAAATGAGGATATCTCACAAAAGCCTTCAGAACCTGGCATTTGCTAAGTGCTGCGGACAAAAACAACTCTTTCTTGAAGCAGAATCATGTCGAGCGCACATTTCACAGAGGACGGAGGAATCCGTCAGCTATCAGCAGCACACGCGCTCATTCGGAAGCACGTGCGCAAACACTTCGCTGAAGACAACACCTCTATACACCTATACCTATACACCACAAATATCAAGATGTCGCACAACAACTTTCGCGTGTCCTTCCGCAAAAATAACAATGCAACGTTTCTCGAAGAAAACATTTCTGAGAAAGTGACCTGCATGAGGGTTTTCTCCGCACATATGAAAGCTTCAGGAGGGGCCCCAGCAAATTGGTAGACAACGCAAATTACGAGTAATGCCTCAGCACTGTCTGCGCATTTGTCTCGGGAGGGCGCGCACAGCAAAGATTGCAGGACAATTCGTGTCCAGTGGGACAATAAACGAGCGCTCTGCAGTGGTCTGGGACAACCTTTCCTGGAAATCACTCAGCGCAGACGGGACATCAACTTCAGCGCCCGTGAGGCGAACCAGCAGCGATTCAGCTTGTTTGTTTGTCTGATTGCTCAGGCAAACTTCATGATCGAATGATGCTTTTTCGGAAGACACACTTCCGTGGCTTGCGCAACTCACGCCTTGCCATGGCTTGAGTTTCTGTCCACCTTTCTTCTGCAACAAATTTCAACCAAAAACAAGCACACACGAAACCTTTGTGCTCAATGCTAAGCACTTCTTTTTGAAGAGAAAGGACTTGTTTGCATCAAGAGACACTCACTTCAGTGCACGGAAACAGCACAAACCGAGGCAGACATTGCTGCCGCGGCTGGTTTGCCCTCAACATTTTCCATTCCAATTGACAAATAGCAGCGATGTGGGTCACGAGTTTCTCAGAATATCGCTAAAAGCCGAGCAATAATAATCTCATAATAGGAGTCGACAGTGTCATAAAGTAGGCAGCAAGCCAGTCACGACGCTGATTTCAAGACGACGTTCGACCAGCTCTGGCCCTTTCAAGAAACAAACTTTGTTTTTGTTCTGGTGACAAGTGTTCTGCAACAAAAAACGGATGTCCTGGCCCATGCAGATCATTATCTGTTTTTCAGAACACTGTTGCGGAAAAGAGACAGAAACGCTCGTGCAGTTTGACGCGCTCCGCAAGTTCAGCCACGCAAACACGTACGCACAAACCTCTCGTTTGTTTGTGTGCTTGCATACATGCCAGTTTGAATTTTTTCACAAAGTTAGAAACTTTGAAGACACACAAATATTCAGGAAATTTTCACAACAACGGGGAAATGACGCATTTTGCTGCACAAGAATGCAAACCGGTGCTTTCCCTATGTCCGACTTGACTGCTTGCATGCAGCGAAAAATAGCATGCAATGGACCCGCGTGTGTGTCCACACCCTGAAACGGCATCAGCGATTACCTCAACCGCGAAGCCGCCAGTCCAAAAATCCAATTTCCTTCATGACATCTCTGGAACAAGTGAACTATTTTCTACACAACTGAATGAATTCTTCCACGAATTTAAGTTTTCAGTGGAAGAAAAACCGCATCCCGAATGCCTTCGTGAAAAAGAGATATCTACATGTGCGCGCGAGGACATACGTCAGTCGGGCCACAGACCTGCCAGAATTCTCGTACTTTGCTTTTTTTGTTGTTGAGAAAGAAGAACTGACAGACGATTCATGAACGCCAAGTTTTCTCACAAGAGCACACATGTTTCAAGCATATACCTGTTAATGTGCGGTTGATTGAACTTTTTGTTTCACTGGAGAAGACAAAACACAATCACAATTGCCTCGCAGTCCAGGGATTTTGTTGCACGATGGACGCCCCCCTCCCGAAGAAAAAAAAGACAAAAAAGAAACCCAACTGCGCCGAGGCACTTGTCGTTGCATTTGAAGCCCACCGCCCCGGCATAGCCGGACAGGTCTGTGTCTTTGGACAGTTTGTTCACCCTGGGGGGACCTACATTTGGTCAGAAAAAAAAACTGTAGTCAACAGTTTAGTTTTAGTTTGTTTCCTTATGGACCAACCAAAGCAGTAGGTTTTTTTTGCCCCCACCCCAGGTAAGAAAACTAAACCAAGGCTGAAACCTCAACAACTGTAAGGTGTATTTTCTACTGTTAAATTTTACAGTATATGACCACCAGCACCACCCCAGGGTAAGAAAACCAACCTGGGTTTATTTACCTTTTTTGACCAAGGTATATTTTCCCCTATTAGATTTTAGTTTTTTTTCAAAATACAGGATGTGAGAAAATGGGCCCTTGTGCTACCCGCGGGCTCGTTGATCTCTGGTCTCTTGTTTAAACACTTGTTTGGTGCACGGCTCGAGAGGCATTGATAAATCGCCCTTTTATGGGTCATGGAATTCCTGGAAATGACTGACAGTGAACTCCATTTATCATGCGCATCTGCTTATCCAGGCGACCAAACGATGCATTAAAACGGCAATCTATTGTCAGCTAATTGCCAAGCTGTGTCAGTTCAATACACATCCCGAGATCGTAAAATGATTCACATTGAAAAGCAGGCTCAAAAGGTTGGACTCACAGGAGGCACACACACACACACACACACACACACACACACACACACACACACACACAGAAAAAAGGGAATGGTTGCACGTACGAAGGTGTGTGCGAGGGTGACGTTTTTCATTTTGTTGAACGTACACATTCAAACATGATGACTGCGTGCGTTTTGCATGAAGAAGTTGCAAACGCAATATTCTTCTCACCACGAGGCAGACTCGGACCACACAAACATACTCACGATTTCAAAACCTGTCTCGTCTGCGTCAGGAATTTACGAATTTACGCACCATGTATGTGTGTACGCTGGAAGAAGTTTGCCAGCAAAGCATGAATAGGAAGCAGTTTCGCCGTGCATGCTCATTCGATTCCGAGCAAGACAATTGGTGCATGCTTGTTGCAAACGAAAGTTCCAGTAGTTTCAACTTGTCTTCAACTCACAGGCATGAAGACCAAAAGACACGCGTCCATCTCTGGAAGCATGCACGCAGTGAATTCAGTTTTTACTTGTGGACTTTGCCTCCAAGCCACAGGATATCAGAGCACGTGCACGAATCAACAATTACAAACTGTGCAAATTTCGCAAAACGCAACAAGCCATAAATTTTGCAAACGGCTCGGGACTGCGTGTTTTGAAAGTCACAGTCCGACACTGCGCTCGCTTGAGTTCCGAAACGTTGAATGACAGTGTCCCAGCTGGGGCAAATCAGTTTTGCGAAATTTGACCAAGTTTTTTGTCTGGGTTTAAAATTGGATGTTTCTCTTGTTCACTGCATTGTGGCGTCTGTCTCAAGTCACTTGACCACTACAACAGACACCAAGCATGGCAGATAAAAGTCCTTTCGGTTCAGCATGCATGCAAAACGCAATCTAAAACGCTAATTTTCCCGTCGAAGAAGCGCGCCAGCAATTTATGACGAGCTGCTGCAATAAAGACGAATACCCAGGGCGGTTTTGTTTGAGGAGATTATGAGCGATTAACAACTCTCTTCTTGGAAGTAGGTCAAGTGAGGTACCCTAAATCCAATTTTCCTGGAATGCGCCAGAACAGAGTATTCAAACTGTCTTGGTTGGTTGTTGAAAGTATTTCTCTTGCATTTTTATGCCGCTGGCAGGTGCATTAACAGGAAGAGGTGATGATGCGTCGACTGAACAGTCAATCTTTGGACGTGAGTTTTCGAAACCATCACCGAGAGCAAGCTTCAACTTTCCAAACTGCCACACTTTCTCGATGTTCAGAATGACGCACTGTCAAGGATGAATTACTTTTTTACATCCATGCACAGTTTCAAAAAATAAAGTCGACATGGGAATCAGTCTCAACACGGGAATCATTCTCAAAATTGAGGAGAGCATGCACCCCTCCATGCAGTTTGAATGTCAAAACACGTTCAACCGCGGTGTTGTCCGCGAGTACACAACACGCACGCGCCACGAAGACAAGAAAGACACAGGCGCGTCGCGGGGTTGGACCCACCTCTCTCGCGACAGGCCTTTTTCTTGTATGCACTGCATGATGACAGGGCTTGAGCCTGCGTCATTTTGAGGAGTTCATGCTGGACAGGACAAACCTCAGGTGAGGACCCTTGTCACTTTCAAGATGGGTACACTGGGGTATTGGACCTGCCCAGAGGTGGGTCCTTCCTTATGCACCCTGTGCCTGGGACGTAACGCCTCAAGCTGTTCCCCAGCGCAATTGACACAACACAGTGTCACTCCTTCGTAAAGGTCTCAAAAAACGAAGAAATTCTGACCATTTCCGCACCAATGGGGCTGCCACTGTTTTCTGCTTGACAAATGATGCCGCTGCACAGTTCAAGATGATGATTCTCATCCGAGCATTGAATTGGCGGATTGGGTGATGAGACGTCCCGATCCTGCTGAGAGCTAGGAGGGGACGGCTTCCTCTTTGTAAATTTGCTCCAAGCTTGCAGAAATGCAAACTCTATGGGTTGAATTTGTTCTTTCGTCGGGGTCAGGCGTCCGCTGTGGATCACATTCCACTGTCACTACAACCAGACAGACAACCCAGCACACAACACGCAGCTCTCAAATCTTTGCGAGAGCATACAAACAGAGCAACAATGAAACTCCAGCTATCAAAGTAAATTTGCCAAACAAAAAAGGAACTCGCGTGACCACGGCATGTTGAGGGGATTTTTTGCCGCGCAGAAACACCTCACCCCTTCTCAGGCTCTTCTCGCACTGCGTGGAACAGGGGAAAACTTGGCCTTTTCTCTTTGCTTTTTTTCCGCTTCAGACAACAAACCAAAGCGTCCGGTGGAAAGAAAGAAGCTGCTAGTTTTCCACCGCGACGACCGACGACGCCATGATGTGAACAGTGTGAATGCACCTTGAAGCAGACATTTTATTGTTGTGCGTGCGATGGCCTCTGAATCACAATGTGACATGAAATTTCTTGGAAATGCTTCAATCAGCCCACGAGGATCATCGCTGAACACGATCCGTAGACGCACAGTGCACGCGAGCGGCTGCAACGCCCTCGCTAACAAACGGCCACCCTGAACTCGAACAATTTCCTAATTGAGCAACATTGATCTGAAGACAGATACCCTATTTTTATGGGAGAAGAACGCAAAAAAGCAGACAGCTGAAAAGTGACCAAGACATCCACGCAACATACTGCATGTTGTTTCATCGTGAGCTCCTCTGGCTTTTTGTGCGTGTGAAACTGACTCTATGGAATACTCAAGTTCTTGCACCAAACGAACGAACAACAGACAATGTCCGCTTGGCACTTCTTTGACGACGACCAATTTTGGCGGGCGAGGCATCAACATTTCAAGTCAAAACCACGCTGCGACTAAGTTTTCCCTCAACTGAAGGAATTTTATGCAGAGGAAAAGACCGGCATTTTTGCGCCATGGTGTGACCTGCATCCTTGAAATAGCTCGTTTTCCCAGAAAGAAGCATTTGTATTTTCCACAAAGCTCGGCATGCGAGCCAACTGGGCAAAGCTGGATGATACACGCGCGCGTCTACTGAGTTGCATCGAGCTATTGTCTCAACCTACGCGCTGAAATCAAACTGACGCGGCTTGAGCTTGTTTTCAAAACAACACAAGTTTGCAAATGAACAAGATTTTGCAGACAGCGTCCGCAAGGTTTGCTCACCTCTCCCCGGCCGTGGAGACCTTCACGTCGATCAGCTCCCTGGAGAACTTGTGCCTGCGATGTAAAAAATTCTCCATTCCTGCCCGCTCGAAGGCCGTCAACTTCTTGTTTTCAGTCTCGTCCAGCACTTGATCTGAAAACAAGAAGTGAATAAGCTTTCTACAAAGACACAGATTAACGCAGGTGCGATGTAACCGGATTTTTGGTCGAGATGTTGATACAATTCCATTGCAAGATTTTTCATCCCGAGCAACTGAAACAGACCGTGAATTCCAATGCGCACGCAAAGTATCGAGCGTCAGCTCAATTAGGAACTCAGAGATCAACAAAAGAACACAGTATTCTCCCCTGGAAACTGGGTACAATGAGACTCTGCTCCAAGATTTCAAAGCTAAATTTTCCTGTCCACACCCATACTGACGGGCACCGTACAAAACGCATTCATCAGATGCACCCCAACAACCAAGTGCACAAGGACAAACCGCAAGATTTGACACACTCATGTACAAGACACACCCCAGGTTCAGCTTCCAGAAACATTGCATCGCTCTGATACAAAGTCATCTTCACTCTCTCCAAATAATTCTCAGTCTTTCATCTGCATCCCAGTTTGGGTTTCTTATTTTCTTGTGAATTCTATGCTTTCAAAAAAACCTTCATAACATCCTATTTCCTGATTTGGAAAGGTGAGGTCCGCCCCAGGGACACACAGTAGGATCACAAATGATCATAGTCACCATACCTGTCAGTTCAATTCATTATCTCTCCCATTTTCGTATGAATTCTATGCTCTTAAAACTTTCGTGGCATCCAATTTCCTTGTTTGGAAGAGCAAGATCCACCCGAGTAAGAGATGCAAAAGGATCAGAGATAATCATATTGCATACCAGTCTTGATCCCTGCCAATACCTGCCAGCTCTGGATTGTATATTTCAAGAGTTTTAGTCTTTGGACTCAAACCTGTGTCCAAACTCAATTCTGGTGCATTTAGCCACCAAGTCAAGAGAGAAGGTCAGGCTGGGGTAGCCTTGGTTGATTGATGTGACAGGTTTATAGGGTAGGGTACCCTCTGTTGCCAAGTGATGTTGCCTTTGAGTTGAACAAACTGTATGGTTTCAAATGACCCGGGTTTATCCTGAGTTCACAGTTTTGTGCAGTTCAGAGAGGAAAGAGTTAAGCCAATATGTAAGTGTGTTTGGATCACCTGCTATAAATCTGTGATTGGTACCGAAGCCAATTATTGATTGAAGGTGTGTTTTGGTAGATGATGGACCAAATCAGAAGTGGTTTCTCAAGGATTTTGCAACAGGTCAACAACAGTGATGGTATCAAACAATTGGGGGCTGAATTTTGGTCACCTGCCAGAACTGTGTCAACACAGCACTCACAGATTTAGGCATCAAAAGATTCAGGAACTTGTTTCATGGCACAAGACTGAACAACCTCCATTCGACGGAGCACGCGTCTGGTGTGTGTTGTCTTGCCTATAGATTCGGACGAACAACATGAAAGAGTGCAGAACAGCTTCGTTTTTGGCACCAAAGGATTCACTGAAGTCTTCATCATTTTAGGACGACTTCGTTCCTTATTTCACCACTTAGGAAGAGCTCACACCCTGTTTATGCTGTGTGATACTCGCATCACTTCACTTTCCCTGCCTCCAGAAAGTTTTCTTCAAAACTGTTCTGACTCACACGCTCCCTGGTACCAGCATAAAACTGGTTACTACTTGCATGAAGTACTCAATACACAGAAAGGCGACCACAACAGTCTGTAAACAAATCTCATTTCACACCTTGTTTCTGATTGCTTGAGTGTTCAACCAAAGGCGCAGCCACCCAGACAGAAAGAGCCACATACGAGTTTGGTGTCCACACGCTTCATTCGAAACCTCACACGCGCACAGACGAGAATTTTGTTTTTGTGTCCATTTGACCCAAACAAACACACGGTAAGACACGGTAATGGTCATTTTCTTTCCCCAGATTTGTGTTCACTTGCCAAAGAAAAACAAGGAAAAAACCAATGCTTCAATGTCTTTCAGGCACGCCTTCCCCCAAGACTAGAAATTGGACGCAAAGAAACCTCAGCAGGTGTCGACTCCACAAATTTCCTGGGCCAGGCTTCAGAGCCTCAACGTGTTGCCCGTTGTGAAAGCATTGCAAACATTTTCTTCACACGTAATGCTTGCAGGGCAGGGGGTCATGAAGGACAGCAACTACAGACACCTCCTTATTACAATCCCCTGACCACGGAGTCAGTTCTCTGAAGTGAACTTTCAGGCAGCTTCGCATTGTTTCGCTTTCGAAGAGTGCTGAAAGGCGGAACTTACGGAAAACTGTCCAGTGCCGTTTCTGCTCGCGGCGGCGCCGCCGGATGAGGAAGGAAGCGGCGCGGGCCACGTGACTGAAGATGATGAAAGGCGCTGCCAACGTCGGGCGGTCGAAGTACTCGTGGATGAGGTCGTAGCGGTAGAAGCGCCACACCTTCTCTGAGTTTTCCTGAACGCGTTCGAACGTGTAGCTACAATGTGTGTGGACGAGAGTATTTGTACATTACAATCGAGTACAAACAAGACAATATGTGGACGACGTGTGACGGCAAATGAGTCGTTGATGGTAACAAGAAAACACGATGCTGAGAAAATACATTTGCATCGCTCACGCAGAAATGCACACAAAAGACATGTGCAACCACGCCAGACATGCTCCCACCTGAACATAGCAATGAGTAAGTTGAGCAGTAGGATGTTGGTCATTATCATGTAAACGGCGAAGAAGAGAACGGCCAGCCAAGACTTTTCAGGACAACGATCGATGTCCGTGTTCTCGTACACGGTCTTGTTGTACGAACACCCATCCACGTTGCCTGCACAAAACAAAACCTTTCATGTCAAATAGAAAATCTGGCACGAACTGCTCTTTTGACCAGAAAGCATGTTCCTAAACTTTTTTTATCTGTGCATGATAGTAATTCTTCAAAACATCCCTTTTTATGTTTTGTTCTCACTCTTATTATTACTATTATTATTTTGTGTGTGTGTGTGTGTGTGTGTGTGTGTGTGTGTGTGTTTTGGGGTGTGTTTTTTTTTCAAACAGGCTTTCAGTGTGTATTTCACAAACAATCAAACACTTAAAGTTTGAGGGCCTAAATTCCAATTTATTTGCAGTAGCCCACGTTTGTTTTGGGTTTTTATCAATTTGCATCCAATCAAAAACCTGTATGAGAATTATTCACGCGGCTTTCTCGCCAGGCCATGCAGAACGGTCAGGAAGACACTCACCTTCGACGTCCTCGAGGAAGAGCTCGCCGTACATCTGCCAGTAAGGCAGATAGACGACGCCCTTGAGCACGCTCCACTCGGCCGGAGAGTTCGGGAAGCGCAGCGCCTGGCTTGCGACGCCGTACGCGAAGATGACGACGAGAAGGATGGCAATGAAGAACACCAGGTCCGTCAGCTGCACAACAACACACTTTGATTTCAAACAAACACACCGGACAAAAATGGTTCTCTGAGCAGCAGTGCACCGACACGCCGCCGTCTCCTTTTGCGCAACAACCAAAACCTGAGAACAAGGGATTAATTTGCACAAATTTCGGCTCGTACCATCCTCCTGATCATGATGACCTTTGGTCCAATATTCTTCTCCACGTAGAACACATGCATGAAGCGGCAGAAGTACAACACCAGAGTCATGGCGTAGAACATGCGAGCCCAGATGAATGTTTCCCCTTCTAGCGTGTACCTGAACGAAATCCGAAGCCCACTGCACCATCACCTTCATGACGACGCGGGAAATGTTTCCGCTGCACGTTGCGCTTTCTTAACTTTTTCACCGTCAAAACTTTCTCGGCATAATTTACCTCAGAATGATGGACATGATGAAGAGCAAATAGATGACCAAATCAAATCTGTTCCACACGTTGGAGAAATAACTCTGCATTTTGTACGACAGCGATTTTGGTTCCTTGGTGATCATCTGAAAGAAAGAATCAACACTGACAGCCCCATGTTCCACTTTGAAAGTCGAGGAATTTTTTTCTGGAAGATTGTGCGATGGGGAACCCTGCGCACGCACGCACGCACCCAATGAGAACTTGATTTTACCTGTCGTATTTCTTCAATGAGAAGAGACAGTGCGATACCCCAAACGACGTATTCAATCACACTGGGACGGTGCTCGCTGCTGATCGGATGCAGATCGGTCAGAAGAAAGAGGCAAAAGAATCCCAAAAATATCACGTAAGAAATCTGAAAGCACAAAATAGTCAACAAGCACGTCTCAGTCTCAGATTCCCTGAACAACAGAAACAGTGCTGCTGTTACACTGGCGCACATAATGCCAACACGTGTGCAAAAAAATCAGCAGAAAATGACAGCGACAGTCCGTCGAACCGTTATGTTCACAAAAATGTTCTGAACCAGCAATACGCTTTCAACACGAACATTTTTGCGTTTACAGAAGACCAATTAATTTTCCGGTCAGCGCAATTCAAAATGTGCTTCCCGAGTTCTCTGATGCAAAATCTATTTTCACGAATATTGGGAAGGAGGTTGCAAGCGCAGTTGAGGAGTGCGAACCGTGTGGTAGCAGAACTTGACGACGGGCGCCGTGTGGAAGAGCCCGACCGCCCGCACGAAGCTGATGGAGTCGCTGCCCGCGCAGCCGCCGCCTATCAGGTCGACACGGTAGAGGCGGCGCGCCGCGCGCTTCTTCTTGCGCCGACTGCGCGAGCGAGCGAACTCGGAGTCCTGCTCGGCGACCACCGTCGGGGAAACCTGCAACATGCAACAGTGTACATCAAACAAAAATTTCACTGGACGCATAATGTCTGGGTCATGGACTTGAAAGAGTGACTAAAGGACGGAGCACGCAACTCAAAAACCTTTATCTATGAAACCTGGAGAAAGTCTGAAAGTAATCAGCTGCACACAAAGACAAGTCAATTCAACGAAACCGACAAACTCGCCGACAACGCCGCGCAACAACATGACAAGGAGAGTTGTTCTGTTCATAATATGACGTGCGCGGTGAAGCAAATTTACAACTTAAAACAGAGAAAACAACACGAACTTCGGTTCTGATAAATTATGGTCGAACTTAGTCTACAGCACCGCTACAAGCTGAGTTCACGTGGACAGTGGATCTCACACAACAGTCTCTTTAGAAGCGCATTGAAATTGCGTTTATTGCGTCACAAATAAAAAAACTGTCGAGGTTCACAAAACGTTCCAGCAATGAGCGCTTTGTGAAAAGGACTTGTGCAAATGAATTCTTGGAATCTTCTGCCATTATGATGTTGACAAGTGCGGAAAACAACTTGTTTATGCATTTATTCCCACTCAGAACGGTTTTTATTGTCATGAATGATGTATGTAGACTACGAAAAGCCACAGAAAAAAGACGTCAACTCGCTTTATTGCTCTTTCAGATGAACAACTGTAAAAGAAGCAGTAAATTGTCCATGATTTCTGGAAATCTCACTGGGGTCCAGAGTTTTTACGCGGACAAATACGAGTCCAACTTGCTCTTCACAAAACCTTGTTGACCCGCACTGTTGTCCGACTGAAAGTCTCTTGTTGTAAATCTCACTGATCTCCCGAGTTCTGACGCGAACAAATACCGCAAGAGTCCAACTTGTTTTTCGCGAAACCTTGTTGACCCAAACTGGCGTCTGACTGAAAGTCTTTTTATTTTGTCTTGTACTATGTTGGAGGGGAGGTGGGTCAAAGGACTGAATCTTCAGCTTTGCCGGGACTGATTTTTTTCTGTTTCTACCCGGGAGAGAAAAAGTGCATATCCTAACTGGGATCCTCTGTCCGCGCCATTTCTGAATTCCACACATCTTCGTACCGAATGCAAGAGACACACGCCGACGTGACTTTAACTCGGCGCGTGTGACAAGCATCAAAGATAAAAGAGCCCGCGCCACCTTGCAGTTAAGCTCGGAACACGTGTAGTGATATCACAAACAAGCAGGTTGGTATCTCAGGAGAGACTGTCCCCGGGGGTAGGAACCTCTGTATTTATTATGTAGAAACATGCCATCTAGTGAGTGGTTCTCATGTTTTGGGTCTGGTGTGGCACACTACACTCCTCCCCCACTAGGGGGTACTGGTATCAGCAGATAATTTTCAATATTCTGAATGATTTTACAACAATTAATTAGATAGAAAATACATAGAAAATAGCATAATATCACTATTTTGCTGGCTTTAGCCTGCATTCCTCCCCCATGGGGTGATCACATGACCTGGGTTTTTCCCTTTTCAAAATGGATACCATAGAGCTCAAGATATGGTCATTTCTTAAACAGCAAATGTTGAGAAAGATATGGTTCCATAGTCACCAAATGGCGTTGCAGCCCCCTCAGCAGACCAGTGATAGATGTAGTCATGCAGTACTTCTGTGCCGGTGCCAAAGTATGGAATTTCTCCACCAGAACCATGGTCATCAGGCTTGCTCTGAGCATCCATTTGTTTCAGTACCAACAGTAGGTGAGTGGTTTTCCACATTTTGCACATTTCGGGTCACTCCACAACGCTTAGTGCCATCCAACAGGTCATGGCTGGTTTTCCTTCCCAAGGCAAACTGTTGTTTTGACTTGCAGGGTGTGTGTGTGTGTGTGTGTGAGAGAGAGAGAGAGAGAGAGAGAGAGAGAGAGAGAACCAACTGTTTATTTTGTTGCTTCAGTTGACAGTACATCCAACCATTTGGTTCCTTTCTCTCCCTCCCCTAAGAAAAAGAAAATAAACTGAACTGCTGATTTCCTGGGTCTCTTGGAAATTCCAACAGCTCAGTCTATTTTGATTTGTAAGGGGATAAACCAAATTGACATGCACACATTTGCCAATCACTCACACCAAAAGAATGTTGTTGGGTTTGTGATGGCATGCAGTTGAAACTTGTTTGTGACCATTGTTATTGTGTATTTGTGTGCTGCTTTTTGTTACTTTCTGGTTTGAATAACTTCTGGTGATATCTGCAATAATTTATGAGAGAACCAGTTGCAGTTTAAATCTTTTTGTTCACAAAAGAGATAAAAAGAGTGTGAAGCCCTTTTCCTCCTTCATTCAAAGAAAAATTTGTGTAGTTGTTGAGCAGAAAGAAAAAATATCATTATTACTTCATTTTTACCTTGTTATAAATTGCTTTCTCATGCTTACACAAAATGAGTCAGAGTTTCAGCTTCATTTTCTAACATTGTCTGCAGACAAGAAGAATAATTTGTCATTCATTTTATATTCAGAACAAAGTAATGAACGACAAGACTTTTTTGTTCAATTCTTTTCATCGTCTATAATTTTCAAAAACTTCCTGATAATTATCACGACTTTTGTTGGGTTTTTTTCAGTAATTTATTCCATTCTCTGAACATGTTGACAAAATATGGATGAATATTTATCACTCCTTATCAAAGACGTGTTGTTTTGTGGTCTCTTGTTGGTTGAAAAGGAAGACTTCATCGTGAATAATTTTGAGAAAACATCCCCTCATTCAAATCCTGAACCTTCACTTCTGTCTCAAAAAGAAATCTATTGTATTTCTAGATGTAAATTAAATTTTGATGTTGTGAGTCTGAAAACAAAATGTTCCATGAAAAAATTGCAAAACACACCGACGTGACTGCAACTCGACGTGTGTAAAAATAAGCCCTCTTTTGGCACGCTGTTTTGTAAGCACTGGAATAGTGACATCACTTTCTTTCCGGGACGAACCTAACGATGTTTTGTTCGGGAAAAGCCTGTCCTCTGTCATGCACTCAAGGAATCATGCGCTTCACCACGACGGCATGCAGGTGCCGTCAAACCTGGTCACAATTCAACCGCCAAGCCACGCACACCCCAACTCAGAAACAGTTTTTCTTTCTCTGCTTTCAAAGAAAACATTTTTCGCCTGGAGGGCGGCGAATGAAACACAAGATGTCAATTTGTTCCCTTTTTCGTGTGATGTTATTGACAGAAACGGCAGCGACTTCTCAACAGTTCATGCAATTTCACTTGTCGCTGTGTCCGTGGGTCTATCTTTCTCTCTGATCTGATATACTTTGTTGTTGTTCTTTGCACTGTTGATAGTGGAACGTGAAAACTGGTTTGATCAATGGGCCTGTGCGAATCAAAAACAGGCCCTGCGTCTTTTCAGTCGAGAGTCTGGTCAAGATGTCAAGCTTCTGTCTTGATGAGTCATTTGGAATCAAGGGTGGACCCCTGACCGATTGGAGAATACAAGAAACCACAACTTCTGGACAGTTTTGGGATTTGCAAGACACATGAAGCAAGAAAATTCGCCTGACCTGATTAATTTCTGTTTTGCTGCCTGCAATTGACGCCCCGTCGTCCTGCTCGAGGCGACTCGTGTCGGCAGACGTCGCCTCGTCGAAGTCGCTCGTTGAGAACTTGATGAGTGGAATAACGAACGGCAAAAAGAGTGCGCACCAAATCTGAAAAGAAGCAAGGAAGTGTGGAGGTGTTCTCTTCCCAAGCACTGAAACATTTCTGTCTTGTCCCTTTCGTGTTTTTCAATCGGATGACTTTTTCAATGGGAAGATGGAAGCCGCCCAATTCTCACGAAAATGAACAAGGTCAATGTGCACGGCCAGAAAGGAGGTCGCTTTTGTCTCAGCGCTTTAGCTTGCCACACAAACAAACGCGCGCGCACACTCACTCACACACACACACACACACACACACACACACACACACACACACACACACACCACAATACCACCGAAACATGAAAATAGCGGTTTCTACGTCATGCCAGATGAGACTTTCCATGAGCCACTGATCGAGATACCCATCTTGGTGGAGTATGGTCCGACCAAACAGGGTGTGCACAACAAGAACATGTATCGGTGTTCAGAAGCGCCTCAGGGAAAACACAGATCAGACTTCTTCGAGCGCACGATCTCTGGTGTTTTGGTATCCTGCACAAAAATTGATCAGGTACGATTCTTTTCTGAGCACTTTTTTGAAACTGTGATCGGCTTTTGTAGCCAAATGGGAGGTGAGGGGACAGAGCGTTCGGCCACCATCTTCGGAATGTCTGTGTCCACACACACAGACACACACAGACACAGACACAGACACAGACAGATCAACATCATCATGACCGCACGAAGCGCGTATTCAATAATATCGCACGCTTCAAACGCAAAATGAAGCAATCTCTGGTTCCAGTTTTGAAAATATAGTTCACATTTTTGAAGACAATGAAATTCTTTTTTGAGGAAAAGGAAACCCGGACGACAGTTTTCATCTTGCGCAGGTGACTGGGCACAAATGAGAGGTGGCTGTCTTGCTTGTTGTTTCCTCTCGTCAGTGAAACTATTGACTCATTTGACACTGCTTCAGGGGTGCTGCATGTATCTGTCGCCTGGACGTTTCGATTTGTCACGCACCAGTTGTTGTTTGTCTGTTAAGTGGTTCTCAGAATCTTGAAGTGGTTGAATTCTCAGCAAGATTTTGCTTACATCTCCAGTTCAAAGAATCTGTGCTTATCTAGATGACCTGAACATAATCGCGCACCAATGAACACAGTTTTTATTTCAACATTTGCTTGTGTGGACGCTGGGGGCTTATTCTCGATCCACATCACCACGACTCGCTTCTGGATTGTGACGCATGTTTCTGCGATTCAACAGTCCAAATTTGTCCCCAACACCCTCATCCAAATTTTCGCAATGGCCGCATACAGTGACTGAACAAAAAACATACCTTCCAGGTTGATGTGTAGAGCGCCATGCGTCCCTTCCAGATGCGGTTAAGTTTGGTTTGGCAGCACGAGTGACCCATGAAGTCCATAAGCGAAGCAGCATTGGCGATGCTGAGCGGTGTGGAACGGCCCCACGATGCCACCTCCCTCACGAGCAGTCGGTGCGCCATTCCCTTGTCTCTTGTGTAGCATTCGTTCAGGACGCCAACTGCCAACTCTTCGAACAATCTTGGTCATCGAACAGGGACGCGCAGAAAGACAAAAACAGTTGTATCATCACAGTGAATGATATCATGTCTGTGTTCGCCGAATCACATTTCTCTGTGTGTGTGTGTGTGTGTGTGTGTGTGTGTGTGTGTGTGTGAGTGTGTGTGAGTGTGTGTGTGAGCGTGTGTGTGTGCGTGTGGGGGGGAGTGATGGTCGTGCTGACGGGGTCATCAAGGTGACATATGTCCGAAACGTTCAGGGGTTCCCACTCGCCCGGCTTATCCTTTTTCTCTGACTTTTTCTGAACAAACACAAAAATCCCGCTTTTGGAGAGGAAAAACACAACAGTGCCAGTGAAAACTAGACTTTCAAGTGGAGAATCAGCCGCGCGCAGCGTACATCAGCAGGACAGCACTTGTGTGTGTCGAAGAATGTGTGCATAGTGTTATGTTTCTCAAAA
>JAAUXT010147234.1_pt1 | contig 17520 bp, 14 predicted proteins | sample 7278171 | NCBI WGS metagenome assembly JAAUXT01 (sample SAMN14350112, study PRJNA611818) | marine sediment metagenome | isolation source: surface marine sediment (1.8m) | place: French Polynesia: Moorea | collected 2018-08
CCAATTTGGGTATATAAACCAGGATTTGTGACAGGCTTGTCAGTTCATCACCAGCCAGCAATAAAGACAACAAGAGTCAACTGGGAACACGAGTTAGTCTTCATTCGACAGAGTTCTTCGCTCAGATCTACGCACGATCCACCGTTGAACTCACCGCTTTTCACCATGTTTTGTTGCCAATCTAATGTGGTTCTGCTTGGTATGTTCCCTTGATTGTGTGACGATGGCACTTGCCTGAAACTGTCAAGATGTGAATCTTTCCACTGACTCTGGCCCGTAAAGCACGTCGCTCGACAGGAACTGATGTCTTTTGGCGATTGTTCCCTTTCGAGCACGCCAGAGTTTCAGAGTTGAAGTGCAAACTCTGGCGGGAGAGATTTCCGGAAATTTTCTTTCAAAAGACAAGTGTCCATGAAAATTGACACAAGTGTTGGCCACTTGTTTGCAAAACTTGCAACTTGCTTGCAGATGCTCGAGTTGCAGTGTGTGGAAAACATCTACGTAGTTATGAACCATTTCCGCGCCTTCGAATTCGGGGAAACGACGGAAGCAGCCCTGACAACGCTTGGAGACGTCGTTCAAAAATTGGACTGGGCGCTCGGTCTCGCTGTCTGGAGCAAATTCAGCGACTACGAGCCGCACGTCTCTCACAAACCACAGGTTCATTTCTTCCGTGACTTGTGTAGGGAATGACTGTGCAAGTTTCATTCAAACATTCAACCTGCCGATCTTTTTGTTACAGGATTCATACGACAAAGAGAGTGAAGCGGCAATCGTAAAAGAGCACTTGGAGAAAGTGCGCCAAACAAAGAAAAAACAGCAAGCAGAAAACTCTTCCAATGCAAAATCACAGGGTAAAAACAAGAAAGGCAGGTTCCAGAAGTCAGGCAAAATACCGAAGAAGTCAATGCAGGAGAAGAACGATGAACAATCAAGTGCACAGGAAAATGTGGCCACAGAGTCGAGGGTTGCCTGTGATGAAGACTTGGACGGGAACCCAAAACGAAAGTCGCAAGCACAGAAAGACACGGAAAAAGAAGAGAACTTGAATGCAAGAGGGAACGACACTAAAGGGGCAACATATTCCAAACAAGTTGGAGAAGAAGGAATTGTTGAATCTCAAACACAACCAAAGAATCCGAATATACCAACATTCAGAGTAACCTGCTGCCGGTAAAGTGTTCCATGTTTGCAGACAGCAAGAAAGGGTCAGGCTGGTTTGCTGTCAAAGACAAATCATCCAAGTCCATCTGAATCGACAAGTTTTTTGGCGACCCGTGCGAGAAATTTGTGTCTCTGAGTTGCAGTCAGCACCATCGTGACTTCCTCTTGACAGATCGGGTGAATCACACACATTTGAATCTCCGGAGGTTGCGTATCACTTCGGCGGTTGTGTGCAGAGTTACTTCGGCTGGCAAGTCGACCTGAAACATTTTGACATTGAGGTGTGGAACCCGTCACGTTGAAGTGAAACTGGCTTCGTCTCAGAACTCTATTGTGGTGATGGCATTCCGCTGTGGTTTTCTTGCGGCAGGTGATGATTGTGATTGACGACGATCACGTGTACGTGACCATCGCGCTGACCAAGGAGAGTCAGCACCGCCGCCACATCACGCACTTCGGACCCACTTCCCTCAAACCTACCATCGCGTACAACATGCTCAGGTATCTGTGATCAATGCTGAATTGTGTGTGTGCGCAAACTTTGAATGATGATTTTACCCAGCATGACAACGTCGGTGTTTCGGACCACAGGTTGTGCGACATTCAGACTGGTGACGTCGTGTGTGATCCGATGGCGGGCGGAGGCATCATCCCAATCGAGGTTGAGTACAGAACAAAGCCCACTGTGCACACCCCCCAACTTTGAGAAATGTGTTCCCCTGACAGCACAGGGGATATCTTTTTCTTGGATTAGCGGGCGTGGCCCCACCCCTCTGAATCTCTCTTGACCACTGCTTGCGTTACAGGCTGGAGTGAACTGGCCCAAGACGTACGTGTTGGACGGCGACATTGACGATCACTGCTACAAGCGAGCACAGCTCAACATAGACGCGCTCAGCAACCACAGGACCAAAACTGGCAGGTGAGGAACAAAAATTCTCAACTTGGTTGTCACTCGACAGCTGAATTTGTTTCGGGTGCCTGTCATCGTGATTGTTGACTCCAACCAACTGACTGCAAGGAGTGTGTCTTTTTCCTGGCGCGTGTCTCAGGGCCGTTCAGTGTTTCACGACTGACAGTTCACTCCTGTTGGCCAACTGAACACACCCAAGGGGAAGTGATCACAAGTGGAAACTGACTGACTGCTACCCCTGACAACATTTGATATATTTAACCAGATTTGTGATGACCGTTCGGGGTGGCGGTGACCTCTTGGCGATAACACTTTTGGCGACGCGCCTGCCTGTAGACAAGGGTGAATTGCGGCCGGTTGTCGTTGTATTCCTGTTGGCCAGTTTGTCCGTCCACAAACAACAACAGTGAGTTTCTGTTTGTTTCAGGCAGCCCGTGTCTGTTGACGTGCTTCGGTGGGACGTCACCAAACTACCTCTGAGATCCAACTCCGTCGATGCTTTCGTCACAGATCTGGTACATTCACGAACTCAAATTTGCCTTGTGGTCAGAAGCACCCCTGGAAAAACAACCTTTGGAATATTCGAGTGTCTCGTGTCAGATGGCTGGGCGGGTTACACCTGTACGAGGTCTGGTTTGGTGCACGACCTAATATGATGCCAGGCAATTTCTCACAACGTTCATTCTCCTGCGGTCTTCGCCGCTTGTTGGTCGCAAGACGTGGGAAGTTCACAGCGTCCGTCACACAGCAGCCCGTGATTTGAACGAAGGTTGATCCTCACGGCAGACTGACAAGGTTTTGTTTCTGACGGCACAAGCCATTCGGAAAGCGGAGCGGTAGTCAACAAAACAACTGGACGCTGTACCCTTGCGCGCTGACGGAGCTCGCCCGCGTCGCGCGGCCCGGGTCCGGCCGCGCCTGCCTCCTCACCCAACACAAGAAGTGCCTCACCAAGGTACAGCCCACAGTCTGCGTTGTCTTTTGCGGTGTGTGCACAAGTGGTGTCATTCGTTGTCACACAATATCGAGAGTCCTTCTGAGTTAAAACCCATTCAGATTATCCCAATGGCTGAATGGCTGAGTGTCAAAAAACGGAACTGGATCTGTGTGCCAAAACACATCGAAAATAGCAGAAATATAGAGTGGATCGTATGAGTTTCTACAGCTGTGGCAGATGTGCGCAAGCCTCGTCGTTTTGAAGCGCAATACTTGCTGCCCGAGAAGTGATTGTCTTTTACCAGATTGCTACTTCGTGAAGGCTTCTGAAAAGCATTGTTTTTGTCCCGCCCGCAGTTGAACGTGATTTGTTTGCTCTGTGTTGCAGAGTTTGACCAGAATCCCAGCGTACTGGCGACGCAGTACGATTTTGGGAATCAACATCGGTGGACTGTCGGCGGGGGTGTATTTGCTGCACAGGACCAGTCTACCATTCACCCCCTCGTAGCGGCGGCTTTGAGTGAAGAACCAGTGAGGTAGGGACTTCATCCGATGGAAGGCGAATGCCGGTCGTGTCAGCGGGTGAAAGTCACAAGTATGAATAGATGTTGGTCTATTCAGCGCACGGACGAGTTTTCTTCGGGTCAGCCTTTTTGTTGCATTTTTTCTTGTCGGACAATTCATTCCTCGGGCAGTTCAATTCAGTTCTGGATAAATTTCTCCCGCTCGCACGTGCCTGTAGTGATCGGTCGTAAGTGGTGTGCATGCACATAGCTTCTTGCGATGGTGTGTGGTAATCGTGTTCAGATCGCAAAAGAAGTGTGAAGCGCTGCTCTGCGCTTCGTGTACGAAACACGAAGTGTTGTGATGGATTGTGAAGTCTTTCTCTCCTGACTCGGTGCGAAACTTGGGGAAATTTGTACCAACCATTGATATGTGTGTCTGTTTATCTGTGCAATTGTGTGACTTATGGGGGGGGGGCACACGGGCTAGAAAATAATCATCAAATCCTGAGCAGGGTGACTTTACGCCCCCTTCTTCCCCCGGCAAGTGTTAATTTGCCCAATGCGGATGGGCGCTAAAGTGAAGGAGAATGTAGAATGCGAACGCACAAACGCCCTCATTCCACCTCGCTGCAACCTTCAAGTTGCCATGTGAAAGTCGAATGGGGTGTCTGCTGAAAAAAAGTCGATAAACCCAAAGTTGACGGGCTCAGCGCCGCTTGTGACGTTTTGCATTGGATTTCGTTGGTTTATGAAGCAATAAATTAGTCGCGCAACACTCACCTTTCTCGTACTTCCAGAAGTGTGGGCAACCACACAATGATCTTGCCGAACGCGTTCTAAAAATGACGATGTCAGGCTTTGTTTAAGAATCAAAAATTCAAGTTGCTGTATGTGATCCCTCAAATGGTCAAGGTGTCTTTGGACCCCCCCCCCCCCCGCCCCGCCCCTTCTTTCAAAAATTTCTGCAGAATTTAATGTAACATCTCTTTCTGCAAAACAGAAAAATTGTGGGCAGCACGACATGGAGTCTGTTTTTTCTTCGTGTAGGAAACCAGACTGAGACTAAAAAGTAGAACCATGCGGTTCCCTGTGCATGTGGCACACAGACAGCCCTCAAGCCCGGAAAGATCTGAATCGTTGGAGCATCAGGACCTGTCTGTACAGTTGTCCCTTTGTGGTGGCGAGCTCAACCGCCAGTTAGGAACGACGATGTTGTGGGTACATCTTGTTGATCAGTGAAAGGTGGTGGCCTTTTTGGATCGAGTCCAGTTGTTTACACGGGTTCAATGGGGAAAATTTTAGACTGCTCGTGAACAATATGAACAATCTGCGGGACGTGTCGAAAAAAGTTTGCAATATTGTTGGCAGTGTTTTGATGTGGTGGATTGTTTGCCAGGTGCGAGCGCATGTTTGGTGATCGGGTGAACTTCATGTCGATTTGGTTCACACGTGAAGTTCATGAAACCTTGCAGGTATGGAAGACCAATGACATTGTGTGTGTGTGTGTGGGACCAGGGACGTTTCGACTGCATGCAGACCACGAAACTTCCCGTGCGCAAGTTGTGAGGTCATGGTGTCGATTGCGGACACCTCTTGGTGCAGCTGGGTTCTCCCGGGCTTCTCGGAACACAGCTTCCTAAGTGGGTACAATTAATCGTGTTGTCGGATTTGAGAGAAAAATTGAAACCAACTGGAGAATTGCAAAAAATTTCCAGCGAGGAGAAAACAAACAATTAACACTGAGTGTTTGGTCAGGCTGCACGCACTTGATTTTACGTGGAAGCTGGAGGCGTCCGTTTTTGTGCAGTTTCAGTCGAAAAGTCCAATCAATTGTGCTGAACAGGATGCTGGTTGTCTTGGGAGCGTCAACGAGTTTTTGCACCAATGCGCAGACGAAGCTTGCAGTCGTTCGAGCCTTAAGGATCACGCAAACTGGGAAGTGTAGACAAATTGTGCCAGTGACACGAACCTGAAGCACATGAACGGGACAGACGCACCCAATGGATTGAATTTTGATCGCTGGCGACGAAGCAGAACAAACACGTGTAGAAATTGATCCAGACTGCGCCGCGGCTCAGGTTTTCTGCACGTGAAAATGTCTTACTACGTACGTTATCAATGAATGGAATTCGCAGACCAAGGAGAAGAGATAGGAGACAGAGGCAAGCATTTGATTTGATGACATGCCCCACGAGCTTGATGCTGTGATTGACAGTCAGGGAAGGAGGCGGGGCTTCAGTGCCCAGGTACGACATTCATTGTGAGTTTCAGTTTCAGTGAGTTACTGAGGGAGAGATGCTCTTGACTGAAGAAAAGCTTGCAGACGCACCCGTTCAGACTCTTTTTGCATTCCTGAAGGACGAAGCTTTGCGCGTGCACGTGTTTTTGCTTCGGGAAAATGGAAAGGATTACGATGCGATGAGGAGCAAGGACTTCAAGGTGCAGACCGGTGTCTGGGCGGCTACAGGGTAAGATCACACGTGGAGAAGTTCAGACTCGCTCACTCACTCGCAGTCAGGCAGTGGGTTGGTGTATTCCATTTTGCAGAGGCTAGAGCTACAATATACAGTACGCGAGCGACTGTAGTTCTAATCTACAGACTGTGCATAGGCGGGCACGAAAGTAGATTACAGTACACTTCGCTCAAGGCAATGTAGTGAGTGTGCTTGCTTTGCTTCTGTGCAATGCAGTTTGCAATTTTCCGCAGAAGGAAAAGTGATTTCTATTTTTTTGCACCGATTAAGGTTTGAGCGGATTGCATTTGATTGGAGAAGGGGACATTGTGGTTCACTCGCCTCGTGGAGAAGAACTGCTGCAAACTTCAAGGCTTTCTGCTCACTGATCTTTTTCCTTGATGCAAGACAGTGTTGAGTCTGGCGTATGTTACACGGATTGGCTCCATTGCGGTCTCCGATTGGAAAACGTATTTATTACAAAGACTGCGTGAAGTTTTTGGCACAGAAGCGCACGGCTGAGGATTGACGATTGATGGATGAGAAATTTATGGAATGAGAATAGATCTAGTCTTGAATTAATCGGACGAATTAGTTCTGACTGAGGCTTCGCACATTGGATCCGTGGATATTCAGCAGTGATGAGAAGTTGGCTTGGTTTGTCTTTTTGTTCCATCCACTAGATAACTGGAAGACTTGGTTTTGCCTTCCAAAAGAACTTCTGCAAGCAAAGTCAGCAACAATGTTTAGCTTTTTTTTGTAAACATAGTTTGTGAACGTGTACGCGGATTTTCAATGCAGATTGTATTATGTTGGTGAACAATTGACACCAAAATGTCTTGAAAGATGAACATGTGAATTGAATGGAAGATCGACACACAAGTGCACTAATTCAACTGCCGTTCGTGAGGCGAGTAGATCTTACGTTCACTTACACTCATGGAAAGTAGACCCAAGGCATCTTGGATTTTGGCTTGGACTTTACATTTCCATTCAACTGTGACGTCTGTCAGTTTACGTCACAGCAACAACTCTGCTGTTTCGTGCGGGTTGGCGTGACCAACCTACACTGCAGCGAGAGCCCTGGTGCGATTGGAAGGGAGCGCTGCACACTTGGCGTCGGCGTGGAAAGCTCGACGCCGCCGAGCGACCTCCGCGCGAGGGAGCGCCGCCACCGCCGCCGCCGTGGGCGAGTGGATGCGCCCGCCGGGACGCGGAGGCTCGCACCACACCCGCCACCGCTGCCCACCATGCATCCCCCGGCGTCGTCACCCCACCGGAGCGGGCCAGGCACCCTGCAGCTGGCTGTGACAACCGGTGTCGTCCTCTTGCTACTGCAACCAGTTGTGGTCGCCGCTCGATCTTCGAATCAAAAATCTGCTGGAAAACATGGTAAGTTTCCCGTTCTTTCTTCCAAACCAATTTTAACTCTTTTTGAGGTTTTTCTTGGCAGGCAGGTGTTTTTCAGGCGTGTGTGTTTGTGTGTATATATATATATATATATGTGTGTGTGTGTGTGTGTGTGTGTGTGTGTGTGTGTGTGTGTGTGTTTGACGCGTGTCTCATCCTGTTGCCGCGTGGGAGCGTGACATGGTGGTAGAGTCCAATGTGGACTGAGATGTGGACTGAGCACGTACAGACAGGCCTTCCCTGTACCTCCCCACTTTGGTCTTATTGTCCCTTGGTTATGTTGTCCCCTTTGCCTTGCCCCCATAGCTATACCCCTTCCTTGGCCATACCCCTTCCTTGGCTATGCCCCCCTTGGCCACCCCCCACCCCCTGGTATGTTGCCGTTTTCCTGTGTTACATCATCCCGCGCGGCCTTTCTGGGGTTTCCGAGAATCTGTTCCAACAAGCGAAGAGATAGATCGAAGGAGGGCGATTTGTTGGTGAGTGCCACGGACGAAGCGCATTCCAGTCTTGTGCCAGTTGATGGCGTTGTGTGAAGCAGAAGAGGTTGATCGTCAAAGAGGAAAATGACCAGCTTTGGTCGTCATTATGTGGCGAAATGCGCTCGTTTTGGTGTCTTGCGTGTGCCTCCAAATTCCTTTTGAGGAAAATTGTGAATGTGGGTCATCACAGCAGACGGGGGTCATGCCACGCTCGTATCCATGCAGTGCTTCATCAGTTGGTGCTTCTGGGGCAAATGTTGAAATGGAAGGAGCTGTGGTGTTCTGACAATTTACAGAAGCACCACCTTCGTGTAAACTGCACTTTTAGTGGCATAAATAAACTCGTTGCAAACACTACCCTCGAGATGCTTTCAGACTCAGACATTGCTAAGTAGGCACCTAGCAAGCTGAAATTATTGAAGTGCAGTTTGGAGATATTCTCTCTTCTCTTGCTATTTTTACTGCAAAAAGGCAAAGGAGGGTTTTCGGTGTTTGAACTTGCATGGTAAAAAATTCAGAGCCGAGATTTTTATGCAACGCGTGCAGGCAGATCCAGTTTGTTGCAATGCAAATGAACATCAGGTTGGGTGCAAACACGTTTTGAAAAACAACAGGTGAAAATGTTAATTTTTGTGCGCATTTCCCGAATAATGTTTAGCAGATCGAACAAAGAGGGATTTCCGAATAAGAAGAGATTTCAAAGGAGAGCAGTTCACGTGTAAAGTCTATTTCTTGGTGTTTGAGACGTTTCTCCCCCACACGTCGGAGTTTTGCTCAATGTGCAGGTTGTTCCAGGCGGTGGGTTGGTACAAACTGCATGTGGATGGGGCACCCTGCTTACAGTCTACACCTTTCACGCAGTGCAGGCAGGTCCCGGCCCAGCAGCCCGAGTGGAGAGGGGGAGGTAGACATCCGCTGGCCAGGCAGTGCATTTTGTTAGAGCCTGCATGGTGCACGCATTCGTGCACCTTGCAAACACGTAAGGACACAGTGTTCCTTTGCGTTGATGCTACATGCTGATGTTGAGCTCCGGCGAATCCAATCGCAGGAGCCCGAACCGGTCCTCACCAAGGTCCGCTCAGCGAGCGAAAAAATCCTTGTGTCCTTTTGCGGGGTCAAGAGGGGTTGGACCCCGTGCTCCCCCCCCACACACACACACTAATTCTGTCAGAGTGGATGAGTTTTGGTGCCCTCAACCTGCGACTGTACGAAGATACACGAGGAGACACGAGAATCATTCCATGTAAATGGTTCAACGTGGTGTCTGTCGGAAAACAACTTCAGCATACTTTCAGTAGATTGTTGCCGACTTTCGCACAAAACCAGCACAAGGCTGAAAGCACAAGGGACATGCAAGCTTCTGTCAAACTAAATATTGGTTTTGGCTGCAACATCTATCGTTTCCCGAGGATCTGATCCGTTCAGACAGGTGTCGTGTCCATTGCATCTCAATCGACCAGTCAGGTTCAACCCCCAGACACTGATACACCCCGAGATTGCACAGTTCCACCCCCTGCAGGCCACTGACCCTCTGTATTAAATGTACATAAATAATATGTCCAGATAAACATGCGGGTTGACTGATGGGGATGGATGAGGGGGAGGGTCAAACTGCTGCATCCACAATGTGTTCGGAGGAATGTGCTGAAGAAATATGTGTCTGTGGAGAAGAAAACCTCCCAACGACTTGTGCGAGCAAAAAGAAAGCATTTCTGTCTGCGAATTTCCACTCGGATAGTTGTTCCAAATCGAATTGTTTTGTTACTTTTCCACGCGGAATTTGGCTCGTGCGGAAGCAAACAACGATTCTTACGTGATTGCAGCGACATGGCCTGCTGCACTTTGCATCTCGAGAAGGGTGTAAATCGCAAATGCAATTCTGAAGACTGACTGGTGACAATGTGCATTCCCGATTGACGTGTCGTAATCAAGACTGTCGTGTGCGTCCATTGCAGCGATTGTCGCATTGCGGACGCCACCTGTGCACGAACTCTTGCTTTGTCAGTTTTGTCAACGGATGCACAAGCTTGTTGGACGTCTCCTGTGACAGGACGTTTTGCAGCGTGTGCAACGGTAGAGGGTTGTGTATATTTAGACTGGGTGATTAGACCGCTTCTGTGAGTGGTAGTAGCGTAGTATATGTTTGTGGTCTGGAGCCCTGCCCACTCCTAACATACACATCCATTACCCTGAGACTGCTCTACGTACGCACACTGCTTTATCGGTTGTCTCTGCGGATCCAGGGTGAAGGTTTTCCCCGTTTTCAGCACTCTTCCCAAGCAGAGGAAGACTGTCGATTCCCGTGTCTCCCCTCGGATGCACAGTTTGTTCCATCGGCACTCGGCAGTTCGCCATGGGCAGACACTCGGGCGGAGAAAATCGACACAAAAGTGTTGTAATTTCCTAACAGCGGTATATTGCAACGATCCTTGTCAGACTGAAGGTGGTAAAGCTGGAGCAGGCAAAACAGGGGGATTGTTCCAGGTGAATGTCCCGATGTACCCTGCGTCTTGATAACGAAGACCAGACATCAAGGGGTTCAATTGCAATTGTTATATCTCTGTCAGTGAACCTTCCAAGCAACAAAAACTTGCAGCAAAAGCAAGTGGAAAGTCTGACGAGAAAGAGATCAATTGTACCTGTCTGCAAAAAATGTGGATCTGTGAGTTTTTCTGTTCGCTGTTGTCTGTGTTGATAATTGGGCCTTCCTGCCTCCTTCACTTGTGAGCAGAGCTGAGCCGGGGTGGGTGTGCATTCACCCTCCAGCATATTCTGCTCCACACACCAAACCAACTGGCCCAGAAAAATGGCTTTTGCGGCAATCATCTGAATGAAGCAAGTGCGTTGAAGTTTGTGAAACAAGTTTCACTGTCTCAAAGTGTTCGAAGCACAATCAGCTTCATTCTTGCGAGAACGGAGGAGAAACTTGGATTATGATCTCATTTCGGTCGTGCGTGCGCACTCTGGAATTGTCAACGCTGTATGCATCGAAATTGAAACAGACAGAAAGGGCTTGATTGAAAAGAGATTTGTCTTTGGTCGTTGTTTTCGTTGGACTCGTAGATTTCAGCGATGTCGACATTCCCACGGAGACGACGAAATCCGTACAACTGAACAAAAACGTGGATCCTCCCATGATTGCTCAATCACGATTCTCTTTTTCCTCGAGGATGTCGTGTCATTGTCATTTTTGCCCGCTGCTCTTGGGTGAGCTGGATACGAGGGCTCTCAGTGTGCGGCTCCCCCGAATCTGACCGCTGGTGTTTCCTGCGACCATCTGCAGCCGCAGCTGCAGTGACAAGGAAAATGTCTCCGTTTGATTACGAAGAAGTGTAAACGAGTATTTAGCTGTGTGCTCTTCCTCCTTCCAGCCAGTGTTTTCGGTACAAAAAGTGTGCAGGTTTACAGGACACAGATCACCAACACTGCAATCTTTCGTCAATCTCTCTGAAAGGTGCTCTCTCAAATACGTGCACAGCAGTGACACTAGAGTGTGAGTCTGATGGTTTCGCTCAGGATGGTTGATCTGCTCGTAGATTTTCGTGTCGTATGCAACCAAAGGGATTGATTCGATCTTTGGAAAAGTTGGCTCAGATGGCAGGGGCAACGGGGACCTGCAGCTGAATCGCTCTCGGCGACGTTGCTCGTGCCAAGATGAAATGCGCTGCCGTCCTCCAGATCACCGTTGTTTGATCACTGACAAATTAAGTCGTGTGACTCACTCACTGTGGTTTCTGATGTTTTCGCTCAAGTCAGAGACCAGGTGATCAAATTGTACGAGCAGTTGACAACGTTTTCCAGAGTCAGAAACGCAGAAGCATGAATGATGAAAGGAGAAAGAGCTGCCCTGTGTGTTGTGAGCTTGGTTTTGATAAAAGTGACACTGAGATGTATTTCGGACGAACTTTTTGCTGCCTGCTTTTCGTCATCTCGAAGATACCAAAATGTCAATTTCTCTGAAAATCATCAAACCAGTCCTTCGTTGACCCAGATGTACTTAAGCTGACCCAGATGTGTGACCTTGGCTCGTCAACCTGGATCCCACTGACCCAGAAACCGTGAGAGGGAGGTGGAGGACATGCACCTCGTGGTGTCTCATGATTTCGTTCAGATGTTTTTGTCTTGTACACTCGCACGATATTTGGCTCCCCGCATTGTATGAGTGATACACAAACATCAAACAGCAGTCAAGCACAATGGATATGAACTGTGAAAACAAATTGATGATAGCTTCATCATCTTGAGTGTCAGACTGTACATTCACAGGTGTAGGGTCGTGTGTTGAAACTAGTGCAAAAAAAGGTCCTCTTTTGAGCAGGACGTCTTGATAGGGACGTCTCAACTGTTGGTCAAATTTGCGAGGTTGTCAATGCCCGCTCACACGTGCAAGCACACCTTGGACTTATCCGCCCATCCGGCACAACTCGGTGAGACTGACCATCCTCGTGAAACGAGATGTGAAGCATTTTGACTCGATTTTTAACGGAGTGGTATACATTGACGGTGCATGTGTAAGACACAATATGCTGCGTGGAATACATCAGCACTGTAAAGTTCACCCAGTTTAAACAACTGTCTAGCTCAGGAAAAAATAGAAGAAAAAACTCCCATCGCTTGGAAACCAATGCTATTTATTGAGCCAAGTAAGTCAGAATGAAAGGACAAGTCGTGTGTAAATTTAGATAGAGCTTTTGGGAAAAAGGCTCTGACGACAATTCTTTCTGGTCCTGAGATCTTGTTCTGCACTGAAAATTGCTGACTGGAAATGACTTGGGCACAAAATGCGACAAATTGCAAGAAAATGTTTCTGTGTTCCAATTTAATGTCCTGTTTATTGTGTTTTGTCGCCGTGAGGAAACAGCAGAACAGAACTTGATTGCTCATCTTCATGCATTTAGATTGGAGATACTGGCATTTTGGGCATCTGCAATGTCGATTGTTGTGCAATCAGTTCACTTTATCGAAACTCTTCGGAACGTTGGTTCCCGACCACCAGTGCTGTCAGCTCACTTTCCATCGAGGTTTTTGCGATGAGTGCCCAAGATCTGGCCTCACAATTTTCTCGCCATTTTCCACTGGATCTTGCGGTGAGAAATTGCCAGCTGATGGCAGCAATGGCAGCACTTCTCTTGCGGCTGTCATTTTGTCATTTCTCAGCGCGTCTTCCCACAACTTATCTCTATCTCTCTGTGATAAATTACCCCGCAAAACACCCCACAATGAACATTTTCCTCAACTTTCACAATTCAGAAAATTGAACAACATCTCGGGTGCTTGAAAATTGAACGTGTACTTCATGAGTGAGATCCAAAATGAGTCCAACCTGTGCGTTTTCCCCTGTTCTGGACATCTTCACGTCTCATCGAATAGAAATCCGATGCGATCGCTTTTACCACTTGAAGTGGACTCACTGATGGATTGGTGGAAATGAAAGAAAATCCCCTCCTTTTGTTTGCGGCTCCGATTTCCATTGTTTCCGATCTCTTGAGGTGTCTCAGACCTCACAGTTCACAATAGAGCCTTTGTTCATTTCCTTTTGTTGTCTCATTTGCTTTGTTTCAACAATGACGACTGTTGCTTACCCAGATTACATGCCTCTCTCATTTTTGCGAAAAAAAAAAAGAAAAATGTCTGTGTCACGAAAAGATAGAACGAAGGACCCTTGGAAGTTCACTCGGTTCAGAGTGTTCGGGAGACTGCGATGTTCAAGTGCGTCTTCCAAGTCAAGTTGGCGTATCGTTGTCTGTTGTCAGTTCTTTTGGGTTGCTTCGCCGAGCGGTCAGATTTCGTATCTGGTGGACAATCCGTCACGCATGCTTGTTCGTTTCAACGTAACTCCACAAATGACTCTTGGTGCTTTTGCAGAATCATGGCTGGAGGGGCTGGGAGAGTATGAAGTGGTGATTCCGCAGCGGGTGACGGGGCGAGGCAAGCCGCTACCCTCGGGGGACGCCGCCCACTTCCCCCGGAAGCACCCACACCGAGCACGCCGCAGCGCCGGCACCGGCGCTGCCTCTGGAATCCCTCAAGTGCCGCAACACTTGCAAAAGCGCTTTCCTGGCATCTACGGTGCCAACAACCCTGACTACGTGAGTGAAGAGGAGCTCCCAGGAGACCGACTGGACCCTGCCTCTTCAGAAGAAGGGCGCCACATGGAAGGAGAAACAAGGGACTCAAGTCAACTCCCTGGACAACAGCAGCAGACCTCTTTGAACTCCCGAAAGGATACTCTCAGCGAAATCCATGGCAACTACAGATACTCAAGTGACAGGAACATTGGTGTTCATGATACTCAAAACAATAGGTTGGACAACAGGATTCACCCAATTGACAGTGGCGAAGTGAGGCACTCGTACAGTCTTCCCCACGCCAACTTTGACCAAAGCGGGCCTCAGTGGGACAATCATATTGACACACCGGATTTGCATGGACCACGGACCAATAACAAAAGGACCAACAACAGTTCAGGAAAAAGTAACAGTACATTGGCCAAGGGCCATTTGGGAAACTCCCTTGGTGAAACTGAGTCCCATGAGGATTTCATGGAAGATTCTGATTTCTGGCGCGAGGCGCACTACTCGCTGCAGGCATTTGGGCGGCAGTTCGACCTACATCTGGAGCCGAACCTGGATTTCCTCAGCTCGGGCGTCGTCATCCAGCACCTGGACACGAACCGCACGTGGCTGAGCGACTCCGCCGACGTCGGGCTGCACTGCTTCCACCGAGGCAACGTGGCCGGGGACCCCGGCTCCACCGTCGTGCTCAGCATTTGCGACCATCTGGTGAGTGTTTCCGCTTCCGCCTCGTGGGGCTGGTCTTCATCCGTGTAGTGCTGATGTGTTGAAAAAACGGACAAAAACGTAACTGTATTTGCCTTTTGATGTCGGTTTGGGACAGAATGAATTCAATTTGAAATCAGGAACTTGCGGACTTTGAAATGGTCAAACGCAGATTTCAGCAACATTTGTTTGATGAGAAGTGCTGAACCTTTGATGACGTGCTTATCGTGGTGGATGTATCCTGTAACGGGCGTTGGAGAGGCGACAATTGGGTCTATCGTCACTTGTCAGCCTCTCAGCGAAGACCCAGGCTCCTCTTGACTTTCCAGCCACATTTGTAAAGTCATTCACAATCGCGCAATGCAAACAGTGAAACAAGTGTCAACCGCGTTGGACAGCCGTTTCCATTTGTAGTTCGAAGGTGTGTCGTCTTTCGTCTTCTCAAGAAAGAAGCGCATTCAGCTCAGGCTGTCTGTGGAACGAAGCGCTTTTGGTTCGACAGCTGGATGAGTTTGTTGTTGCGCTGTGCTTGTGATACCGGTATCTGTGGCGAGACCAGCTCTGTTCATGAACAAGATGAACACAAAAGTTGAGCGGAAAAGAGTTTTTATCAGTGTGCAGCAATGTTATGAGATGTTTGTAACAGATCGTGGCGTGTTGGTGTGGGTTCCGACGCGGTGTGTACAGCTGTCGAGACGTAATCAGAACGCATGTTGTGGATTCGCTGCCCCTGTTTACAGCGCCGCTTCCAAAACTTCCGACCCACTCAAGCACTGGATGTGTGGGAACCACTGTGCAATCCCCCTGAGCATTGCAAAAGCGTCGAAGCTGACGACTTCGGCTGGAGTTCATTACGGCTTCAACGAAAAGGTTTAGCGCCATCTTCGCTCGTGTTTGGACGTGGAACTGACCGAGTTTTCTGTCCATTGTGATCCTTGTCCGAGATTCAGTCTCTTGGGAAGAGCAATGAAGTTCTGCGGATGTCACGGGAACCCATCTCCCTGGTGCAAGTTTTGTTCATTGAGGTGCGAGTTGAATCCTCGCCTTCGTTGTCGGAGAAGCTTTGCACCTGGAAACCAGAGTATCCAAGGGCAAAAAGCCTCAGATGCACTTGGGTGCCCGCAAACAGTAAATTTCCGTAACTCTACTTGACTTGGCGAACTTTTTACCAAAGAAGGCAATGTGCTTCTGACGGTGGCTGGGGCACAGTTATCAGGATTTGTGATGTATTTATCACTTTGTTGAGAAAAATGAATTGCGAAACGTGCTGTGCATCATTCCGAGAACGACACGGCGCTCGAAATCAGCAACGGGTCTTTCTGTCATTTCACTGGTGAACTGCAGAATGCACATGTGAGGCAGGTTGTTGTGTTTTGTTGTTTTACTTTTCTTGTTTTCTTGGTTTGCCCCTTGCGTGTTGAGTGCTGGCAGTGCAAGGTGTGAGATTCCACCGACGGGATTCAATTCCACGGAGTGACAGACGTACGGCGCAATCACAGGTGGAAACATTGTAACAGAGCTTCATTAGCGGAAGAATTTGCATCAGAAATGTGTACGCATTTGCCCTTGAATTCGGTGCAAGCACTTCTGAAGCACAAATGCCTCGTTCCTGCGACTTTTGTGTGGATCAAAAGTTTTGAACTCGTCCCACTTGTTGTGTTGGGACATACCCGAAGGAAACTTGGGGAACGTCGCACAGAGAATTGTTGACATTTCTCTGCTGCTCACAAAACAGGTTTGTCCAGGAACTTCTGAAGCCTGCAGAAGGGAACGTCGGTTCTTCCCAATCGTGCGGGCACTTTCAATGAATTGCAAGCTGCTGGGATTGCAGCAGCATTTTTCACATTCATCTGTGCGGAATGGTTTCACTTAGCACAGATGTATCGCACACAATCACTTGTCGCGGATAGGGAGCGAGAGATAGAAATGAGGGATCAAGCTGGGGCAGCGCCGAGAGATGTGGATCTGGGATGGGGTCAGCAACCCGGTCACTACTCCGGTGCCTTGGTACTGCAGCTCCCGCGGTGAAAACCCATCGTGGTTCTGGATCGAGGGGCCTCCAACTCTGCATGTGTCCACACTGCATTCCAAGTTGCATTTGCGCAGCCACAGGCTCCAACACTTACTCTGACAACCATGTCTGTTTCACGTTCTCGTTTGTTGTGTGTGGTGCCAACTCTGAACACCGATGACCCGTTTGTCGGACCATGAACACAACCAGAGAAAGTTAAAAGGTGTCGTGTCTTGTGAATTTATGACCAAAGACATAGTCTTGTTCACCTCTTCCTCTGAGTTTACCAAGGAGTGCTGCAGAAAAACAACTGGATCTGCGCTGAAAAAGAATCTATTTGCCAAAGTGGAAAACATGTGTCAATTACCAGTGAGTCTTCCAGGAACTGCCCAATAAGTCAATCTGCCTATCTTGCATTTTCCTCCAAAAAACTTGGTTTCATTCTTTTTGAAGCTAATTCGCGCTGACTGAAGCAGGTTCACGTGAGGCCACAGGGGAAACGAACTGTTCACTGATTCAAACGCGTCGATGGAGATCTATCAAGGCTGAAGCAATTTGTTGCATACCACAGCAAGGATATCAAGGTGGGCTCGGAAAGAATAGTCAATTTGAATCAGCGCTGAAGGTTCTCAAACTGTGGCTGAAGAACTTGCGTTGTTTTGTGGGAACAGTGTGCGCCTGAAATCGGACTTCACCTTTGCACAATGTTCTGTAGTACCAGTTGTGCTGAACTCAATTGTTGTGTACGCGAACACGTACGAGGGGGATCCCAATGCTGACGGTGCAATGACCATGTTGTATCACCTTTACGTTGGAGGGGTCAACTCAGTGATTTGTGGCTGTAGAATAGTGTCAACTCGTCCTAA
>JAAUXT010144519.1_pt1 | contig 17519 bp, 20 predicted proteins | sample 7278171 | NCBI WGS metagenome assembly JAAUXT01 (sample SAMN14350112, study PRJNA611818) | marine sediment metagenome | isolation source: surface marine sediment (1.8m) | place: French Polynesia: Moorea | collected 2018-08
AATTTGTCCTGCGAGTGCTCCAAGTATTCCCACACAACCTTCAACCAAATATTTCTTGATGTGAACACAGTTGACAGAACCCCGAGTGAAAAAGAACAAAACTTACGAGTCATGTTTGCCGCCATCGAGTTGCTTCCGCCCAAAGAAAATGGCGCCAAAACACGAAAACAGCAGCTGAAAGAACCAGTTGCAACGCGGTCGAAATGTTACGCCTACATCCTGCATTCAGTCCTGCTAAACCACTGGAGGTCACATACACGTAGCACGTAGCATGCAGCAAAAAAACCTACGTGTTACGCCTACGTGTACGTGCTACGTGCTACGTGACCTGTCTGCTAAAACTCCCTAATGTGCCAGTTATGGAGGAACGTAACGCATGACGTATCCAGTGTGAAACGTGTGAAACGCAGCGACGTAGCGCCCACAGAGACGCAACGCGTGACGCATCCAGTGTGAAACAGGCCTCACCGTTTCTCTCAGAGGTCCTGATAGACAGTACCGGGTGAGTGGAGGGGGTCAAAGCGTTACATGCGCGCAGTATCTGTTGGCAGTACGAGCAGCATACTCACTGGCCAGAGGTACTTTGTGGGTGAAGAGTTCAGCACTCACATCCGGTACGGATTCTGCCCGTGAGCGCAGGGTGTGAAGGCGCGGTGGGAAACTGCTCCGTTCAGCGGGTCTGACCCGGGTTCGAATTCGGCTTGACCTGAATGCGTGTGACCAGTGGTCATGTGGTCTGCAGTGGGACGTGGGCATCAGATCCGTAAACGAGAGAATGTGGCGCGAGATGCAAGGCCAGGTTCATGGAGGATGCGACGTGCATTGGATACCTGTGCAAGTTAATGGGCGAATGGGCGTTGCGTCCTTGTGTTTGTCTGTGGGCGTTGCTTCGTGCGCCCAACACAGGAAGGAGCAAGACTCCCGAATTTGAGGCAAGATTTCCGATGTGGCGTCATGCGCAACGTCCCTTGCACAACTGTGCGTCCTGGCGCATGGCGCTGGGCCCGTTGGCTTCAACTGGCAGCGCCTGACGCATCATGTGGGAACCACCCCAGGTTTCCCGTTGTCTCTTGTATCTGGTTATGCATCCAGTGTGGAATTTATGCGTGACCCCCGGTGGAATGCAGACCCCAGCGTGTGAAGACCAAACGAACACGGAAGCACGTTGTCATATTTCTGCATAACGGGCGATGCATCAGAGACAATGGCGGGGCAGGGGACAGCGGAGTTGCGTGTCTGAGTGTGCAAATCTTTGGTGGGAGGTTTGCTGCACTGTGAACAAACACTGCCGCTTCTGGAGATGTTTCCTGTTCAACCATACCTCATACAGCTGGATTATTGCGTCGTTGAACGAGACATGCTCGAACGTTCATCAGAATGTTGCATCCGTGTGCAGGTCTGGGGGTTGGGGGTGGGTGGGGACAGGTACTGAAGTTCCCCAGATCCATTGCTTCAAAAAACTTCGTAGGGAATCGTCTGTCTCTGTAGAATGGCAACCCACATTCAACTGCGTGGCGCAATCATACCGTACGCCATGATGTTGATGAAAAGGCACGCTGACGACGGCGGAGTTTTGAGTGAGTTGCGGGAGCCACAGATGATAACGATACAAAATTCAGTGTTGACGTCCGGAACACGTCGTAAACAACGTCGCTCCCGACGCAACAAGGCATTCTTCAAACGAACCTGGGTGCCGCAATAACCACAGGCCCGGCGCTCACCGGAAGCGACGTGCGGCGTCGCGTCATCGTGCGGGTCAATTGCGCCTGCCTGGCGCGTCGTGCGTTGCGTACCGTGCAAGAGTCCAGTTGGAGCCAACAAGCATTGACGTCACAAGCGATAGAAGGCGAGACGTATCGAGTGAAGCGGTTTTCACATTGGTGGCGCGCGGTCGTCTTTTTGACGCAGGCGTCAAAATTCAACATTGAACCCAATGGTGAAAATTTTGACATCAGCCCAAGAAGACGACCGCGCGTAACCAATGTGTAAACGCCTTGAGGCGCGATTTTACGCAAAACTCATTGACGTCGTTTTGAAATGCATTGCCACATGTCAGGGGACGCAACGCGTGATGTATTCAGTGCGGCCCCAGCTTGACGCAAAACAAATTGACGTGAGGGACGCACGAGACGTTTGGAGGCGCTACGTCTGACGCCTCTAGCGTGAACCACCCCAACCAAAAACTGGCGCAACAACCATCGCAATGGGAAAACACGCGCCCCACGTCCTGCTGCGGTGCGTTGCTAATTAACAAATCTCCCAGACAACGAGCGTTGACACGGCAACTGATTCGATCCAGACTCCGCCCGATCACCTGGGGAGAGGAAATTGTGGAGCGGGGCGGTTGGGAGCGAATGACGGGAAGACGTGGTGAGTCGTCGTTTGAATGAAGCATTCTGTTGGCGTTTTCACTGAAGTTTGATCTGCGTGTCAGTCGGATGAGTGAGTGGGTGTGTTGTTTGTGAACAGCACCACAGAAATAGTTCTAAGTGTGGGGGAATTCTGCCCCGATCTTCACACACACACACACACACACACACACACACACACACACTCTCTCTCTCTCTCTCTCTCTCTCTCTCTCTCTCTCTCTCACTCTCTCTCTCATTGTCGGTCTCTGTCGCTCTCTGTCTCCCTCGCACACATACACGCGCATAAACACACGAAATTGCCAAACACAGGCATCTGGTCGTGAAAAAAGGTCGTTTATGTTCTCGTGCACGACAGGTGAAGCGACCTGTGAGGCCAGTTTGTGCCCGCAATTCAAAATGTTGCGGTTTGTTTCAGTTCGAACTGCGCGGCTGCCACACTTCCTTCCATTGAGCCTTTTTTTTCTCTGCGAGTTCAGCATGTTGATACTGATGGTCGTGGAGATACAGTATGTTTTTGAGTACTCGTGAGATACCCGACCCTCTCACATACTCACTCACTCACTGACAGCAGGGAAAAGTGGGTCACGGCAGCAGGAGGTACTGCAGCGAGTACTGTGAGTACTCTGAGGCTCTCCACTGCTCACCGCTGCGGGAAATCTTCAGCAGTGCAGGCATTGAGGCCGTGAACTGGCGTTTCTTGACCCCGTTCAGATTTGTCCTGTGTGGCCTGAGCGCGGGGGAGGGGGGGTGGCTCCAACGGCCACACCACGGAAATGGTTGGCGTGTTAGGGTGGAGATGTGTACTTGCGTCCAGTGGATCAAGGTGCCCTGGCTCTTCGGACCGCGGGAGTGTTCCACTGCATTGCTCCTTGGGATCCCTCAGAGTTTGACCTCAGTCGGACCTCTCCACCCGGACGCTGGATCCTTCGCTCACGAGTCCTGCCGACACTACAGTCCTCACGAGTGCCGTGACAAGGCTCAAAGAACAATGGTTCCAAGGGCACGATGTTCAGACTCTTTTCTACTCAGGGATACGGCACATCGCAAAAACATGTCCACACGGAATTGCCTCCTGGCCCAGGGAGGGAGCAAAGATTTAGTCGGGGGCGGCAACTCCCAGTTGTTTGGGGGGGGATTTGCTGTGAAATGTTCGTTGTTGAGGTGGTGGGAAATTATCACATTTGGGGTCAGGGGGCGGACTTCTGACGCCCCCTGGATCCGAGCCCGGTTCCCCGCACGGTGTGTGGGAACTGGGCCCGGGAGCTGTGAGGAAAACTCGTGTTGGATTTCCTTTGTTTTACGCCGTACTGTAAACAGCGTTGCTCCCCGTTATTGTGAAGAGGGCATTGTTCCCCCAGTTCAGCTGTGTGGAGTCCACCGCACTCCGGCACAGTTCACACTGGGTATAGCCGGACGGAGAGACCGCGTCCGTTGACCTGCATTCGGACACCGGGCGAACCCAATTCAACGCAGCGGAGGTTGACTGGGGATGTTGTTGCCTTGTGCGAGTGTTGCCTCCCCCCAAGTGGACACCGACAAGACTTGCATACAGGCATGACGCGTGACGCATTCAGTGTGTACCAGGACAAGTCACGCATTTCCAGTGGGCTTCAATAGGGACGTGACGCATGACCTGTCCAGAATCTGACCAAGTCGTCGCAGCACCCATTGACGTGCACGCTTCAAGGCTCGCTTCCATTGTGCAACGGGTGACGCATACAACACGACATGGACCTCATCCAAAGCGTGTCCTGCACTTTTCACCCTTGTCTGAACCTTCCTGAAGGCTTCAGGCTCAGACAGGTTCCTTTGCACTTCGGACGATGTTGCAGTCAGTCGGCCGATTGACCGGGCACCCGGTCCACCGGGACCCAGGGCGGCGCGCGGCTCATTTCCAGTCAAATTAGCGTCACGGGCGCCGGGGACCAGGGCGCGATTCAGGTCACGTGGCCGCGCAGGCGCAGAGGGCAGCTGCCTCCGAACTGACAGTTGCAGACTCCGGAACCCCCACGGACGAAAATTGATTCGTTTGAGTCCAAGGCCCCTTTCAGGTTGGATGAGGTGAGGTGCGTCAGTGGGCGTTGCTTTCTGGTCAGCTTCGGGAAGTCCTTGGACTGGTGTGTGTGTGTGTGTGTGTGTGTGTGTGTGTGTGTGTGTGTGTGTGTGTGTGTGTGTGTGAAGCACAAGGCCACACTGCCAGCGCATCCAGTGGATTCAGAGTGTGGCCCCTCTGGTCAGCTACGCGGGGGCCTTTCACCAGCACAACTCTGTGTCACACTGTTTGCGCACCTGGGCAGTGGATTCAGAGTGCGGCCCCTTGATCGGGTGGGTCGATCTCCGCCCAATTGGGTGGGTCGGCTCCGCCCTGATGGGTGGGTTCGTTCCCGCCCTGTTGGGCTCGGAGTCCCCGACCCCAATGGGTTGAGTCCCTCCGCCCAGGCTCATGACCCCCACATGAGCAGTCGGTGGGGTCCTCCCTCTCTCCCGGTGGGTCCAAGGTCATCAATCAGGTCAACAGGTTCCAGTGCGCAGACGCGAGGTCGATATGGAAACACACCAACGGCAAGTGAACGCAGCTCTTGACAAATCGCAAGCGAAGTGACCAACCGGAAACGGAAACGGAAGTTCACAGTGCGAGGCCTGACCAAGCTCAGTGATGCGAGGGACGTCCAGGAGGACCGTGCGAAACAGAACTGACCGGCAAAAACGTGCAGGGACTACCTGCACGTTCCTTGTGTGTCTCCTGGGTTGAAGGAGTTCCGCGTTCTGAGTGATGTGACACGAGTTGCCTGTATCATTGTGACGGGAATTTGAAATGCTGAGAAGCCGTGTGAAAAGTTCAATTGGCCGTTGAGAGGCGAGTTCAGCAGACGTCCCGCTATGCGAGGCACTCAACGCTCTCAACGACTTCAAATGAGGAAAGACGGGTGTTGGCGTGGTGTGTGGCGCCGTCCTTGCAGCATCACAGGGGAAACGTCTTTGTAGTTGCGGAGTTAGACTGATGTTTTGCGCTTTTCGTGTTGTGGAGCGGCAACCTCACTGCAGTTGCGAACAAGAAGCAGTGCTCAAGGCAACTGCAGTGCGAAGTCCCTTGCGGTGTCAGTAATGTCATCAATTCTTCCTTGTTCATCACTTCTTCCTTGTCCTTGTCTTCCACCAGTATGAGGCAGTTCTCCTATGAAGCAGTTTCTTTTCCGTAACTCGCAGTTGGATCAGTGCAATTTTGTAATTCCTTCACACATCATTGCTACCTCCTTGATGATCAGTATGATTGTTGGACAACTATCAGAACTTGATCCTTTGACCCTATAATAAGGTTGAGTAGAGTATCTTCATAGATGATCAAGACTGAATAATTGTAATAAAATACTGGCATTGAGACAGTCAATCCACCAAAAAAGTATGTTTTCAAGTATGCTTTTCAACTGCTGTGTTATAATTTTGAAAAATTTGTTCATAACATGTTGTTCTTCTGTTCCTTCTTGACAGTTGCAATGCAACAACATTGTTGTTGATAGCAACAATCGTGACTTATGAAAGAGAAACCATTTCATTTGAGAACTGCTTCGTATACTGTCTACAGGGGGTGTCCTGCCTCTAGCAGGGGGGTCCTGCCTCTGGCGGGGGGGGGAGGGGGAGGGGAGGCAGGGGACATTTCAGTCCAGCTGCCATAACTGCACTATCACATGGTGCTTCGCCCTAAAGGGACTTCGCACAATGATCACACTGTCACTCCACCGCAGTTTGGCTGGAACTCTATTGACAGGCAAGGCCACACTCCTTCAGTGGGCTTGATGCACTTTGCTCCACACGACAAGGACGGCGCTGTGGCCGTGGTGTCAAAATACGACTCACCCCTCGAGACACGCATGTTGGGAAAGGACTCTAAATGGCGATGATATCACAGGAATGCCGCGCTGTCTCAAAGTGCACTTCAGCCTCGTAGGTGCAGTTCTCACTTCGTTGATAATTGGATGAAAAGTGAGAGACTTTGCATTTCTCGTATGGTTCTCTGATGATGTTATCTCGGACACAGTTTGACTGTGAAAACTCGCAGTCCACTGCGAACTGACCACCAAAGACTCACGTGAAGGTGCGAATTGGCAACTCATGAATGCTGCGTCTTTGCACCAGCCAAATGGCGCCACCTCAACTCTGGGGATGCAGTGTGCAGGGATGCAGCTTTGTCTTGCAGTGTGAACCAGGCCTGAGTGACCGCCTGTGCACTTAGCATGCGAATTGTCAAGCCACGAATGCGTCGTCCTTCCGTCTCTACACGATCCAGTGGACGTTGCGTCAATTCTGCAGCCCAATTCCATTGCGACGCATCACGTACTCAGTGTAAACGAGGTCTCTGGAGTGGCAGACTGTGGATAAAGAGGAAAGGTCCGCTCAGCATGAATAGACACAGCAATTTGACAGACCCTGAGTGCACAAATTGCTGCGTCCTTTACAGTATGATCGGCTGTGCAGGCAGACGCAGGGGCCCCTCACTATAGCGTGCTGTCTCTGTGTGTCTGTGCCTCCAGCACCGACTGTGCTGCCATCAGGTGCGGTTCACATTGGATGCGTCACGCGTCACGTCCCTGTAGACGTCAGTGGACGCCGCATGCGAGTCGTGCGTGGTGTCGTGTTGGCAACTTTGCACCGCACGACAGATCCGCCAGATCCTCTGTCTGTCTCTCATCTCTCTCTCTCTCTCTCTCTCTCTCTCTCTCTCTCTCTCTTGCTGACTCTCTCTCTCTCTCTCTCTCCCTCTCTCTCTCTCTCTCTCTCTCTCTCTCTCTCCCTCCCTCTCTCTCTCTCTCTCTGTCTCACTCTGTTTGGGGGCGTTTTTCACACTGCATGCTCACGTGTTTTTTATCGTCCCTGCACAAGTCAGTTACCGTTGCGTTGCGAGGGACAACGCCACGAGGCAACCACCTTGAAAAACGTCAACGATATGACCTCCCCCTTCCAAGTCACTCAACTCAACGATGCACCCAGTGTGACCCACAAAGGACGACACATCTCCACTCGCGACGCACCCAGTGTGAACGCGGCGTCCCCCTCTGTGCCCGTGGCTCCCAATATGTTCGTCTGAGGCAGAAATCCGGGACAAAGCGAGACGTGCGTTCTGAGCGCTCATCAGCGTTGGGGGGGGGGGGGCGCTTTCCTATACACACTGTGAGAACGAGGATCCACGTGGGCGTGCCATTCAACGTTGATTTCTGGGGAGGACAACTGAAATGTGGCTAAAAGAGTAACGCTTGTGCAGGTCGTGGCACATGGCAAGCAGTTGATCACCATTTTGTTCAGGACCAGGTTTGGTCAATGGTCCCTACCCGAAAGAAGGGGCGAGGCATTGAAAATTTGGAAAATTAGTTGTGCGAGAAAGCAATGGTTGCACCTGCGGCGAAAACAATTGGGGGTGGGGTTATTTGGGGGGGGGGCAGGGCACAGACCCCCTCCCCTGGATCCGTCCCTTATGCCCCACCCACCCGCCCCCGAATTAGTCCATTTTCCCCCATTGCGCGTCCGGCGGGTGGGGCATTGTGTCGTCCCCCGGCCGTGGAGAATGTCCGCGCGGTCGGGTGGACACAGGCGTGAATGGGGCAGCGGGGAGAGTGTTTCATCCCTGACCAGCTCCTAATGGGCCCAGCAGTGACAAAGGGCGGTGGGTCAGAACAGGGGGACAACATGCGAGCACGGGAAATTGGGGATTTTGAATGGCCTTGATCGGACAATGGCGTAGTGATTGGGAGAGGAATGCACTGAGAGGGAGGCTTTGGGGAAACTCAGCATTTTGATACGTGGTTTGGATAGGGGGAACAGTGTCAATGGTTTGTGGGTTGAAGGGCTGGATAAAAGCGTGAATCAGTGAGTGAATGAATGAATGAGCGAGTGAATGAATGAATGATGTGCTGATGGAATTGACACAACTTTTTTCAAAATTTTGAAATGATGATTCATGAGTGGAGAGGAATTTGGGGTTTGGCCCCCGAGTTGGAAATTGATTGAGAGGGGGGGGGGTGTTTGTCCACTCTTCCCGCGGGCCCCGTCTCCACGGGGGTAATGGGGTGTGAAGCACATTGGTTCTGTGTCATTACAGCGACTTTCAGCGAGAGACACAAAGGGAGGATGACACATTTGTGACGGGAGGGGAAGGGACGATACAAAAGCATGTGTTGTGCTCGCGGGTTGATATGGTGGTGTTCACACGGAATGCGTTTTACGTTGGGCGGGGTGCGTCATTCATTGCATCTCGTTGTACGTCAGTGGGAATTGCGTCGCAAGCGTCATCCTTTGTTGTCAGTGGTCGCAAGGGTCATCCATGCCTTACGTCACAGAACGTCATTGGACACAAGGGCGTCAGGCGTTGTGTGTCTGTTGAACCTTCTTGCCTGACGTCTCAGAACACATGACACGTCATTGGGCACAAGCGCGTCAGGCAATGCGTCTCTGTTGAAGTCAGCAGCCACTGCGTCGCATCGCATTGCGGCGCGCAGACAGTGTGACCCAGGCTGAACAAGACTCATCACTGCAGTCCGTCCCCTGGCGGTGCCGCGCCGTGTGGAAATGGAATGGATTTGGGCGTGGTGGTGCTGCTGCGAGGGAAAGGCCCGCGAAGGGCTGGGGCACGCTGGGTACGTCATGTGATGCGTCCCAGTTTACGTCAATGGACGCTGTGTTTTCTGTGGGGTGTGGCTGGACGCAGTGAATTTTTCTGAGGGCTGCATCAGGCTGGGGTCTCCGGCAAGCGCTCCGTTCTTCACGAGTCAATGGACGCTTGTTGGCTGAAGAGTTGTGTCAAGTTGATGAGCACTTTGTGCAGGAAAACAGGGAATTCTTTTTCCGGACGTTGCATCATGCCCTGGTCACACGGAATGCGTCATGCGCTGCAGTCCTCGCTGAAGTCAATGGATCCTGCTTTGACTCAGCCTGCAACGCCCATTGAGCTGGACAAAGACGCAGCAAAAACACTTCTAGAGCGACAGACGATGCCCCATTGACTTGAAATGAGAGACAACCATGATACAGGCATCCGGCGCAATCGTATTTGACGACGTAGCATCCATGGACGGAGCACAGTGACGCAGCGCACAGCGCGTCCAGTTTCGACTTGGTTCCCGTGGAGTTACACAGGGACGCAACGCACCCGGTACACGTGTACGTGGCGCATAACGCACGCGACGCGACGTAGGGACGCAGCGCATAACGCACACAGTGTGCTCCGGGCCCGGAAGCGAGCTTGATGAGCTGCTCCCTGGGAGCGATACGTCACGAGTCGCTCCCCGTGCGCTGTCGCTGTGTCGCGGCGATTCCCTCACGTAACGACCGGGAGGAATGCGCCGTGCCGCCCGTACCTACCGGCCGCGGGGCGGGGGCGCTGGAGATAAACGCTGCATAGTAGTGATAGGGAGATCAGCGCTTTGTTTAGATGGACGGAATGTGCAGTTCCCTGTCGTTTAGATGGGCCCGAATGTGTACTCTTCCTGTCGTTTCCATCACGTGAACGTTCAGAGCGATGAAGCGTTGTGTTAAATTGGCGGGCTGTGCAGCTCCGTGTCGTTTAAATCACCTGGAAGTTCAGAGTCGGTGGGACCAGGATCATGGACGACGTCCACACTCACTTGCGCAGCTGCAGCTGCAGCGCATCTGTTGCGACGTGGCGCCCGTGGACTTATGCAGGGAACGGTACAGCGCATGACGTGTGCAACGTGACCAGGCGATGAAGCGCCTTTTTCACACTGCGTGGGTGGGTCATGCTTGGGACACAGCGCCATTCGCATACCGCTCCAGCAGTGACGTACAGCTTGGTGGGTCCTGTGTGTGAACACAATCGAAAGTTACTGTGATTGTGCGAAGTCCCTTTAGGGCGAAGCACCATGTGGTAGTGCAGTATATGGCAAGGTGGATGAAATATCCCCTGCCCCCTCCCCCCAAGCCCCCATCCCCAACCCCCCTACCCCTGAACCCCCCACCCCCAGACCCCCATGCCCCCAGACCCCCCCCCTGTAGAAGACAAGGAGGACAAGGAAGAATCGGTGACAATACTGGTAAGGGACTTTGCACTGCAGTTGCCTTGAGCACTGCTTCTTGTTTTCAGGTTCAGCCGAACCAAGTGGGACATGCCAACCTGAGAGCAAAATGTGTCTTTCTGTCCTTCGTGTTCGCACCGAGAGTGTGAGTCCTGCTCGCCAGTCTAAAAAGCTTTGGGTCGACTGTACGGTGCAGGGCTGATGACGTTGCAAGGCTCAATGGTTCACACTGCTTGACGCTTTCACTGTGAAGCAGCTGCCCCTGCCTCACACCGGGAAGCAGCTCACGACGCAGTCCGTGTGAACCCCGTCAGATTACCAGCCCAGCGGGGCGCGTGGTCAGCGGACACCGATCCCGGACCGTGTTAATCGGGGCTGAACCCGACACGGGCCAGTCACACCACGCCTTGTGTGGCAGGGATGGGTCATGGGTGGAGCCATGACAGAGGGGGGGGGGTCAGGACTCAGCATTCAGGGCGGGGGTGTTTGGGCGGAGTGGGCCAGAGATGGGGCGGGAGATGCGGGTGGGGGTTGAATATGGCAGGGGATGTTTGGGTGGGGTGGGGTCAGAATTGAATGTGGCGGGGGTGTTTGGGCAAGGTGGGGGCCAGACGTGAATATGGCAGGGGATGTTTGGGCGGGGTGGAGGTGAATGAGGCTCAGTGCTGAGGTGGGGAAGGGTGAGGGGGAGGGGAGGGTTAAGGGCGGGCAGGGCCAGATCCAGGATGCGGGGAGGGCTGAGGACTGAAGCGGGGTCAGGGTGGGCAGGGTCAGAGCTGCGGGTGGGAGTTTGGGTCAAGTTTGGCGCGACAGAAGACAAATGACAAAACTTCTGGCAGATGAGCAAATTAATTCCACGGAACAATAGACATGTTCAAGAGTCCACAATGTGAGCTGAGATTGTTTGCACAATGGCTCTTGTGAAATTTAATATCGCTTAATTTGGGGATGAGTGAGCCCCGCCCCTCCAGACATGGCGGGTCCATGAGCAGGACGGGGTCCCATTGTAGATGGAGTCGGGGTTCACGTCAGGCGCGTCATGCGTGGCGCCCCTGTACCAGGTTGTGAACGCTACGCCGTTGCGTGTCAGGTTCACCGTGATGCGTTGCGTCGTTGGGTCGCCGCAGGAAAGTTCCGTACACTGCACCCTTGGACTCGCGCTGACGCCATGTGCGACGCACTCCACGAAATCCTTTATCTGACCAGAGCGTGGACGCCACGCATGACGCCACGCGCACGGCGCACCCAGTGTGACCTGAGCTGGTGCCATCCCCACACGCAGCTGTGCTAATGACTGGAGATGGTCTTTTCGGCGCCACTGCTGGCCAAACGCAGCACAGCCATCGCCCATTGACTCGCTCGTGGACACAATGGCTGACGCACCCAGTGCGAACCCGTCCCATCTGCAGTGTGATTACCCCGGGTGAACGGGCACAGCTGGGCTGATCGGCGACGCGCCTTTTGACGCCGTCGCGATGGTGATGAGACCTCCGTATCTCTAACGTCCCATTGCGCTGATGAGCGATAATTGGAGGGAGTCTGCGCTCTGCATGCGGTCAGCCTCATGAAACTGAGGACGATACTCATGGGAGAGGACCATTGTGTTGTGGTGGTCACATTTCATGCGCTTTTGTCGCGGACAAAAGACGCGAAGAAATTTTTTGGTGAGAGAAAATTGTGTGTGGTCTTTGTGATTGTGGAATGTGTGTGTGTGTGTGTGTGTGTGTGTGTGTGTGTGTGTGTCTGTCTGTCTGTCTGTCTGTCTGTCTGTCTGTCTGTGTGAGTGTGTGTTCTTGTGTGTGTGCGTGTGTGTTATGAAGACCACCGATTGCTTGGTGGATTCACCGTGTGTTGTAACGGCCATCGTCTGACGGCGCACTAGCTCCGTTGACTGTCACCACAATCCAACGCACAACGCGTCCAGTGAAGCAGCGGCTGCATTGGGCGCCACGGAAAGCCTCAGCACATCGGGGCCTGAGCCTCGTAAGCGAGTCTCGTCAGAGTTTCAATTTCCGAACAGCTGACTGACCTTTCTGCCCCCGTGAATCATCGGCGCCGGTGGCCGCTGTGTGTCGCGGGGGGGGGGGGGCAGACGCCCAATGAGGACGCAGGGCGGGTTCACACGGGACGCGCCACGCATCGCGTCCCTGTGCGTCACGTCCCTGTACAATGAGCGCTGCGGGTTCACACTCGCATTGCGTTCACGCACAGGTCCACGCGTGCTACGTCAGGCCTAGTTCGCACTGGATGCGTCGTGCATTGCATCGCGTCTTTGCAACGAAGTGAATCGTCACTGCGTCAGGCCTGGTTCACAGTGGTTGCTTAGAACGCGGCCCTGTTCAATGGGTTATGCGCGAGAAACGACGCAGCGCCCACTGACGTGTGACGTGTTCGTGGACGCAACGCATGACGCATGGAGTGTGAACCCAACCTCAGCGCTGGCAGACAACCAGCGTGGACGCCGCTGCCTTTTGGCTTTCTCTGCTTGATTGTGGCTTCTGACCCCCTGGTGTTTGGTGCAGCACAGGTGGTCCTGCAGCGCCGTCGTCGCAGTAAAGTTCTCCCAGCGCCGTCCTCGTGTGGGGCTGGCGTCGTTTGGTGGGTTGCAGGCACCACAGTTGCAGGCACACCAGGATGACGCACCTGCAGCAAAACAAGCAGAACCTTGTCCGCCATTTCCCTGCAAGGACGGCGCTGGAGCCTCACGTGACATTAGTTTGACAATGGTTTGTGACAACAGCGTCGTTACGTAAATCGCGGGAGCACCTGTCGGACGCTCCTCGTGTCAGATGTCAGGGCTCTGATTGGACGGTGACACGCAAGGCTGTCATCTGCCGGCTCGGGTTACTGATGACTGCGCGACTTCTGGGTGTGGATGGGGTGGGGGCTCTCGGGGGTGGGATGGGGGTCTGTGTGTGTGTGTGTGTGTGTGTGTGTGTGTGTGTGTTGGGTGGGGGTTGTCGCTGTGAGGTGGGGTCTCCATCCACTGGCTGGAGTACTGATGACTGCGCGACTTCGGGTGTGGATGTGGAGGGTGTCAGCTTCAAGGGAATGGGTGTTTGCTCCAGAGGGGGACATGCAGCCCTTCAAATATGAATTGAATACAGAGCCAGGTGAAATCTGATGAGAAAGGGTGAATTTTCTGCTCAAACGTTGGCAGCCTATTTGGAATCTCTCCATTTTACTCCAGCGCAACTCAGTTCATAGCACAGAAGGGCAATTTCAGATTTTGGCTCCGTGTCTCTTGGTGTCCAGCGGCGCTTCTCCTTTTGTCAGCTCTGCCGATCTGACGACTGGTGGATCAGATTCACATGTTCCACAGTAGGTGCCTGCAGTTCCTCTGTGCTCAAGTCAATGCACGCTGCGCTACCTTGACTTGTGGTCGGACGCAATGCACGCAGCCAGTGTTTGCCAGAAGGCCCGGCCCGCGTCGTGAAATACGTCAACCGACGTTGCGTCGCGACACGTCAACTGACGTTACGTCACGAAACGTCAACCGACGTAGCGTCGCGAGTGACAGCACAAGGACCCGGATCGCACGACGCACTCAGTTGTGAATGTGCCCGAACCTTGGCTTGGTGTATGGAGGAGCGGAGCATACCTGTTCTATCGGTGTATGGATCTCCAGGGTCGCGAGACGTCGATGGGAAACACGAGCCGGGGTCCTCGGGTCGGGTTCACACCGGACGCGTCAGACGTAGCGTGCAGGCGCTGCGTCACTGTGTGCGTCACAGGTCGGGTTCCCCAGGCAGGGCTGCAACGTGAGTCTGGTCCCTTTGGGCCAGGTTCACACCGGACACGTCAAGCGCTGCGTTCCTGGGACGCGTCGACTGAGGTTCACGGGTGTTTGGATGTCCTTTGCGTTGATACCCTGTTCTTGTCAAAAGGCACCGCGTCCCTCAAGAAAAGAACGCAGCATTCTTTGACAAGCACAGGAAAGCCACGCTTGATGTATCCAGTGCTTGACTTTGCGATGCAGTGCACGTCTTGAGAAGCGCGACGCAGCACGCGTTCAGTGTGAACCCGGTCGCATCAGCTGATATTACAGAGCAGAAGATAATATGGGCGATAATTGGTTATCGTACACCCGATCAGTGGACAACACGTGCGCCTGTGTTTCTTGGGATCGATCCACGTTATTTCTCCACGTACGGATCCGGCGGATCCTGCGTGCGTTGGGGTCGGGGGGGAGACACAGTCTTCACTCTGGGTCTGACCCAGCCGGACCGCCAGAATCGTTTCCAAAAATGCAGCATGCAGAAGGCCAAAACGTATTCGCACTTGTGGCGCAAGAGGACGGACAAGTTTTGTATTTGTTAGTACTGAGGATCATCAGGACCAGGAACCATCAGAGTGGTGAAACCACACCGGGTGCTTGGGCCCTGGATCCATTGGAATAAGAGAGCCACGTTGGGGCACGTTCCTCCGGAGCCAGGGTCCGTTCGTCTTGTTCGTCCACGTCCCTGGATTTCTGTCCAATGGATACGCTCACGTATTGTCCACAAGCGCAGGACGTTTACTACGAGTTCGTTGGACAGTGTCGGTCCTTGATCCTTCAGGGTTGTCAGTGTCACGCACTCGTTGCGTCGTTGCTCGCCTGTTGGAGTGTTTTTGTGCAGGTCAAGTTCATTCTGTCACAGACCCTGGCGTGGTCATGTTTCTACGGGTACGAACTCTGGCATGGTCTCGAGTTCTGAATACTGCTGCCTTCCATGGCCACAGCAATATGGAGTGTTTCTTCACTCCAGACCTGTTTCTCTCTTTCACACTGGGTGTGTCATGCAGTGTGTCCCTGTGCAACAGGCAGGGACGCGACGCGCATGACGCTTCCAGTGTGAACGCAGCTCCACGTCACCCCATCGGTGTAAACTACCCGCGTCTTTGTTTTGACTCGCGGAGTAAACCGTCTTTTTTCTCGCCCGGTTGCAGGGCGCTTTGTTTTGATTTTGTCAAACAGATGCGATACATTTTTCTCGCTTTTCGCCTGCCCTCGAGCGGTGCGTGGGTTGCGTTTGTTATCGTTGCCTTGGTTATTGTTTCTTTTCCATGGCTACAAAGATCGTTCTTTCCTCCGCCTCCGCCGCAGCCTCGGCTCCATTCACTTCGCTCTTCCGTTTGAATTCTCTTGTGTACGACCGAACGTGGAGCAAACCTCAAATTTCTTGGGTTTTGTTATTTGTATGTTTTGCGCAAGAATTGTGAACAAAATCCTTGAGATTGTGCTCTTCACACAGTGTGCGTGGTGCGACGTGCAAGGCAATAAGGGTTTTCACACAGGCTGGGCACGCGTCAAAATTTTTATGCGCAGGCATCAAATTTAACATGATGCCCAATGGCGAGCATCAATAAAATGGTCCAGTCCGTTCCTGGCCTTGCGTCAAAATTTTGGCGCGGTGTCATCTGTGAGAAAATCCTAAATGGACACGCTGCTGCTGCGTTGACTCGTGTTCGTGTTCTCCCGACGTCGCGACACAAGATTACTGGCGCAAAACACCAAAACTCCGAACATTTGGCCCTTTCTGTGATTTGACGCAACGCTTGATGCGTCAACCCACAATGAATCCTGCATCAATCGAGCTTGAAAAGTTGCGACCCTGGATCTACAAAGCCTGTGATTCGGGTCCCTTTTGAAACGCCATTACAACAGCGCGGTAACCCGATCCGTGGCATTAAGGCTCAATAGATCTGTTAGAGACAGCCTAATCTGGTCTGAATCCACATAATCCCATTGTGATCCGTGTCCAGTTGGGTTGTGGGCGCCGCGTCGCGCCCTGTCCAAACTGACCCCTGGTCAAACCCCGGGTTGAAATCTCGCTTTGCACCTTCTGCAAAAAAGATCCTTTGGCGTCTCCCTGGGTGGCTGGGTGCACGCAGGAAATTTTGATTCCTTCCACCAGCTGGAAGGTGTTTGGACCAGTTTTGTTGATGTGTGCGTGTGTGTGTCGGCGAGGTATGCGTGCCACTTCCTTGACATTTGACGTCAGCGTTCAACGTCGTTCTGCAGACTGTGTTCTGCAGTACAGATTGAATCGGAAGCTTTTCCCCTGCATCCTGCACCACGTTTCCTGAACAGCAATTTTACTGCTGTTTAAAACCTCGTACAAAACTTTCACAATGTCCATAATGAGACGGGCAGTGGTCAGTGGGGCCGGACATAATTGTGGTTTATTGGACCCCGGATTGCAGGGAACGAGATATTGAAGTGAATGGTAATTAATGCAAATTAACGTTGTGGGCACATTAATAAGCTCGCAATGGACGTTAAAGGCTGGAACAATGTGAGTGAGGGGATCTGCGGGGCAGACTCCAGGGCATTTCAATACGCAGGGGCGGAGTGCGGTGCAAACACGCCTTGTGAAGTGTGGTTCATTCAGGATCTGGTGTGGTGCTTACGTCACTGTGTGAGTGAATGGACGTTGCGTTGACTCGGTGACGCAGCGTAACGTCCGACGCATGACGTCAGCATACACGCAGCGACACGGCCACCTGACGTCCCAGATCTCGTCGGGTTCAGTGACCGCAAAATGACATCAAAAACGTCAGTTTGAGGTGCTGGGAACTTTGAGAGTGCTCGTGGTCAAATTATGCCATCAGAAGGTATTTTTCGTGTCGGGGGGGGGAATGAATGGACATTCTTGACCACTTGACCACATGTCACGTGACGTTGACGGGGCTGTGAGGGTCGAGGCTTTGTGACGCTGACCCTTGACCGCTCATTGTGAGTTTTGAGTGATTGTCATCAATTTTCAATGGAGTCGGAGGAAATTGGGCGGGTTGGAGCTTTTGATCACAACCAGCGGAAACTGTTTGCTGTTTGAACCCCAATTTCAAATACAGACGGCTGGCTACAACTTGTATTGCTGGTTGTTTCCGAGTGTTGAAGCCGTTGGAGGACAGGTACACGCACACACGCACACACACCACACACAACGTTTTGCAGACACAGTCAGGCAGATGAACAGACAGACAGGCGACAGACACACACAACACACACACCCACACACATCACACACACGTGTACGAGGCGGTTTTCATAAGTATTGATTCCTCGGCTTGTGTACTCACGGCAATACTTTTGAGAAAATTCCAATGAGAGTTTCTCACAGCCATGGTCATGATCTTCATA
>JAAUXT010013362.1_pt1 | contig 17516 bp, 14 predicted proteins | sample 7278171 | NCBI WGS metagenome assembly JAAUXT01 (sample SAMN14350112, study PRJNA611818) | marine sediment metagenome | isolation source: surface marine sediment (1.8m) | place: French Polynesia: Moorea | collected 2018-08
GTGGTTATCCGACTGGCTCTGGGCATTCATCTTGGCCACCATCTCTCTTAAGGTGAGTCGAATTCAAGTCACTCCACACTGAATGATTTTATTTAACATCGTAAGCTGAAGCTGATTCGAGATGTAAATACACACAATTCTCTTTCTTTCGATGAAAAAACCTGAAAAATATGAACAATAAACGTAAAGTGTGCACCAAGTAACGGGCCCTAATACTACTGTCAGGAGCCTGTGCCTCTGCACTCCCAATGGGGTTCAGGCCTGCAGCTCAGCTCAGCACACACAACGGGAATCGCCCTAATGACACAACAAAATCTCTTTAATTGGCAGAATTTCTTGTCATGCCATGTGTCTTGAGTCTCCTGACTGGATGACTGGTGTGGTCACGACATTCCCCGGAGAAATCAAATTCGTTGTTTGCAAGAGTTTCTCGGAAAGGCCTCAGAAACCTGCTCATCTTGAGCCTCCAAGGGACAGGGTCGCGCGTCATCGCGCTTCCTACGCATGATCAAAGCCCACAAGTAAAACGAAGGTGTCACTTGAAGAACCTTTCGGCTTTTTGTCTAATTTCTTGACGAACTGCAGCTGGAGAGAGACCCAGCTTGTCTCGTCATGCGGACGGACAGGTTAATGGGTGTCACGGGTTAAGATGGAACGCTGAATGCCAGATTGCTTTTGCGCGAGTGGGGCGTCAGGGCTTTGGATCTCGCAGCAACACTGAATGTGTCGCGCATGCAGCTGTATTTGTAGGTTGTGATGACACATGAAACATTTCGTTTCAGTGTTTGTTGGTGATTTTCGAGTCGTTTGCAAGAAGGTGTCTACAGGGACGAGAGCAGAGGCTGCAGAAGCTCCTCAATGCTCGATGACTGCAGGTCGTGGCAACAGCTGTAATTTTCAAAATGGAGGACAATGATCTGTCGGACATCCATGGACATGAAGAAATGCCCAAATTTGGCCTGTTTCTGTGCTGCTTTGTTTGTGTCAACAGTTTGATGCTGAAGACGGAATCTGCGTCGATAAACCCGGGAACGTGAAGAACATGAGGTCCAGGTTGCTGCTGTCCAACATATGAGAGCGGGCACAGAAGATTTCCGCAAGGCTGTGGTCACAAAGATTCTCATACGTGACTTCATTGTTGTAGAAGTGAGTTCACACACTGAAAGAAAGTGCCTGTTCAATCACACAACTCTTTGCTCGACCAAAGTCTCGAATATCCCTTGTGTGATTCACCGGAACCATTTTCCCAGCGTGTGTGAACCCTGACTCATATCACGCACGAAGTCATTGAGTTTGAGAAAAAATTTTGGACATCTGTGAGTTCTTTTGCACAAATGTCGTGACACTGCACCCAACACATCCATTGGTACCCACTGACCATTGGCCTCTAGGTAAGGCCACACCTTTGTGTGCCTCGACCTCTAATTCTCTTGAGAGGTCTCTTTCTCCGAAAAATTCTTCCGCTATGTGCAGATCCTCCTCTTTCTGAGTGGGAAGAAAAAAGTTCTTTGTCTTCGTGATCTGTGTCATGTGAACTTTCACCATTGATCTATTTTGTCCTTCAGCCCAAACACGAGCTGTGTTTGTATCCACGATCAAATGACCATGTTCGTAACACTTCAGCACCTTCTTCTGTTAATTTTTCCGAGAACCACAACCACAGCTTCTCATGAGAGCTGCCGTCTTTGTGCAAATGTGTCTTGCAGAAATGATGCGTGTTGCAAATCCTGCACCTCAGAGAGTGGCGAGTGGCAAGGGCACAACAGGCGAAAGATTCTTGATTTTCTGACCAGGCTGGTCAAAGAAAGAGGAACCGTATCAACCTCACTGCGGTGAGTGACCCGACCCCAGGCCCTTTCGGCTCCAGAGCTGCTGGTGATGAGTCTTCACATGCAGGCACAAAGCGAACCTTGGCTTAGTCGCAGGCTGATGCTCTTTGAATATCATACCGACCTTCGTGATCAACTTGCTGATTGTAATCCTGATTGAAACGTCAACTCAGCGCTGATCCACAAGGATTTTGCGATCTGATGACTGCACGCACGCACACCTGTGGGGAGGCTGTGGCGTTTGCGTCAAGTGCGTTGCTGTGAGCATTGTTGGACCTTTCTTCCTCAACCAATTTCACTCAATGCTTTCTTGCTTCGGCGATGATAGCTCAGAGACGTTCTCATCAACATCCCGGGGCTGGGATCTTTATTGCATGTATGTGTTGTCATTGTGTGGCGTATATCCCGCAGAAGCCAATCAAAGGCCTAATTGGATATGTCCATGCTCGTTGGACTCGAGTAAGTTACAGTGCCTATTAGTGGAACAACCCTGACATCGAATCAAGATATTCGTGTTCCGCCGAAATAGAACTGATTGTTTGGGCGGGGGTGTCTCTGTCTCGTGTGTCAGTCTGTCTTGTGAGGCAAAATCTTCCGCAGTCAGTGATGTCATTCTCGGGAAACAACTCCTAATTGGCTGTTGTGGCACACAGTATTCTCGTTGATACATGTGTGAATATGAATAACAACTTTCGAACACCACCTGAAAAGCGGATCTCCCAAAGTATGTCATGCGAAATGGCAGACGTTTCCGGATCTCAGCCTCAACTCTGTTCCCTGTCCAAATTTGCTTGCACTGACACCAACAGAGGCCGAGTTTGGAAATGATGCACGTTTCCTGTGTCAAATTGACTGTCGCTCTTTCCCGGGTTCCCGTTTGGCCCTTTCCAAGCACACCCTTGATAACGTCAGGAAAACTCCTGTGCTTGGTTTCACGGGAGGGTTGGACTCTGGCAAAGTCCCCAACAGAGAGCCCTCCCAGCGTCCGTGGCCCAAGTGCCCATGGCTCCTTGTTGGCAGGAATCGCCCAAAGTGCTCGGACTCTAATTTCTGTCAGAATCCCAAAATCTACCTCCAGCCTCAGTCAAGGTTATTTTTTGCTCACATCCTCATGCAACAAGCCTGAACTTTTGTTCACCTTGACTCTGAACACTCGTATAGATCTCGCGCTAACATTTGGTCCGCTGTCTGGAAGAGTGGAGGGCTTGATTGATATCAGATCGGACCATTGGGAATTCGACCACATCACAGTGATTCTCCAATTAAACCAACTGTTTGCACAGAGCGCAACTCAAAAAGCCACAGAAACTCTACTCAATCAAGCTGATTGGATGAAAACTCGTTTGCAAACTGTTCATGAAAGATGCTTGAGGCATCAGGGAGCTCTTTTGTGCCACAAACCATCAAATACACGGACGAGTGTGGTTTCGCACGCAAAACATGTACTCGATTTGAACCAGCTCAACAAAACATGGCAACAAGTGCAATCACACATCAAGAATCCGGCTCCGTTGTTGATCTGTGTGTTTTTCTACACTTTTGTCTGATAAAAACCAACACTGCGTGTTACTTGAACAAAACAAAAGGAACATCGTTGGGCAGTGCAGTAATGGATAAGACCCAACACACAGCGAACTTGATGCAATTTGCCTGGTTTATTTGCTTCTGACACCGCAAGAATTGCTTCTCAGGAACTGGTGAATATAAACGAGAAAACTATACAGTGCTGGCTACATTCAGAAATCACAGCAACAAACAAGTAACTTGGTGAAACAAAAGCACGTCGCTGCAAAGATTTCCACCTGCAGTCACTTTGCTGAATGCAGATTTGAGAAGAGTCACGCAGCCTGAAATCTGAAGTGCCCGTGCTGCCGGATCTCAGCCGGATCTCCTCAAATCTTGATTCTCCGGTTCCGGCAGAGAAACGCTTGCAACCAATCTTGATGAGACCAAATTTGAACTGCCACCAGTTTTGGAGTGGAACTTGACGTGATTTGATTACTTTCTTTTTTTTGTGCAGAACATGGCCAAGACATAAATAGGAGGTCAATCAATTACGTAGAGGTCAGTTTCTCTGCCAAAGAAACCAACGAATTCTTAGTACTCATATCGTGAAGACGCTGCGTGAGAGCAGGTTTCAAGAGAACCAAGTAATTCGTGCACGAGTCTAATCTGGACAAGGCACCACAAATTGCCCTTTGGAAGGCTCCGCATGTGGCCCGTCCAGAACGGATCAGGGATCATGCCATTGGAGGATGTCCCAAAACTGTGAAGCCAAATCCTCTCGTGCAACCTGTATCCACGGCTGACGCGAAAATCACGCACAAACAGAAATAATTTCGTCTGGTTCCTACCAAAACAGGAAGCGAAGAGAAAGGAGAGCCAGGGTTCCTACATGTACTCGTAATGCAAATAACAAGATACGTAGCGGTGTCAAAGAAAACTGGAATTGATCCACCGCTTTGGTGGTTTTGGGACGAAATTATGTTTTGTCTCAATCTTGACTCACTCAACGATTGTTTGAGTGTCTTTTCCCCATTTGAGTGAGTCCGTAGAATCTGTTGAACCTCAGATCATGAATTCGTTTTTCGTCCGAAAAGTTCTGTCTGAGGTGACTTGTAGTCACGGCAAGTAAAACTCTCTCTCTCTTTCTCTCTCTCTCTCTCTCTCTCTCTCTCTCTCTCTCTCTCTCTCTTGTGTTGTTCGGTTTCATTTCCGGCTTGCAGAAAGACAGTATGACAACCATCCTTCTCATCCAATCTCAGGTCATCACGACTTCTATTTTTTTCTGACACACAGCGAAAATGTCAAGGGAGAGAGGTTTCGTTTTCAGGTGCAGCGGAGGCAGCCCGGAAGCTGATGACACATGTGACTAAACAAACAGCCCATATTGCGTGGCAACGGTCACACTCAACCTGGACAAACAGGTGGTCAAATTTCATCCTGATGGAAGGACTGACGGAAGCCTGTGCCGTAGGTCCACAGTGGCTCGTCCAGGTCTAATTGAAAGAGGACAGTTCGGTCAACCCTGGCTTTTGGTCAGACTTGGGAACTTTGAACTGGGCTTGTCATTGACAAAGTAATTGGAACCCACAGGAATTCTCTGCAGTCAAGTTCGAACTCCTGACCGGGGGATTGAAAAGCACACTTGGGCGGTGGAAGCAGCTCACTGATGGATGTGTGATCAGCAGAAGCATCAGACGAGTGGAATGTTGCTGCCACCCACACCAAATGAATGTGAAGCTATTCAATCAAATCTCTGGATCTGCGGCCTGATTCCCAGAAATCACCAACAGCTGGGGGCTTGTTGTGTGGTCGGCTCCACTGCACCTCACTTTTTTATTTCTCACAAGCTCCTCAGGCCTGACCAAAGGGGGAAATGGCATCGTCAGAAATTTCACACACTCTAATGCTGGGAGATGGGTGTCTGGGGGAAGTGTTCTGTTTCAGGAGAGAACAGACATGTGGACTGTCACCAAAATCAAAGACAGAGATCACAAAGACAAAGCTGCTCAGGTAAATCAACGGGTTCTTGTTCCTAAACTTCTTCGGGTCAACAACTCTGGTGTCGAACGAGTTGGTGCCTGCGACGAGGGAAAACCGAAAACACGAGAGCGAAACGCGTTTGGGTGACAATGGCCAGTGAGAGAGAACTTGCGCCTGACCAGAAAACAGGGAGACAGGCCGAATGTTCAGGTCCTTACATCAGTGGTTATGGATCCCTGTGGGGTCCCTCGAAACAAGCACGGAGATCTATGAGCGGTCGGTTTCCCTTAAGTAAACAGCTTTGACGGATTCACTTCACAACTGAACTGGACGCAAATTGTAGATTGGCTCCGCAAGTACATTGATCGCGTTGTGGTTCACACTAATAAAGTCGGTTTATTGAGGACTTAGGGTTTCGGAACCACCATCGAGGTGTGTGCAACAAGTTCTGAACAGGAAAGCAGGACAAGGGCGAAAGAGGGTGACAGTTTTCATCATTTCATGCCACTTTGTGCTGTCAGGAAGCGGAACAAAGGACTCGTGCCTTTATCCTTCGCCCTGAACCTGTCTCCGTTCCCCCAGTTTGCTGCGCGGACTCTGAATTGGCACCGTGAACTTTGTCAAACGCAGAACAGTTGGCACATGGATGCTGATTCCCAATTCCAAACGTTCAGTGCCGTTTCCTTTGCCACCGCTGAGAGGTTACGACTTCAAAAGTCTGTCTTCAAGATTTTTTTTTTTCAAAACGAGAGTGTGGAATTTGTTTCTTCCCTGACCGAATTAGGAGCAAAAGGACTGTGGAAAAAACTCCATCCCAACTTGTGTTGCTTGTTGCGGACGTTCATCCCAGTATCGTGCTGCGTCTCGTGTTTGCTTGTGTCCATAAAATCTTGTCTATCATGAACACACGCTTGTTAAAAGAACCTGAGAGCGTAATCAAGCCCAGCACGTCTGCAAGCCGTGGGCCGAGGTCGCGGTGTTGCAATTCACACGGTTCAAGGAGAATATCGCATTATGTTCACTTCTTCCTTGGTGGTGGCTTTGTGCTGGAGTACATATCGTGCGTGGGCTTTTGACGCGCACAGCACCGTTTGAAGGTGTGCTGCTCTAGCGTTTGTTAATTCCGGAGTTCCCTTGAACTGACAGCTCCGCTACGCATTGGCGTGATCACTGGCCATCCGTTTGTCTTCATTAGAACATTAAATGCGGTACAACGTACGGTCTTTGCCTTTGCAAAATTGCATAGGAACACAAGAAGCGGTGCTTGAGGTTGCTGCTGATGCGATGTCCTGGAGAATTGCCTTCACTGAAAGCAAAACAGACGCGAAGATACATAACAAGTCTCCTGCAGAGAATGTTGGCCGCAACAGCATGACCTCCTGAAAGTAGTCTGAATGAAGGAGATTGCCCAAACACAGACAACAGAACAAAAGCTCTGCCTTGATTAATCCGAAGCTGAGATGTCCCTCAAAGTGACAAAAGTATGAGACCTTTCTTGACATTTTACTCGCAAAGGATCATTTTCCCTTGACTGCTGTTTGGCTTTTCAAGCGTCTTTGAGTGTGATTCTCGCACATCGTCATGCATGCAATGTCAGGTGCGGGTGTGTTCTGGGGTTCAGTGATCTCTCTTTGTTTTCTCATCTCTGCGTTTCTTTTCTGGTAAGTTTCGCATTTTATTCCACAGAATGATTTAGTTTTATCCCCAAATGAATCAGTAAATGCTCTTCAGGCGAAGGGAGACGTATTTTGCTCCCATTTGTCTCACCCTTCTTGCTCTCCTGTGTACGGATTATTCTCCATTCCCTTTGGTGTCATCGGACATGCACGGGCTTCCAAATGGCAGTCACAGGATACGGACGCAGGTCCGCTTTTTTGTTGAGTCCCTGGTCCGGAATAGCACCTCACAACATCTTTGACCTCAAAAAGATTGTGTGCGAGGAAACTTGTGCAACTGACACAGAAAGTTTCACAGTTGGTGGTCAAGGTTCGAGTTGAACTGATTCCGGTAGTGTCGTTGCGTATTTAACAGCTAATGATTTAAAAGCATTCAATGTCGAACTAAACTGCCTGCAACAATGCGAAAAACATGTTCTTTGTCGTAAAGCTGTCGTCGTGCACGTAAAATGCGATCTGGTTTATGATTCTATAATTTAGATGGAGCTGACGTTTATGCTTGACCCTTCACCAGAACAACGGGAAAACGTGCTCTACTCAATCCATCTCCCAACAAGCGGAACTGCAGCTGATAAAGTTCCAAATTTGGCAGAACTTCAAACAATGCGAAAGTGCGCAACATGAGATTTAAGGGGTAATACTGCGTGCTTTTGGGAATGCGAATAAATATTCAAGTCAAGCTTGCAATCTGCCTCCATCAAACAAAGGAGACCAGTGAGACCAAAGTCGACAATGCTGTTTCGGTTTGTCGGTTGAAAAATTTCCTGCATACGAGCGCAAAATGTACGCTCAGGAGGCTGAACGGATCCCAACGAAATGCAAAACCAGCCTCTTCTGGACGTTTCGGTTCTCGTCTCTTCCAGCAAGTTCTTGAGCAACAAGGGTCTACAGCTTGTCCCAGAGCTTCCCTTTGCAAAAGATGTGTCAAATTTTTCTGTCAAAGGTATTTACGATGTAAGGGTTCACCCACGCTGCAAAAATGGTTCCTGTGAAATCATACAACGACTTTTCAAGACCTTTGGTCGAGAAAAGAGTTGTATGATTGAACAGGAACCTTTTTTGCAGTGGGTGAACTCACTTACCACAATGAGGTTACATACGAGGTTTGCTTTTTATATTTCCTTCTTTTGGCATTGACAGTGCCCCATGTGAATACAAATGAACCACACCAGGTTACTTTCCTTTTCCTATCACCAGTCTTTCTTCATACTCTTGAAAGTTTCAAAAAAACTTCAGAGATCATACTAATTTTAGGGATTTAAAAGAAGAAATTTTGACCTGATAGCTATGAAGGCCAGAAAACTAAAAACTGTAGTTGAACTTTTTTGATCTCTTTTGGTAGTTTTTGTTTCAAGTACTCTTGAAGCATTATTTCAGTTTAAAAATTGGCCAAAGAAAATGTGCAGATTGGCCAAAAATGGAGACAAAGGGAAGCCTTTTTGGACAATATTATTGTTTCCTCCAAAAATGACAAAATACTGTGCATGATAAGGGTTGTATTTGAGAAGTAAACTTTGCCATAGTATCTAACCTTTCTTTTGATTACATGCCAAGACATTTAGAGCAACAAAACTTGACAAAACAAGCCTATAGCCAAGCAAGTTTTTTCCTTGTTCCCTTTGTATCTAAAAAGTTATTTTTGTAAGATCAGAATAAAATTTCTTGTATGGTGATTATTGCATACTGATAGTACCTTTGTTGGCATGTTGTTTTGGTTTTGATAAAATTGAGCAATGGGTATGCCATCGCAAAAAGAAGGAAATATAAAAAGCAAACCTCGTACGAGAGGCTCTGTGACGGCAGCGTGGTAGAACTACGGCATCGCGCCCCGGGGACATGTGTGTCAAAGTTCCAAACAGCGATTTGGAGACTTGGAGAGTTACCTCACAGAGAGCTGTGTTGAAGAGCTACGTCAACGCTCTATGAAGACTCACAGTGATGCTGGAGAGCTGGGTCGAAGCAGCAGAGCCGTCTTTGATGGAGTTTGTTGAAGGTGGAGAAAACGGTGGCTTTTTGTCATACAATCCGTGTCACTCAACATTCCATGGACGTGTCACAGCTTTGCAACACCTGTCCAAACATTCGAACCAAGACACGTAGACTGCGGATCACGGACTGGTGCTCCAAGGACAGCAGCCAACACCAAATTGGGCTGGAGGAAGACACAATGTATCAATGGTTACGCAACCCAAGGAAATGATAAGCTGGAATTTGTTACTCCTGAGAACAGATACTCGCCCACAACGTCACATCAAAGAGAACAGCTGGCATTAAAGTAGGTGGATTGCGGCATCATACTGGCTATAAAACTCCTATGTATTGCCAGTAGTGGATCAGAGCACGTCGTTCATGGCCCTTCCCATGACATGTTTCCAGTTCTGCTCCTCAAGAAAGTGAACCGAAACGACAGCGCTATTTACGGCCAAGTGGCCAAACTTCGAGCCTGACGAGAAGTCTGCAGTCTCACTTCGCTAACTGTGTGGCCAACACTTGGTCCCTGCAAAGCTTCACATCAAAGCAGATGGTCGGCCAAAGTCAAGAGTCCAAAAGAGAACATGAATCTTGTTTATGGGCATCAGCAACGCCGTGGCTTCCGGGGTGAGTTTTGGCTCGATGTTCTCTTCCTCAATGACCTGCAGGCTGAGAGGATCAGGCCTCAAGTCTCTCGGGTCCGTGGCTGTCACAGCTGCACACATCTGATGCCTCACATATAATTCTGATAGCTCCTGTGCAGTCTCACAACTGCACTTTGTCAAAACTGGACAGTTTCATTTTGGTACCAATCCTTGTTGCAAGTTGTCATTCAGATCTGTTGCAAACGGGAATAATCTACTCGTTCCATTCAGTTGACAGCAGAGAACATCAGTGTGGCGCACTTGCAGTGCATTCGACATTTTTGAAGTGATGCCTTTGGTGGTGAACTTCTCTCGTGTTCGTTTCCGGCCGTTGTTACAAAAAATACGAAATCAAACACGATGAACTGTCAGGCGTACGAAATCAAAAAGTGAAAACATAATCCTACGTGTGCTGCCATGATTCCGAGATGATGTGAGATACAGAAACATCATCTCCTCAATCATTCATCAGAATTTGGAGTCATCCTGTGTTTCTCAGAGCATCGCAAAGACGATGATATCTCGTTACGAGCAGAGAAGTGTGAAATGACTGGTTTGCTGTTGAGACCATTCGAAGAGAACTCTCCGTGGGCTGTGACTCGTACGTGAAAGTTTGTTGAACCACAGCACGGCCTTGGCCATATTTGATTATGTAATTAGAGCAACAGCTGTTGACCGTTTCCAAAATGAGTGCACAGCTGTGTGCAGTCACTGGAACATTAATCGGGGATCCATTGAGGATCGTGACAGATATTTTCAATTTGTCTCTTGCTTCGAATGATTCTGTCCTGCTGAAGATTTATTTGTGTGTCTCACCAACACTGGACATCAGGAAACGGCGCAGGTTTCTGCGCCCACATTTTCCAAATGTTTACGAAGGAGTGAACAAGCACGTATGTCAAGGGCAGGAATCCACATGAACAACCGAGTACACTTGATCGCACCACCGTTGAATATGGCCGGAAAACGTTGCAAATTTGTTCGTGCTGTAGAAAGCACAAACGAGGATCTCAAGCAGAAATTGTTTCCGACTCGGCGTGCGGAAATAGGGACCGCCGTGACACAGTGAGTTTGACACAACAACTCGATGGAGCCTTGGTTTTTGAAGGTGAAAAAAAAAAAAAAAACAAAGTGACAGGCTGATTGAAAGGTAAGTTTAACCTCTGGAGATCCAGGCTCAGTTTGATTTTGACCCTGAGTGAGAGTGTCGGTGGAGTTTTTGGTGTCGGAACGACAGCAATCTGGGACGCCCCAAAGGCCAGGGTCCTCTGACTTCAGAGTCCACAAACATCGGACCATTTCCAGATGAAACTTGTTCATCAAACGCGCTGTCAGATGATGGTTTGTACTCTTCCACGAAATTGAGTAATTTTGCAGCACAAAGCAAAATATCCTTCGTGTCAGTTTGGCTGCTTCAAGTTTGTTTTGGATCAACCTGTGAAGGGTGGCACGGCCCGATTTGGTTTTAACAGTGATGGCAAACAGCAGAGAGCGGACGCAATAGATCTGAACCACATTCCGTCGTCTTGGTGTGAGCTTCAGTACCACTCAAAAGGAGGTGTGAGCAACATTTCAACTTCTGCTTGCAAAAATCTGAGCTTCAGTATTGGTCCTTCAGCGTCCCAATGAGTCCAGAACACAGAAAAGCTCACACAGTTCCTGCCATGAGGACAAAAAATTGTGGAGTTGTTACAAAAAGGCAAATCAAGACTCAGCATGGTTGATTCCAAAAGACTACTGTTCCGCGATGGGGGAAAATGAAAAAATCCATCTTTTTATGCTGCTGCCAGTCATATTTATCTGCAGATAGATCTGAGCTCACGTGGCGTTCATGTCTAAGGAAAGAAAATTAATCGTTCTTCTCCTGGGCATACAATGAATAAGTTTTGCAAAAATTCCTCAACATCAAGAAGGAGGTTTCGCGGTCAATTTTCAAAGGGCAGGCTTTTTATAAACCATTTGTGTTTTGTGCCTCGTGAAAAGATACAAAGCGTGGAAGAAATTTCATGGCTCTGGTCTCAAAAGTTATTTTATGTGCTCGTTCACACCAATGACGTTGGGCAAACGCGGCTGCTTTGCAAGTGTCTGAGACGCACAGGTCACCAGAATGGAATTAGCTTTGCAGCTTCGAGGCACAAACATGGAAGTTGATGGTGTCACATTGGTGTCAAACAAGTCTTCTGGTGTGTGTGGGCTTGGTGCACGTCGTCGTTCCACTGTGTCTCTCAGTTTCGAATCTTACAGGGAAAGGTGTTTTTGGACCACTTTGGCAACAACTTTTTTGTGTTTGCGTGGTTTTTCACCCAACCCTCATCCTGACTTGATGCTGTGAGTCCTTGAACTCAAGTGCGCAAAAAGTAAGGCTGCAGAAAAAGCGTGTGGCAAATTTAATCTTGCTGCCCTTTGATGCGAACTGTCAAAAAATGTTGAAGCTGTCATGTGCAATTGAATGTTGAGACTCGAATGCAAAAAAAACTCACTTTTTGAAAATTAAAGTGCTGGCATCTTTACGAACGCGGCAGATTGACGTCAGCTCACGTTTTCCTCGTTCCACTCAGAATTCTGAAGTGCTTTTGCGCAAAATCGCGCCTGCAGCCAGTGCACTGGACTTTCCTTAGTTGAACAGCTCAACGGTGTCGCACACGGACAAACATTTACCACACGCCGCAAACCAATCGTCAAATGATCTCTTTTTAGTTTACAGGGGAGACAAATGCGTTATTTCTCCGCTTGAAGACCAGTGAGCTTTTTTTGGGTCCCTTTGCCAACCTCCACATGGTCTTTTGTGTTCCTCAAAACTCTGATCTTGACCTATCTGTCTTTGACGGCACGCAGATTTCAATGAAGTGTGATTTGATGTTCTCATGTGAAATATTCTCCTGGTAGGTTTGTCCTTGCACTGATGCCCAACCCCCTTGTTTGACAGGTTTTTGAGGGCAGGACCAACCCAAACTCAGTTTCGCCTCCAGACGCACCTTTTGTTTCTTGGGCTCAGACCCTTTTGTTTGGACTACTTTCTCGGTTGCAAACGAAATCTCATGGAGGCACCAAGATCTATGGAGCTTGTCTGTTGAGTGCTTTCCCAGAGGCAAACAATTCAACTCCAATACAAACAAGTCCTGACTTGAGAGGAACCTGAGAGAGTTTCACACGCAAAGCTGTGACAGCTCATTGCACGCAGACAAATGCTTCTGTGCGAGTAAGGCACCAAATTTTGACGATTTGTTTGAATGTGAAAGGTTTAGGAACCTGGAAGGTGATTTGAACTTGTTCATTCAAACAACAAAAGGACATATCTGTTTGATGTATCTGGTGCCTTGCCGCAGAGCAGCCACATTCTCTCGAGGGAGGATCGGTGTTCTGGAACCAAGATTGAAACGATGAAGACAAGGAAATTTGGAACAATTTTTCAGGTTCACTCAAACACGGAACAATTGCTTGTGAGTTCAAGAATTTAAACTGTTGTGAAGAAATTGAAGCAAAATGAGTGACTTGTAGTGGACTGGCCCATCAACTCTACAATTCCCCGAAAGATGAGGAAAAGAAACATGGTTGTCCCTTCCTGCGCCGTTGTGCCTTCAATGAATTTGTCAGCATTCCTGAACATACAGGAGGACACTTCTCAGATTTTTGAGAGGGTGGGAGATGTGAGCATGGCGGACGAGAGAAAGCTGCTCAGCAGTTTGTTCTTCACAAAGCTTAACTTTTCCACTCGAATGAACCGATTTTCTGCAGTATGCCCTCGTTTGTGTCTCAAATGTTCAGATGGCTGCACAAAAACGTCAGATTACGTTCTCCCATGGACGGGATATTGAATCTCCTGAGACGCTGCTCCGTCCCTGAAGAACATTCGACGCGTTCTTGGTCCGCAGATTTGGAACATCAATGGATGAAAGAAACGGCCATTCTCATCATCATGCGATCACAATCAAGACATTTTGTTCCGTAAAATCCCTTACATCTGCTCCAGATGATAAAACTTGATCATTTGTCAACCAAGCCTTGCCATTACACCGTTTGCAGTTGGATTTTGTACGAGTAGCACTGTCGAGCGTTCACAGATCCTTCGCTTTTTCGTGTGGGTCGGAAGCGCAAAGAGCAATTCCAAGGTGTTTTCTGCTGATCATCTGTTTTTGGAAAACTTAAATGTTGGCCTTTCGTGCCAACAAAAGCCCAAACAGGTTGTGAAAATGTTTCTTGTTGATTTGTCTGCCAACTCAGAGTGCAGTAAAATGTTCGTTTGCAAATGCAGAATGTAGAGTGAACAACGTCTCTGGAATGTGAGTGTTGGTTCTTTCCATTGAGATCTCTTTTGCAACTGCATGAACAAAGTGTACGAATGTGATTTTTTGGGAACGAATGCTGTTCACAACTGCACGAACAAAACTATCAGGGCTTCGTCAAAAGAACCCCACATTGTCTCCGCGGTGAATGAAACATTTTTCAGTGAAGAGGCAAAGCATTCTTCGAGTCTTTTTGAAAGCGTGATTTGCAGATGTTCGTACCGTGGCATGAATAGTCCGTTGACTCTTCACAATTATCTGTTGCTATCTGACAGAACTTTGACAAATTGTGACAGAAAACGAGGTCATCTGCCATCACCAGACATTGCATTTCATGAATGTGTAATAAGTTCCTGTACAACTTCAGACAGATCTAACTTTTGAGCGCTCTGTCTGCATTTGTAGCCGCCATGATTTCCCTTTTCGAAAACACCGACAAGAATGGAAGTGGAAAATTGATGAGAACCTTGCCTTCTCTCTCACCTCCCAATCAAACTCCACTCACCTTCGCACCCGCCCCAATTCACCGAATGATTAACCCACTCCCTGACCCACTCCCTCGCTCCGTCAATCCCTGGTTCCTGCACTCATCAATTGACCCGCCCGCCCACCTGTTCACCCGCATTGATGAAGATAACATTCTACTTCTGGAACATACTTCCTGCAATATTGCATCCACAGTCGGTTCTAATGGTTCAGAAACGTATGCGAGTCGGAACGGGAAATTGCTGTCGTTGATCATGTGTTCCACTGAAAGGCACTGGGGCCATCGAGATGAAGAAGATGGCAATAGTTAATGCCAACAGTCACACAAAACAGCCATGATCGAGACAATTAGTACTCATAGAGAATCGCAAGAACAATTTGGTGGACAGAAGGTGCATCAAAGTGAAGAAATCTGGTGTCCTCTCAGGACAGTGTGCGCTGCTTTGGTTTGCTCATGAACCGTGGTTTTCGTTCAACTCTCAAGCAATCCCTGAAACTGCAGCACTCTTACAGGACAAAGGCTCTCTTGGTGCTGACAAACGCATTCACTTGTACGTGAAGCGTTCGTGCGTTTGCTGAACCTGTCTCGATGTCTGAACTCAGCGGTGACGTGCTGGTGGTGCGACGGCGGCGGCGGCGACGGCTGGGACTCGGGCGCCTGTCCCGAGGAACAATAAGCGCCGAGATTGCGCTGATTCGATTTGCCTCGGACGAGAAGCCCGGTCGTCTTGTTGACCAAGGCTTTTAACGAAATGCTTTGTATGGTTTCGACATTTTACGCAGGGGCGCAGAAGATTGGGAGGGACAGCACGAAACACAGACGATGTTGAACCTCGAGCTTTTCACTGGGTCTCAGACGACAGAAACAAGGTTCGCAGCTTGTGAGAAGAGGAACTGGTGACTTGTACTTGTCAGTGAAAGAAGTTAAGATGGACGGTGAGATGCCACTAGAATGAGAGTTGTACGCGAAAATGCTTCTGCGAACATTTCCACAAGATCCCGACCAACAAAATCACTCCCGATGCAGCAATCCACACACGTTTGTTCCCACCAGACAGCAGAAAATGAGTTGTTTTCCATTTCACAACAATTCAAGTCAGGCTTTCCTGTGGAGGGTCTCAGAATTGCTACACCGATAAAATCTACTTCAATGACTGAATATAATTCTCCTGGAAAGATGAAGTGCTCGCCATGAACCTCACCAGACTCCTGTCTGCTCCTGTTTGGGCATAGCAAACAAGATGAGCGACAGAGAAAACGGGCAAGTGCAGAAAGAAAGACTGCAGGTTCAGATATGGATGTGGGGAGTCTGAATACGCTGAGGCACAAGAGCAAAGCAAAAGTTCTCCAGAATGCCAAGACCAGTCTTTTCGAAAAAAGTTTTTGTGCATGAAGATTTCTCAACCGATGGCTGAAGACATTTTCGTGGACCTTGAAAACATGTCTGACCACAGGATCCTGCACAGCGTCCGGCTTTAGTTTCAGAAAAAGGTGGACTCTGAAAACACGCAAACCTGTCTTGTCTGTCACACCAGCTGCCGCGCAGGGAGCGAAGGCAGGAAGCTCTGCTGCAATTGTTTGGAACAAAAATTGTCTTCCTATTTTTTTTGGAACACCGCTGACCTGTGTGTGTGTGTGTGTGTGTGTGTGTGTGTGTGTGTGTGTGTGTGTGTGTGTGTGTGCGTGTGTGAAGACCCAAAGCTCTTGGGCGTTGCTCTGAAGTTTCCGGTCAACCCGAATACATCTCTGACCTGTCTTGAACAATGTGTTTCATCTTGAATGCAAAACAAGAGAATTTTATCAAGACGTGACACATACATGTACTCTTGTTTGGTGAGTGCCAAGAAAGTATGTAAAGCTCAGACCACAAAGAAAATTCAGGAAGGGCCAACGCGAAACGCACAACCTGGCCCAGACCAGGGTCTGACCCTGTTGGGGTTGCCCTTCCCTTGGGGCATCAACAGGTGCAAAGTAAAAACTAAGTTCTTGCGTACGGGCCCGTATTTTGGAGGAATATGAGGCGCCGAGCGCCGCTTTGTGGTTGACTGAGTGTTCTTCCCTTTTCTCCTTCCAATCCATGACTTTCCTTGTTCACCGTGGCAACGCTCGTTTGTCATGGCATTTCAGAAGCACTGAACGTAAAATAGATCTCAGAGTCGAGGCGTTACAAGTTCTTGGTTGTTACTACAAGGGCTAAGAACCTGCTTCAAACAAGGCGACAACTTACTGTCATCCCACCTCCATCTTCAGAAACATTGCGCGTGGCATGACAGACTTCATAGGGTCGTTAGACTTTTGAGAGTTGACAGCAGTTCCAATGGATTGATGGGGGATCCTTTTGCCTGCACTGCACTGCACGCATATTTCCCCCTTCAGACGTCTGGCGAAATCCTCTGAGCTGCTTCAATCGCTCACCTTTAGTATGCCCCGTTGCAGCTTGCACTCTTTTCTGGCAAAACATCAGGGTGTCTGTCACTGGATCTGTCACAGATTTGTTTTTTACCAAGAGATGTGCCTGCAGAAATAGCTTGTGTTGTCTTCTGCTTGCCGACTTTTGTAACCCCACTGAAACAAGTACGCTGTCCACGAACAACTATCGAAAATGTATTGATCCCAAATGGAGATGTTGGTTTGGTTTTGTGCTTCAAACAAGGACAATGAGTTGAAAATTTGCTGGTTGTTCAGTTTCACCCACTGAATTACAAGATTTACAGACGCAATCGAAAGAATCTCGGAATACAAGAGCAAACTGGTAACAATTGTTCAGACGCGAGGAAAGAGTCGGAAAAACAGTCTCAACTGAATTTCGATGAACTTGGTGGCTGCTGCGACAATCTGAACGTTGAGGTCTGAAATTGCACAGAGCTGCAATAACACAGACCAGAGAGAAGTTTTGAAGGTTAGTGAGCTGTTATTCGTGTCCCGAAGCCAGACTTCCAATGATATAACACAAGGATTTGTTCTTGAACGCCACAACCATTGTTCTCGAGACCCATTACCATTTTGTAATGAATGCTTGTTGAAGACTGACAAAGTTAATGAGGCATGAACAAAATGAAGGAAAGAAACAATATATTTTGTAGTCTTCAGACAAATGTTTAAGAACAAATCCTGGTTATATGTGGGTTATTGAAACTCAAC
>JAAUXT010125442.1_pt1 | contig 17515 bp, 17 predicted proteins | sample 7278171 | NCBI WGS metagenome assembly JAAUXT01 (sample SAMN14350112, study PRJNA611818) | marine sediment metagenome | isolation source: surface marine sediment (1.8m) | place: French Polynesia: Moorea | collected 2018-08
AAACCAAACATGACCAAAATCAAACAAATAGAACACTTTCAAACTTGCGTTCACAGATTTAGCCTTTTGATGCCTATAGGTGATTTTCACCATCACCATACATTATACATGTATGCTTCAAGGTTCAAATCACCTAAAAATACGAGATTCCACTTGACACAAGCGGGAAGCATTCTCCTGCGGGGTTGCGTGCTCGCTTTTGAGGAACAGGGACACAAAACCCCTTGAACCTTCACACGCATTTGGAGAGCAATTTGCAAGTCTGATTGAGTGGGCTCAGCGGAGATCCGAGCCTGGAATTAAATCCCCGCGACAAAGCGACCAGAAAGCGGAGAGACCGATTGTTTACATTCACACCGGGAGACCTGTGGGGCTCCTGCACTCTGGGGCCGCGGCTCCGTTGAACTCCACCCTTTGCTGCAGTTTGGCTCCTGACGACGCCTGGTATCGGCCGCGAAGATTTCCCGGAGCACATGGTGGTGTTTTCTTTTTCCGCCAACAGGTTGTGCATCTCCATAATTGCACAAAGAAGCTCCCCGGATTGTCTGGGCTTCCTTGTGTCTCCGTGTTGTTTTTGAGCCAATAGATGCGGCGCCTTTCTGAGACCCGAGTCTGTAAGGAGAACGCAGGAGGGGTGTGTTATGAATCCGTCCTTCGTGGGTGCCTACAGTCCGATGGCATCTCGCGCAATTTACGTGGTTCATTGTGTGGTGGTTCAAGGGATCATCAGTAAATTGCAAGTCTTTTCAACACAGGTTTCACCGTGTTGGTCGCACCTCGAGACGGACCAGCCTGGTGCTCACCCTGCCCTTGTGTCGTGTTGAAATCGGAGAGTAGTGCGCACGTTTCACGATATTGCACGGGAATCTACGGGCGCGTCCGTCCGAACTAGGAGCCAGGTCCGCAGCTGAATTTCGGTTGTTACCGCACTGTGCGCTTGACGTTGATTTGTGGATTCCTCAACACTGTTTCGACCCATAAATTCCCGTCACTGTCGCTGCAATCCTTCACGTCTCTCTTCCGCCTTTTCGCTCTCACTCCGATGAATACGAAGTCTGACTGTGTCTGGGCTGTTCAGCCCTATTCTTCACCTGTCTGTTGAGTTTCAGCGGATTTTTACACGCAGCGACTTGCTAAAACGTCGGCGCGATGTGTCGACAGTCGGGAACTTGTGCACACTTCACTTCTACACTCTGGTGCAGGAGTGTTGTAAAATATTTGAGTAGATCACACATATACACACACACGCACACACAGAGAGATGTGGTTGGGAAATACTACTAATTTGGCGCAAGTATTTTGTCAGAGGGATAGATCAGAAAGTGTTTTGAAATGGCAGGGAAAAAGGGCACGGAGGAATCATCATCTGACATAATGACGGGTTTCCCCTGTTCCTGTGTGAGAAACTCAGGGGAAACAATTTGACCTCTCCCAAGGACAACACTCCCCCTTTCTCACGAAATATTTTTTCTTCAGAATTTGCACACTCACTTTGCCTTCTAGGGTCCTTGGGTGCGGTGGCCTCACCCGAGGCTGTTCTTGTTTCCCAGCACGTCGGCTTGTGTGACGTGAACGCGGCTCGTAATCGCAGCGTTCCTCACCACGTCTCGACTCGGCGGGTCAGCGCCGCTCCCGTTGCGCAACTGATAATGGGATTCTGCGGGAGGGAGATCCAGGCGAAACGAAGCTGCAGAGCAGAAAATTGCAGCCAGATAGAGAAAGGTTGAGTCGGCGGGCTGCGGTCGGAGGTGGGGACCGGGCCGCTGCGAGTCCGACACTCGTGTCAAGGACAGCACACAGCCGTAGTGACCGCGTTGTGTCATGTGACTTCCGCTTTCGTGGCAAGGAACTTCTGCAAAGTTCACTCACTGCAGTGTACGTGGGTATGTGTCGGGAAATACAAACGTTGTGATTTGGAGGCTCAGGCTGCGTCACGCATCGCAATGTTTCCAGCGATTTCGTCACGCTGGCTTGAAACTGCGAATACACTTTGCTTCAGGTTTCTTTGCTTCGTTTTCCGACTGAACCCTGAATCTGCTCGTGCTCGTGCTTGGTCCCCAGGTTTTGTCAAGATAGTTGCAAACGAAACTTTTGTCGCGTGACGAAAACCCCGTGGCGAAAGACTTGGCTTCTGTTCACGGCTCAAATTGACGTTGTGTCGCGTGAGACACGGGCCCGTACCTCCTCAAATGAATATTTTTGCGCACAATTGAAAAAGTTCCCGGGCACTTTCGACAAGAACGAGAAAGAACGTGCAAGGAGAAGAATCTGTGGGGTTCAGGCCAAAATAAACTGGCGCGCTTGGAGAGAAACAATGCATGTTGCTTGTAAACGACTCGGGAGTGTTGTGCACCGGCCCGCCGCTGCGGAGGCGGCGCGGCGCGGCGGGGTCGTCCGAGTCCCGGGAGTAGCGGCTCGAGTCAGGCTGCAGGACCGGCGCAGTGCGGACGCACCGGAAACAGAGGCTTGACAGGCGCGCACAGCTCAAACGGTTGCGATGCCACGAGACGCCTCCGTTGGCGTACGCCTCTTTGCGCGAACGGACAGAAGAAGAGGAATCGTCTCGCTGACAAATGAAGTCTTCAGAATCCGTCCGACCGGTGTGGAGAGACGGACAGACGAGCCTGTTGTCCTTTTCTACGAAACCGATTTGCAGCAGTCCCTCCCTCTCTCCTCTGTGGAGGACGAATCCCGGTTCAGCGGGTGGAGTTTAAACGGCTGAACGTCGGAGCGCGACGCAACGCTCACCACTCATCTTCACACGCAACTGGTTCCTCGCCCTGACAGTCAGTGCGCCGAGAAATTAATCCTCCGCTGGCTGCGGAAAGCGGCCGTGAAAACCCAGCATTGCTGTGCTGTTTTGTCTGAGGAAAACACAGAATGACAGTGTGGTCTTGGCGAAGGCGGGGATTGTTCACAGTGTTCATGCACCTGAGAGGCTGGCTGCCAGCTCTCTTTGTAGTTGCACTCGGTGCCTACCTTCCCCCTGTGAGAATACAGCCACTTTCACTGCGCTTCTGACGTTCGGTTGCGTCGGGTCGGCGGAGAGGAGCTTGGGTGGGATCGGCGAGCAGCCGGAGGAGCGGTCCGTGCGGACTCACTGAGGTATTAACCGGATCGGACGGGAGCGGATGGCCCGTGTAATGGAGGCGGAACAAGTTCATCTGGATTGTGCAAACAACAAACAGGTCGGGCGTCCGGGCGGGGCAGGGCAGGGTAGCACGGAGTGAGCGAGCGAGCGGCCGGGTGGCTGCTCCGTCAGACGGATCGAGACCGACGCCGACCGACCGCGGCGTGCGAAGGACAGACAGACGCGGCGGGATCTGATCGCTCCGGATTCCTGCACAAGCCTCGCAGTGTTTCAGAGTTTTTAACGCAAGATTAAAGGACTGGGATGGAGCGCCATTAGAGAAGCGCCTTCAAGGCTCAGCGTCTTCTCACAAATGGATTTGCTTCTGTCGAGGATAATGCCGAGAGGAACGGAATCTGGAGAAATCCAATCCCTGGATTTCAAACTGCTCGTTTCTTTTGGATTTTAGTTGCGAGAAAATGTGTTTACATTCGCCGAGAGGGTGGGTCAACCATTTCACCGTGAAATTGGTCAAAATTATTTTGGGCAGCAACGCGTGTAACACGAATTGTACGACGAGTGTTTGGAGCCAGGAGAGGGGAACATCGCTGTGAATAGAGAGGACCACACATCAGCCCGGGTCAGCGCACTGCCACGGATAATTGAGAGTTTTTCTTGATATTTTGGTGCTGTTGCACTTGTGTTGTGTGAACTGTGGAAGAAACTTGTTGCGGAGAAGTGGTGACGTGAGGTGCCTCAGGTGAGGATTGCGCTGTGCAGAAGTCGAGCGCCAAGGTGCGTGAAATGACCGTCCTGTTCGACATGGCGGCGGCGACGAGCCATGAGGAAAATCTCAATTACCTCTGGTTACCCTCGGCATTTCTTGAAGACGAATGGGCCAACTCTGTCAAAAAGTGGAAAGAAGCTTTTGAATTTGAAGGTGCTACCAGATCTGGATCTTGCTCTGAAGATTTGAACGTTCGGGCCTGCACGCTGTCAGGACCTGGCACACCAGGCAGCAGTTTTGCTGGGGTCTGAAGCAAAAGAAGTGGCAGGATTGGGGCAGCTGAGTGGAAGTTTTGGAACAAGTAGATGTTCACAGTGCGAGATATGGTAACCTTTCAGCGAGAACAGATGGTCTGATATGATATCCTTGTTTGCGGTGTGTGATGGTCGGGGGGCGGGCAGCCTTGTTTTCAATAAATACGTGTATCGCGGGGATCCGGAGGCTCGTGTGTATTGTAACTGATGGGAGCTGTTGGCACGGAGGGGCACCAAGAGCCTGGGCTGCTGCAGGAGATCGCCTCCGAGCCTGGAGGCTTCGCATGAATCCTGCATTCTGTGGAGTTCTCAAACTCCGGTGCAGCATTGACTGAAGTGCTGGAGCAACAGAATCACATTGTTAGTGAAACTGGCATTGCTGAGTATGTGTGTTTGTGTGTGTGTGTGTGTGTGTGTGTGTGTGTGTGTGTGTGTGTGTGTGTGTGTAGGAAATCTGGTTCAGACTGAAAACCTCCACTGGCGAAGCTAGAAAGAGCTGGTCTCAAATCAACACCAGTTTTGAAGAAGAGATGTCCTCAAATTCGACCGTTTGATTCTTGTCACCACTTGGTGGCTGTCGGATCAAGACAAGTTCACCTGACATGTGTTGCGTGTTGCACAAGTATTCCAATAGGACCCACAGAAATTGCACAATGCATCTCTGCCTAACGTCAAGTGTGTTGTTTTTCAACATGAATATTATTCGGCACAAAAAAAGGATAAAAGATGGAAACATTGCAAAGTGTTGACAGCAAATGCAATTTCATCCGCCGCGTTATGTTCCAAATGGGAACAGTTTTTGGAAAGTTTACGCGGAGACCGTGTACTCGTACACTGCAACACAAGACCCGTTCGTTTGTTCGCCCCTTGTCCAAAGCGGAACGGTGATGTGGCTGCCATGGAAAAGGCTTCGGAGGCCTTTTCGACAGGTGCATTTTTGACTGTGTCCGGCGACGGATCAACCGGCCAAGATGCCTTTGATGTGAAAGATCCACACATCATCAATTACGACTGCAATGCAATGGTCGTTTCAGACTTGGCGGTGAACTCGTACTCGTACGCATCCATTCTGCAAACACACACACACACACACACACACACACACACACACTCACACACTCACTTGGCAATGTCAGCTTCACTAACAATGTGCTTTGAAACATTTTGTGCTGATTCTTTTGCGAGAGTTTTGAGTATGATTCACTCACTGAAAGAGAAATGGAAAAGTGAAAGGTGACGCAAAAAGTGTTCTGAAGATGTTCTTCAGCATCGGTGGAGTTGAGAAAATCTCATTCGGCTGGGACGTGAAATGGTAGAAATGCTTGTTGTGATAATGGGCAATGCAACAAACGTCTTCATAGGAGGAGGATTTCAATTGCCGAATACTGACTTTTTGTCGGACGCAGTGAAAGATTCGTGTTTCCCTTTGTGTTGTTGCCTTGATGCAAACACATTGGGCAGTCGCCGTGCAGCTCGTTTCCAATGGAAACGTATTCACTAACGCACAGAGAGGCGCCAATCCATGCACACAAGTCAAATCCTTTCACTGAACAGAATCTCTCGACGTATCAAGCCGAGTGCACAACGAAACGTATTGTGCCTGAGCAGTGTACCCGTATTGTTGGGACGACAGAGTTGTTGTTCACACACGGGAGATAAAGCTCGATTTGACAAGAGATGTACAACTTGTGTAGATTGGATCTGTTGCGCGGAGAGATCTACGGATGTTGTACATTTTTGTAGTGGAAATAACCTTGGCTTTTGACCATTTGTTGACAGGGGTCACGCGTGGATCTCTGCTTTGTAGTTTTTAAACCGCAGATGGATACACGTAGGCAAACAGTTTGCCGCATTTAGTGGTATTTTTTGCTGGCTGGAGGGACTTTCTGCAACAACCGTGGCATTGTGAACCGGGAGCGTGCCGAGACCTCCAATCTCGCGTCCAGGGCCGACCACAGCGCTCGGGCCTCCGGGGCTCAGGAGCTTCACACATCGCCGAGACGGTCAAAACGTGGCGGTGGTCGGAAGAAGAACTCAACGTCAGTGCAAAAAGTCAGCAGATCCGATCGGATTGGAGTCCATGTTGCGAGCTGCGGGCCCCGCCGATCTGCACCGCCGTCTCGGCGCTGCAGCGCCCACACCGCGCTCTTCAATTTGAATGGGATTGTTTTTACACCGTGAATTGCGATCCTATCACTGGTGGTTCTCTCTTTGTTCTCACCATTGACCATTGAGCACTGATTGAAGTGCACGGAAGGTTTTGGAGGAGAGAAAGGATTCTACTCGTAAAACCGAGTGGAGCACTTCAGTTGCAGTTGGATTGGTCATCGTTTGCTTGCCGAAACCCGCTCGCTGTGCCCACTTCGTGAGGCAGGATCCTGAGTCTCGTACGGCAGACTTCTGACGGAGTAGCGTCTCAGGGAGCTTCTTCAGGCCCGACAGGGTGAGGCCACACTCGGGTGGTTCCTGAGTTCGGCAGGTTGGTCAGACAGGGCCTGTGGTCTTTCACTGTTCAGGCTTCGTGACATTTGAAACAGGATGGTGTTTTTGTCAAGGTTCTGGCACAGTGTGAGTTCTGCAGTTGAACATTAGAGGCTTCCTGACCCGAGTGTGGTGAGAATATTCATCGGGTTGGGCAGACACGACGTGTGACAAGGTCGGTACGCACAATGCGGAAGTGATGGACTCGTAAGGACCTGAAGCGGTTTCGGATTGAGGTGGACAGCGGTGACTGAGCGATGCGATCCGAATGATGTGTGGTCCTCCCACCGCGCAGCCCGGGCAGCGTCGTGTTGCGCCGGGGAATCGCTGACACACAACGCGACATTGTCTGGATGGGCAACCATCAATCTTATTGCGCTGCGAGCAGGAACCTCAGCGACAACCTGTGAGTTGAAAGAAAGACGATCTATCAGGAAATCACTTCTCAAAAGGAGGATGCACCACCCCCCGGCGACTCGTTGGATGAAGAAGCCACAATAGCTCTGCGAGTGGTGAACTATTTGACCAATTTTCTGTGTGATTCGCGACCATCGCTGGAGGCTCGTCACTACAGAGAAGAAGAGAGGAAAGACTCGGTGAGAGGAGATGGGGACGAAAGGAATTCTGCTCACTCGAGACGGACAGTGGCACGGCTGTCACTGGGATGGTTCTAACGTCTGTTTGTTGTGCTGCTGCAAGGCTATCAATTGCAATTGTGGTCAGTGCTCTTGATAATCATTGACCCAATTAACTCGTGACCTGGTCGCTGGACAGCGTGACAGAGACCACGTGGACAGGAGGAGACCTGAACCATCCGGGAGGATCGGTGGGTTTCAAGTTGGAACACAATTTTAACTTATTTGTGCGGAGAATACCGTGAACACTTGGATGGAGAGTGAACTGATGTGATGCCGTTCGCAGCGCGAAGAGATCACACAGCAGTGCGGTGTGCGTTTGTGATGGAGATCCGACTGTGAGGCAAGATGTGGAAGAGTTTTCAGTGCATCCCGCTGCCGCTGTCGTCCTACGGCGCGGGGTGCTCCGGGACGAGGTGCCTGGACGGGGACTACGCCTACTGCTCCATCTACGAGGTAGGAACCGACGCACCAGGTGTGCGTGCGTGTGTGTGTGTGTGTGTGTGTGTGTGTAAACTGGGAGTGACAATGGAAAGCAGAAACAGCGGGCAAATGACCACGAAGGGGAGATCCCAGCTTTTCCACCCATTACAGACCCTCTTTCCAGCAGACGGTTTTCCAGAGAAAGACAACTTTCAACGAGCGGTGCAAGCCTGCACGATCCGTGCACCGGGTCGACTCGGAATCTGTTTACATTCCGCCTGAAACACAAGCATTTCAAGCGCTGTGTATGAAACATGCGCGGCGTCAATATTTACTTTTCAACAATGCGTGGGCATGTGCGCCGCACATGGCTCTTGTGAATCAGATGCTCGTTCTGTTTGTCAACAGTTTGATAGAATATCCTCCAACGCTCAGTATGCTGGTTGCGGGGGGGGGGAGGGGGGCTTCAGTTTCACCTGGTTTGGTATGGGAGTTTGTTTTCTTCTGCTGAGTTTGAGCACACCCAAACGCTCCCTGTACCTCTGACACGGAAAGAGCTCGGACCCATGAGATCAAAAGGTTCTGCTGTGGTGACCTGATCGAGGCACTCGGGGTGTGGGCTGCTTCAGTCCCCGCTTCTTCCTTCCTGTGGTCGAACGAGAGGGAAAAGATTGTATCACGTGTTCCGTCCTGATCCGTCGTGATCATTCCTGAACAGTGTAACGAGTTTGACCCCGGGGCCTGGTCCCTCGTCCGCTTGACACAAATGCATTCACTGCGCCGTGTACAGACGTTGTGTGGCTGTGCATGACACTTTATGGAAGCACAAAGGGGTGTGAAAGTGGCATTGTGAGGCGCAGCAATATGATGTGCGGAGGCTTTGAGTCGCTCACGTTCTCAGCGCAAGTGCTGAGCGAGTGTCGCTCTGAATCAAACATTCCTCGCTCCGTGTGAATCCACACTGTGAACCTCGAGACTGTCGTCAAGGTTTCCTCTTGTTGTCTTTTCGGTGTTGTCCCGCAGATTTGGCGTGGGGAAAGGGTCGAGGCTCTCTCGCGAAGCCCCGGTGTTGAACACTCGAATGTGTGCGCTCATGCTTTGTTCATCTCTTCATATTTTGCGTTCGGATCAGACTTGAACACACCGAGGCCCGTTCATATCGGAAGCGCCTCCTGTTGTATCCATCTCCCGAGTCAGTTCGTCCTGCGTCGTCAACGCGTTGACGCAACAAGGACGCAGCGTGGGGTGCGTCGAGTGTGAAACAGCCTGACCAGAGTTGGGATCAAGCGCTCGTGGACGTGTAAACAAGAGGTGAAGAGGTGCAGGGCGGATTGTGAAGGCACAGTTTCTTTGTGAAGAAGGTGCGAGGTGACCCCAGATCCTGCTGACACACCCCGAACCCGTGTGAGGATCGAAACGTTCATTTTGAAGTTACAAAACGAGATGTGAATGAAGTTTCCGCTCGATGAGACTCGTCGTGCGAGCTCAGCGAGGTTTCCACCAAGAGCTTCCACCAGTTGGTGTGCAGAGAACTGAACAACTTCTCTCTCGCATCGCACAATGCTCACAGCCAGAAACAGTAAAATACCAGCCCGAGATAACAACTTTGTCCCGTGCTCGTGCGTTGCTCACCATTCGTCTTCCGTCCGCAGGAACAGGTCTCCTGATCGTACCCTTGAGATAGGAATCGACACCCGACCCCCGGTCCCGGAAATGTCAAGGCTCTGGCTTTTCCCGCGCGCACATGTACAGCCACCGCTGCGGTGCGACTCGCCTCTAAATCTTCCATGCAAAGCTTTATTTATTGCGCCCAGCCAAAAAAACATGAGGTTGCTCTTTTCGCTGCCGTAACGTCTTGGCTCGAGGGAACGCATAGTTTAAGTCGCAGTGTGAGTTCCCTCTCATACGAAGAACATTCCTGTGTCATATTCGTTGGAAAGAAGTCGTACGTCTCAGAGCAATTGCTGCTGGGGTTGTAAAGTTCTTTTTAAGGGGTTGAGCCCGTCTTCACGTGCCTCGGAGCTCGTGTTTTGACTTCGAGGGGACGCGAGGACACGAAGAATTCGAGCCAACTCATGAAAAGCCGAGTATTTGCTCAAGCAAGCCAATCTCGTATCGTCAAATATTTTCCGGGACTGACCTGCATGTGGGAGCAGGTTTTGCCACCCAGAATATGAAATCGGTGGAACAAGCCCAGAACTGCCTGACTTCCTTCTGCTCCAAGACCGAGGTTCGAGTTTGAGACTGGTCCCTTGAACTGTGGGTGGTTCAGGCGGCTGGGTTTCCGTGTGGCTTGGCTTGGTGTCTTGTCTAGAAATTTTGCTGTGTCCATCGTAAAAGAGGCCAGTGCCCAGTGGATCTCGTGGTAGCCAGGAAAAGCGACGCCGTGAGGTTCAGTCTGTGGAGCCGGCAGTGCATTAAGATGTGCAGCGCGTATGTGTCGAGGCAGATCCTCCAGGATCAAAGTCGCACTGATCTTGATACATCTTCAAAGGATCCCCGGCTCCTGTGCCCTTCAGATACAGGTCTGTGGATCACAGAGGCTCAGTCAGCCCTTTTGTGACAATCGTACGTGTGTGTGTGCACACCGATACCCGTCATAAACTGGTATTGTCAGGTCCAAATTGGATATCTTTCCATTGTGACTTTCGCACAGGAGAACCTCATGCATCACGGGATAATCTCCTCAGCTGAAGCATTTTGACAAGTAGATACAATTTTGCTTTGCGCACCTCTGGCCTTTTACAAAGCGTGGGATGGGATTACATGTGGCACAAGATTGATAGTGTCCAGCAGTGTCAGACTCAAAGAAACGCGCTGCTACCTGCGGAGCAGAGGGCCTGGTCACAGGGTGGGGAAGAAAATGGCTACAATCGTAGATTTGGTGGCACATGTCCACTGCGTGCCTTTTTGCTCAGTCTCGTACAGGCAGGGTTTCTGTTGGCTTTGTTCTCAGTCTTGCCACAAGAAAGTTCGCAGTCCGAGTCGTCCAGTGGTGACCCGAAGAAGTTCTGTTCTACGAAGTGAAATGGAAAGTCAAGAACACTGTTCCCAGAAAGTCCATGTCAGGAGCTGTTACCTCATTTTCCGCTCTGCTTTTGGAGACGAAGAGGCATCAAGAATCTGTCCTTGATGAACATTCAGAGGTCGCTGTTTGGTTCAGCTTTCGGGTCAGTCAATCAGATTTGGATTCGTCATTCGTCGGGATGGGATGGAAATGACCGTTTTGCCGAATTTCTCGAAATTGCGCACATGAAACTGTCAGCCATTGTCACTTCTTTTCTCCGTTTGGCCGCTCACATTGAGGCTCATGTTGCGGAGATCCCCGTTTCCATTCAGTGAAGGGACGTTGATGGTGTCGAGGCCCTGTATGAGAGCGCGGCGTGCCCCCGGGGAAGTCTTCCCCTGTATTTAGGGACGATTTAGGCACGGCGGGACGAGGGAGGCTCATCACTGTCGCGCTGGCGCTTTCATTTGTCAAAATCCCTTCTTTGTCCTGAAGATTTGTGTCACTTGCACCAATCAAAACGTTGCAGTTTTGCAGAGATTCTTCAAATGCTCATTTTGTGGCCATTTTTCTTGAGAGATGAAACCTTGATTGCAAACTCTGCTCCAGCTTCTGAGAAAGACAGGGAAGACGCACGAAAAGCTGAGTTCATCGAGAAGATGTTCTGTTTTCCTCTCCAGGCTGGAGACGATTGTTTGAGAACAGAGCTCCAAGTGCGATCCGAACTGGATTCGACCCGCCCATTTGCGCGTCGTGTTTGCACTTCATAATTGCAGTGTTTTGAAAGGCAGAAATGAAAACGGACGCGCTTTGTTTGAGCGACCACTGTGTTCGGAATGAACCATAAATCATGCGCGCCATTAAAGTCGTCCTGGACTGCGTTAATTATCAGTTTGCGGACTGGATATCCTCCGACTCATCGTCCGCGTCGTAATTGCAAACGCTGAAAGAACCCGGCATTTTGAGCACCAGTAAAAAGACTCTTTTTGCTGCCTGGTTGGTGGGTTGTGGGATCGACGCGTTGTTCAGAAGTTCCGCAGTTCGCAACTTGCAGCGCGAGTCGTTTTGTCGAGAGAAGCGGGTGTCGGTTGTGATGAGTTACGACCGTTTCACCTGGGAAGGCCAGAGGTCACAATCATTATCACCAGACACGCGCTTTGAAAACAGTCATTTTGATGCTTTGTTGCGTCGGTGGAAAAACAAAACAAAGAGCTGTGCAGCCATGTTTTGGGACATTGACGCTCCTCTTGTGCTGTTGAAAATATTGATTGGAATTGACAATGAAATGAAAACAACTCCCTTTCCGCCAAAAACCTGGATCGTTCTGCTTCCGGAAATTGTGGTTTTTGCTGGAAAACAGAGCGGATGCGCGATCGTGTTGTTCTCGGTCAGCGCCCATTGTGGTGTTCTGAATATCTGCCAAAAGACCAGGAAAACCGGGACAGTTTCTCCCATCAGCCCCAATCAATGGCACCGCCCACCACAAAAGCAAATCCCGAACAGATGGCAGCGAACAAATCAGATGTGCAAATTGTCCCGGCAAAACTCATTACCATTGTCAAACAGGTGCTCTGCGGCGCTGGGCAGTTTTTTCCTCTCTCGCTTTCATCCGAAACAGGAAATTTTATCTTTGAAGAAAGGAGTTCATTACGCACTCGATCCCGGCCCGGTCTTTGAACTGTTGTTGGTGGCGCGCGATCAGCTGACAAAATATTGATGCTGATGATGAGGCGCACCCCGGGGTCACCCGGAAAATACATCTACCGCACGCATGGCTGAGCTCGGTGAGCTATGGCTTGGGGCCTCAAGATGCATACGACCATAAAGGAGCGTGTTTGGATGACGACAGCTTCTTGGAAGTAGCTGAGATTGTGAAGAGCGTAGAGAAGAAGCAACAGGTTCTGGCGCCGGGAGACCCGGGGGTGGACTGGAAGTTTGTCCGACACAGATGCATTTCTGGGGTGCTGAACACCCTTCTGGATCTGTGTGTGGCGGAGAGAATCACAATACATACCAGTCACATTTCGGTACCACTGGTACACCAGACCCAACCAAACACCTGAAAATTGTTCTCTTTGTGTGTGGTTGTGTGTGTGTGTGTGTGTGTGTGTGTGTGTGTGTGTGTGTGTGCGTGCGTGCGTGTGCGTGTGTGTGCGTCCGTATGTGTGTGTTTGTTTGCTTGCACAGACAAGCACGCAATGCCTCGGAGAGCGAGCTCCTCTGGTCAGTGCGACGCGAGGTCGTATCTGTCCATTACCCAGCCCTGAGCGCGCGCCCATGGCGACGTGTAAAATGCCTTTACGAGGGAAATTTGCCAGACCATTAGGCAAACAGCATCTGACAGGATGAAGTGAACTGTTCACCCAAAACAAACTTGAGCTCGGACCGCACAAAGGCTTCGCCCTGTTGATCTGGATCCTGTGTTGGACGGATCGGGAAGGTGTTCCAGCTGTGCTTTTGTGCGCAGTGATGCTCACCAGCCTTTGTTTCAACAAACATTGGAAAATTTGTGGAGGACTTGACAAAACTCCCCAAGTTTCCCTGCAGGCGGCTTGATCTGCGCCAACAAACCTGACTGTCGCGCGCTCAGTGCGCAGACTTCCCGTAAATTCAGCCAGATCTGCAGGAAACACAACGGATCACTTTGTCCGGTGTCAATGGAAGTGTTGATAGCGGCGATACGGCAAACAGACGCCGTGCTCTGCGCGGCGGTATCGGAGGCGCGGTCCGCCGCACTGTTTGCCAAGATGTAAGAAAAGCTCAACGCAATCTTCCGCAGATCAAGACCCAGACGGCACCTGCGTTTGCGTTGCGTGTATCCGAGACATAAACACCACCAGGTCAGGCTGAATTTAGTGCAATTACTCTTGGGTCGCCAAACAAATCTTTCCGTTGAGAAGGTTCAGGCGAAGTTTCTGTGGAGAAAGCGCGTCTGTTGGAGACCGAAGAAATCGAGGAACCACGCTGACTCGTACTTTGAAAAACTCACTCACTCACTCACTCACTCACTCACTCACTCACTCACTCACTCACTCACTCACTCACACACAATAAATCTCGAGAGGAAATCGTGTTTTATGACTTCAGATGAGCACACCGAGGATTCAGGAAAATTGCCAGGTTGAACAGAAGACGATGCCGCCCGTGGGTCCGTGTCACCTGTGGAGTGTGGCCGTCACACAAAAGAATTTTTGCGCTATTACGTTGTCCTACAGGATACGCCACGAGAAAGGGATGCTGCGCCGAGGTGGCGTGACGCAATGGTGACGCAATGCCAATTTGTTGCGGAAGATTTCTCAGTGTGGGAGAGGAGCGCACAAAACTATTCGATGAAGAACCACAACAATGTCAAGATGCCGCGGTGGGAAAAAACAACTTGCACTTGAGGCTCGTTATTTCTTGATCAAGTGATAAGTGCAAATCTACGTGACATAGACTCGAACTCCTTTTGTGCTGAACCAACTTGTGCTTGCCCACACCGGCAGAAAATGCGCTTGTTCCGCAGTGAAGTGCGAGGTGCCCAGAAAGGCGACGCGTCCGAGGCCGCAGTCTGCAAAAAGTAAAGTTTTAATGACAAATATTGATTGGTTTCCAAGAAGTGCGGTGGAAGCGACGCTTTGGTTTCGCAAAACAACGCGTGACGCATTCAGTGTGACGAGCCTGGATTCAGCGATGAGTGGCGGGTGTGCGCAGGGTCCAGTGGGGCGGGGGAAGCGCTGCGTCGTGCGCCGGTGGGTCGGGAGAACAAGTCACAGCGGCACGACCTGTGGGAACCAAACCAAGACTCTCATGCTAAATTGGTCGGGCGTGAAACATGCAATGTTTTTGGCAACAGTTTGGAACCAGGTGTTTCTGCAGAACCAACGAAAGGTTTGTGCTTGGAGGCCGATCTCCAGGCTTGATTTGTTTCTGCGCAACTGCCTTTTGTGCAGAGGGCAGGTCCCTGTGCTGAACAGTGAGATTCTACAACTGGTGTCATTGGAGAGGGGTGGGGTGCAAAGGGGAAACAAAAGTTTGACGCCTGTGTGAATCAAAGATGCGTCAGTGTGTGTGTGTGTGTGTGTGTGTGTGTGTGTGTGTGTGTGTGTGTGTGTCTGGCCGTATTGAGTTTTGCTGTTCATCGCTTGCTCAGTTTGCTGTGTGCTCACGCAGAACGTGACCCGAAACAGTGAGGTGCCGCTTCTATGCAGTGCGACTTTGTTGTTGTGCAGTGCGAGTGAGTGAGAGAGGGAGGAGCGGCGGAGCGAGGGACACGTTCAGTCCGCGCTGCCACCATAAGCGAACCACACGCTCATTCTGCTGCTGTCACAGCCATTCCTGGATATGTTCACGTAGTGATCCGTCAAGTCGTCTTTGGGGACGACAAGAAACAAGTGGATTTGGTCAACCGTTGTGGAAATGCAGAGGCGCGTTGTGAGTGAAATGGAAAGGTGTGCTGTTGTGTGGATTCACTGACTCTTTCTTGCAAGATCAGCGACAAACGCAACGAAGACCAAGGATCCACTGTTTGAATGGGAATAACACAACGTAAATATCGTGGAAAACATGATTGAAATTGTGAAAAGTGACCCGATGTAGCGGTGCAGACCTGACATCAAAAGCCATGAGGAAAAAGGTAGGTGTTGCAGTGCGAGCTGTTCGAACTGCACCGCTTTTTGCGGCTATTTTCTGCATTGTTTTGATTCGGGCGACGACTGTGTTTTGTCTGCACTGCGGAGTTTCTGGCTGCGAGATGATTGATGGGTGAACCGAACGTTTTTGTGCAACTTGCGCATCTCATTTTTCACGCGCTGAAAGTTGGCAGGTGAAGACGACGGCGGCAGCGCGACCTGCCCTGGAAACTTGGCCTGTCGCTCCACGGGGTTGCGAGGCTGCGTGCTGTGTGTGTGTGTGTGTGTGTGTGTGTGTGTGTGTGTGTGTGTGTGTGTGTGTGTGCGTGCGTGTGTGTATGTGTGCGTGCATGCTTGTCCTTAAATTTGTCGAAGCAACTGCTCCCTTGGTGACGCTTCGATTTGCCATCAGATTGCCTTCACGTTGGCTTCTCTGATGAGTCTGCAATATCACAAGATTGAGATCGCGGCTGTTCCATGCGTCGTGAACACAATAGCCGAGGCGAAACTGATCCTGTGTTGCATGAGAGGCCGGAGACTCGTGTGATGAATAGACAATCGCAGATGGAGGGTTTTGATAACGCGGCTCCTTTCATATGGGAGCAATGTGAACGTTCCGTGCTGCAGAATGGCGTTCATTTCCAGAAATGTCTTTTTAATGTCCCCCTGAAAATCAATTTGGACGGAGCAACAACACTGAAATTGTTCAAAACCTGTCAGGCGAGCTGTCTTGAATTGGCCAATTTGCAATGAAATGAAAAAAAGATTTGAGTTATTTTTACATTGCAGCTACTTTTCAGTGAAACTTGCTTTGCTTGTTCCCTTGCCCTGGAAGCGAGGTGGCATTGATAGATGTGAGAATCCGTCTTGGCTGTGTATTCTTGCATTGTTGCTCTGTCGTCCGAACATGGCTTTTCCCTCCCTGTTTCCTCCCTCGGCTATGAACCGACCACAGACGAACATTGAATGGTTGTGTGCGGCCGAAATGTGTTTCTGTGGCACTTTCTGACCTCCCCACACAAAGCTCGAGCCCATATTTGTGGTTTGGTAGAGCCCTTCACAGGTACAATTTTTCAGATTGAGTAATGGTCGTATTTTGCACAACAAGTGTTTGTTGAATTTCACACACAAAGCGAGTCTTGGCACAAAGAGGGAATTCTGTGAATGAGCGACACAGTGCGTGAAAAAATAGTGATTCATATGAAAAAGGGATGAATAAAGGAAGAAAAGGATAATTATAAGCGGGAATGTCTGGCATGTTTGACATGAATACGCAATGTACACGGAGAGTGGCTTTTTTATCGCTGGGCGGCATGCAATATCCGAACACGTGAGCGAGGGGCTGTCCGGACTTGCCGGGCGGAACAGCGACTGCAATACATTTCTGATTGCATCTCGAGAAACAGCAAAAAAGGTGTCACGCAATGCTTTATTCGTTGACAAAATTTAAGAGATACCATCAAGTGAGAAAATTGTGCTCTGAAAGTTTTCGAGACCCCTTTCTCTCTGTTTGGTTGGGAACGTCCTGAGGTCTGCACGAACAGGCACCGATGGAACTTCGTCCTCCCTCTCTTCTCTTCTGCGAACAGGGGTGTTTTGGTTCTGGTGTTGAAAGTTTCCAAACTCGCGCCCACGCCGTCAAGCTGCTGACGGAGAGTCTCGTGCCAACACGACGTGTTTTCCCCGCGCACGTCCTGTTGTCGTGTGCGCCGTTTCGTGTTGCGTGGCAACACGTTTCTGTCGATGGGCCGCGTGATCCCGTCAAGCGCTGTGCCCGCTGATTTCACACGAATTTTACTTGAATGCCGTTTTTCCTTGAATCGAGAGAGAATGCGACACGAAAAACATTGAGCAACTTGGACTCTCTTGATCTTTGTGGTTGCAGGCTGGGAATGAATGAAACTTGTCAGTGTGACATCGCAGTTTGCACTGGCGCGGACGGGTCGGGGCGAAGTCCGGCGACGGTGCGCCGAGGCAGAGATCCTGCCGCGCCGGGCGCGACGCGTCCAGGCGACGAGTGCGCAGCGGCGCTGATGGGATCATGGCGGGTTCAGCGGAATCGGGTCACGGACCTATCGGCTCGACGATCAGTCATCGAACGCTTGACTCAGTCGATCAGTCGACGCAGTGCGTGCAGTACGAGGTTCGCTTTCTATTTGGCCGATCGACCGCGCTCAGACATGATCGCAGATTTATGGCTTTTTGGAAACATGTTCTTCAGTTGCCCAACAGTACAATGCAAATACTC
>JAAUXT010012612.1_pt1 | contig 17513 bp, 9 predicted proteins | sample 7278171 | NCBI WGS metagenome assembly JAAUXT01 (sample SAMN14350112, study PRJNA611818) | marine sediment metagenome | isolation source: surface marine sediment (1.8m) | place: French Polynesia: Moorea | collected 2018-08
CTCCAACTCCAACTGCTGACCCACATCTGCTGGTGGGTGGGTACCAAGTACCCACCAGGATTTACTACCCATGGGTAACCATCCCTAATTTGCATATCAGAAATTTCTGAATATTGACAGCTTCTGTTGGCGGGTACCTGTGTCCCGGGTCGGGTAGTTGCTTGCGGGTACCCCCTGCGTCACATTGGGTGTCATGTTAAACTTTGAGGCTGCCCATCTTTTGCGGCAAAACGCACAACGCAAAACGCAGACATTCCATATGAAGCTGCCTTGCGGATGTCACACTGTCTCATGCCAAATGCCCCACCCCACCCATGGGTACAATGGTCATATCTCAGATTCCAATCAAGAATAGAGCTTTGAATGGACGGCGATCACAAAAGACAAAACCCGAAAACATATTTTATGCCTCAGTCAAGATTTATGAAATGCTGTTGCAGCAAGAAATTGTTCTTTCCAATAATTGATGACTTGAGCTGGAGGCTTGATAAGAGTGGTAACACCAGCACACCATAATAAAAACATGATATTGAATTTTATTGTATTCGTGACTCTTTGTCTACTTTGGCCGCGTTCGATTTGGCAACCCGAGCAACTCGGATCGCTGAGATCTGTCTTCTCATTTGCTGAGTGCAACAATAGGAACCATGTTCCCACGTAAAATGCCATGTACTTTGTGCTTTGTGCTTTGTACTCTGGGCGTAAAACTCCTTACTGGGGATGAAAACCCCACAATCTAGGTTTCGTTTCAAAACCTACATGCATGATAAGTTTTGTGTGGTATATAAGTGTGCATCACAAACGCTTTTTGTCCTTTTGTCCTCTGCGTGGCATATCTTTGGTCTGGTTATCACTGCTCCACATTTTGTTCGGGTTTGGAGCTTTGGTATGTATCAGGTTCAAATAAATGCAGGTTCAACATACTTTTTTGTACAATTTGATGAGGACCTGCACTTGGCAACCTGGCGCTCGCATTTTCGCGTAAGCAAGAGAAAGTTTTGATATTATTGGCGGTATGACGAGGAACTCGGTTGCCTCACAAGTTCGTTCTTGTGTCTGTGTGACACTCATTCGGATTGGGTTCTCTGGCAGTGATTGCTTTGGTTTCAGACTGAGATAGACTCTACACACGTGGACACACATGTGCAATTCTGCTACAAGCCGAACACGGGAGAATGTGGGTATGTGGATTCCTGCCTCAGGGGTTTTCACGTTGGTGACGCCGTCAAGTTTACTTGACGCACACGTCAACTTTGTTTGATGGCATCAAAGAATGGTCTGGGCCATTTTTTGATGCCCACCAATTGGGCATCAGGTTAAATTTGATGTTCACGTCACAATTTTGATGTCTGCGTCGACTTTTTTGACGCTGACAGCGCCTATGTGAAAACCCCTTTGAGTGACTTGAGCTTGAAGACACCACCAACATCACCAACATGGAGGCATCTGCCAAGAAGGAAGATACCAAGGCATCAGGGTACAGCGCTCTCATGGTAGCCGTCAGTCTGGACAATATTGGATCATTCCAGAAGATCATAGCCAAAGGGGTGGATGTCAACAGCCAGAACCAAGACGGAGAAACTGTTCTGATGCTCTCTGCAGCCAAGGCCAAGAAGGTCTTCCTGAAGCTGCTTTTGGAGTCAGGAGCTGATGTGAACATTGCTGATTCCAAAGGGAAAACTGCGTTGATGCACGCAGCATGTGGTGGGCACCACGAAGTTCTCAAAGAGCTCGTGCCAAAAGTAGACAATCTGGACCTGCAGGACAAAGATGGCATGACAGCCTTGCTGTACGCTACTGCTTCCAGGAATCCTGAACCCTGTGTCCAGCTGCTTATGGAAGCTGGGGCCAAGGTGGACATTGCTGAGTCAAGACTGGGCATAACTGCTGTCATACAAGCAGCCAAAGGTGGGCACCTGGGCATTTTGAAAATGCTTGTGCCAAAATCTGACAATTTGGACCAGAGAGACAGGTATGGTGGCACAGCTTTGTTGCATGCTGTAGCAGAGAACCATGAGGCCTGTGTAGAGCTGCTGCTGGACACTGGTGCCAGCCCCAATACTGGAACTAAGTGGTCAGGCACAGCTTTATCAAATGCAGTATCAAGGAACATGAAAGCTTGTGTGAGCAAAATGATTGCTCTGGGAGTTGATGTCAATGCAGTGGGTATCTATGGGTCAACTGCTGCAAGCACAGCAGTAGACACAGGACACACAGCTTGCCTTGACTTGCTGCTGAAAGCAGGAGCTGATGTGAACCAGAAAACTGGAGGTGGAAGCAGGTCCATCTTGCGTCTGGCTGTAGAGGGAGGCCAAAGACAGTGTGCTGAACTGTTGTTGAGACATGGAGTCTGTGTCAATGACACATTGAAGCCTCCCTTATTGGTTGTTGCTGTTGAAACAATGAGTAATTATTGTGTGTTTCTGTTGTTAAAAGCTGGCATCAAAGTATCCAGAGTACACACTGCGTACACATATGATCCAAATTTGCAGAAGCTTTTGTTGGTGGCAGGGCAACCAGTAGTGCAGCAAACCTCCTCAAATACAGCTCCAGCAAGTCCCCAGAGGTTGCTGCTGCAGTGCAGAGAGAGGATCAGGGAGCATCTGCTGGAGATGAGTGAAGTGAACCTCTTCCTCACAGTTCCGAGGCTTGGGCTTCCTGCTGCCCTCTGCAGGTTCCTTCTCCATGATGTTAACCTTGACAACTTCGCACAGTAGCAGTAGCAACCGCAGCAACAGCAGCAACAGCAGCAGATAAGACAGCAGCAGCCATGCACCAGGATGACCATAAAATGCAGATACTTTCAGCAGATTCTGCCCAAGCGTTACAGAATTGAAGAGTCAATCACTCTCGCCACCAAGCACTCCCAAGAACACAAAGTGCTTTTTTGAGGCCACATGTGCTTCATTGTGTGTTTGTTCTGGAGTCCACATGAGGCTGCTTTTGGCTTATTCTGGTCATTGGGGCACTGAACCTGTTGCTGTCAGGCCTCTTGTTTCCATTTTCTGTAGCTTCTGAATGTCCAAACTAATCAGCAGATTCAACTCACACACTCTGTGGGGTGGAGTGTCAAGAAACCCTTTCAAGAACAACTGGTTTGGAGTGAAATTTGGATTTGCCAACCAGTGCCTCCACCATACAGTGCATCTAGCAGTGCATGCTGGGAAGCTTTTCCCTCTGTGGTAAAACTTGGGCTGTTTGTAATCTGAAGGCAGACTGAGAGAAGAATGAACAATGTCAGAATGGAACATCTGGCCTGGCCACAACCAATAAAAAGCAATGACACACCAGAAATATTTACTCCCAAGTTTAATTCCCACAAACCTCCTTGCAAAACACGTTCAGCATTCAGGTGGCCACCACAATATCTGTTGTCATCAATTCAAACGAAAGAAGTGAAAAATCACAAAAATGTATCAAGTGCAATTTTTAGGTCACTTGCCTGAAGACAACAAACTGAATTTTCAATTCTGACTTGTTCTTTTTCTTTCAAGGACAGACAGCAAAGACTGTTGAAGGGATTCTGCAGAAGATGATCCCATCACATCCCCACTGTCTGCGGCAGAGGACTCACCAGGACATTTTCATATTGATGTCAGCTGGTGTGAAGTAAATGTCTCTGTGTTCTTGCGGGTGTCTTTCCAGTTTGAAATTGACTTGTGAGACAATGTTGCCTGTTTACATCTTGGTTGGAATTTGAGAACATTGGTCACAGGGCATTGTTCAGAAAGTCAAATCCTCTGTATATTTTTTATGTAGGAGCTGTCAATCATCCTAGCTTCTTGTTCATACTTTTTCTCATGTGCTCTGAAGTATTTTTTCTGTTTGTTTTCTTTCACCTCCAGCAGAAAGAGTAGATCTGCACTCACATTGAAATTAATTGAGATTTCAGATGTTGGTCTGAACCACCAAATTCATCACAGCACCAGTTGAAGGTTTCACATTGATTGACCTGGGTGGCTCCAATCGTAAACTGCCTTCCTGATTGGTCAACAAACCACAGGCTGTTGCAAAGTAAATACAGTTGGTCACCACCATGTTTGTTGTCTCACACAGTGCAAGAGTCAAAGCCGTCATGTCCATGGAAAATTCTTCTACAAAATGAGAACTCAAAAAGATGGTGTTTGAAGTAAAATAACAAATGATATTTGTGATGCTCAAGACAGCCAATTGATTCTGAATAGTTTTGCCTCTATATACTTTGGAACAGTGTCTCTTAATTTTTCTTTGCCTTTTTCTCAAAATTACAACAAGCTGAACATTTGTCACCAAGACAAGAAGACAAATGGACATTTGAAAGCAACCAGAAAAAAATGCCAAAATTTTGACCATACTATAAGAATGAGTGGGGTCAATGAAGGGAAAACACAAGACATTTGGTATAATTCTGTGAAAGAACCAAGAATGTATGAGCACAAAAACAGCAAAACAAAAGCAAATCAATAGGATTACAAGCACACATCTCTGACAAAATGACAGCTGCTTGAATTTTGTTTCTATTGGAAATTTTACCACAAATAGTCTTGACAATGAGAGGTAAAATACTAGTGCTGGAGCTGTTGAACTGTGGAATGACCAAACACTGTTCAGAATGAAACAGGCAGAGCTAGCTCTCCATGTTGCTTCATATTCAACAAACACATCTTTGTATGAAACACATACATTCCAAAGTCCAAATAAAAATACTTCAAACAATCCTTGGTCTGCACAAATGGTCACGACAACAAAATTATAACAGGAATTGTTTGCTGTTCTGCCCTTGTTTCTTTTGTACCTTTGATGAACCAACACAATCACTGTTGAACCAGTGGACACAAAGGAGCAAAAGATAAAAATGAATTTTGTGTGATCCAACAACAAAGCAGAACAAGAAGTGTACCATGGGTGTGGAACATTACAGTGCACATCATGAGGAACCACACAGCAAAGACTGTATTGAAATGTTTCAATGTTTGATACTTTCAAGTGCTGCAGCCCACCAATGCCTTCAATGGAAATAATGTTTCCAAATAATGACAACATTTTCACACCAGTCTCACAATGCATGATGTCACCCATAACTTTGATTTTGTTGTGAGACAGATTCAGAAATGTCAATTCTACAAGATCAGCTAATGATCCCTCTTCCAATGTGTGAATGTTGTCATTTGTCAAGTTGAGCACAGTAATTTTTCTCTGGTGTTGAAAACACCTGTGTTCAACAACTGCAAATGGAGTGAATGTCACAGAGAGAAAAATAATGTGTTGTGCTGAAGTGTGATGACAAATTGAAGTTATGCAAGTATTTCTCACCACAAGAAATATTAATTCTTGAAAGACATGCAGAAGTGAAAGGGCCATTGTTGCTGTTGATTGAAGTGAAACATACACATGAGGGTAAGATTGCTTTCTAAAAATGATGTTTGTTGTGGAGAAACAGACAATAGTCAATACTATGCAATTGCAAACTTCAGGACAAGAAACTGTTCTTAGCTGGCACAAAAATTCATCATCACCCAATGGACAATCCTGGTTGCCATCACACACAGATCCAACACGTATGCAATCTTTCACTTTGTGGCATTTATACATGTATGTGCACCACACTGTCCTTTGACACATTTCAGATTCATCATGGAAATCTGGGCAGTCTGTTTTGCCATCACAGACAGAGTTCCAAGGGATGCAATATGAGCCAGGACATTTAAACTTCAAATTGCATTCAAAATCTGCACAGCTATAAAGATGTCCACCATTTCTGCAAGGTGTCAAATGGCCATTGGAATTCAAACTATAGGAGCACAGTTGGAAGATATTAAAACACATTGGGTGTCCTGATGTACATGGAATCATGTTCTGGTCTGCACAATTTCTGAAATGTACTGCAAGAGCCAAATAATTGAGAATTTTTTCATCTTCTCCCACTGTTGCACAGTCAGCAACCAAGTCATCAACCAGAGAGATGTGAATTACAGTACCATCATGACAATGAAATTCTTCAGAATGAAGTGGTAAACTGTTTGCTTCTGACTTGATGGTCATAGATTCTGATAGGTTGTTCTTCAAACCAATCTGAATCAAAGGTTCACATCTTCCAAAATTTTCAAAATATCTGGGATACTCAACCACATGTTGAGAGCAGTTGCAGAATTGTTCATCTGCATCATCATTAGGACAATCACTTTGTCCATTGCAAACAAAATGCACTGAGACAAAGATATTGTCTGCACAATGAAAAGTCATATTCCCAGGATGAGGAACAAATGAGTTTGTTTGAACAATTTTGAATCCCAAAATTTGTGAGCTGATATTCTCCAAATCATGTGACCTGTACTTTTGCAATACTTTGTCATAATTCAAAGCAACAAGAAAGTGAGACTCCTGTACCAAAAGAGGTGTCAGGTGAAATGATGAAGCCTCAAGAAGAAATAAATACTTCTGTTCAAAATCACTGGAACTTGTTGTCATCATTCTTGGTGCAATGCCTGAATAATTGAACTTACATAATGTTTCATTTGTCCACACCACAGAGAAACAGGATGTGTGGTTCAATACTTGTTGCGGGGAGCAGATATTGCTTTGTGGTAACACTGTTGTAGACTCCTGTTCAGAGCCAAAGTGTCCTTGGCACACAACATCACCCAACAATTTGTTGCGACATGAAACTGAAGTCCAATAGGATTGAGCAAGATTTGTAACATCCATCAGAAAGCATATTTTGCTTTCCTTACCTGACTTTCTCAATACAACTTGATACCTTTGTGCAGGGAATATTTGATTGTACTTGTTCTCAGAGAAGAAACATGATGAAAGACGGTTGAATTCTCGCTTTGTAAAGATGAAGTATATTTTCTGAAAAGCTTTCCAAAGTTGAAATCCGAGAGGTCTTTCCCCAAGCCACAACATTCTCTGCCAAATGAAGACAGATAGATTGATGTGTATGTTTTCAAGACAAATAACAAAAAGGTATTGTTCTTTTTCTGATATCAAAGGCAACTGAAAAGGTACAGACCTGTTTTTGTATCAAACCAATGTAAAGAGCAACAAGATGGGGAAATTCAGATAATTTTATCAAAGCTAGAAATTGATCAACTCTTTGCTTGCTGATAAACACAGGCAAATGTCCCCCAAGTTCTTGACAAATTTGAAATGCATCTCTCCAGGATTTGTATTTCACTTCACTGTGTTCCCCATTCCAACTTCCTCTCTGGTGCCCATTGTGATTTGAAGGAACAAACATGATTTGTTTTTCAATGAACAAATAATATTGATTTCCCTTGTTGATAGTAAAGTTCATGCAAAGTTGAAGATCAAGTGAGGTTGGAACTTTACAACATTCTTCACCAGACTGGCCAAAAAAACTTTGAAAAGACTTGTAGTGTCCCCAAACCCATGTGACAGCAAAAAAACTCCTCTCTTGTATCCCACCTTGAGTGATGAAGAACAGATTCAAGAGATCCAAGAACGAGAAAGGTACCCCAAGATGAAATGCTGACAGTGAAGCATGGCCTTTCACCTTGAATGTATTTTGCTGGTGGCCTTCTCTCATTTGAACACAGGGATTTTTTGACCTTGAAAATCTTTCTTCTTTGAGATCCATGTCAATGTCGCAGAAGAGATGGGGTAAAATACCTGGCTGTTCTGATTCCAGCCAGAAATAGTGGTGCATTGACTGCAGATCCAAATTTATGAGAGCACGTTTGGACTTTTTGCCCACAGTGAACACTTCATGGGGCATAACATCCTGTGTGGTTTTTACTGGTACAACTCTGACCATAAATTCATGCCACATTTCTGACTTACCTATGAAAGTTATTCTTTCAAATTTCAATTTCTGTCCTCTGATGGGTCCAGAAATGTTCACTCTGGTGTACCTTGTTTGCCCAATATCTTCTACACAAACTGGTGACTTGGTTTGTTCTCTCACATTTTTGGAAAATTTGCCTTGCTTTGGATCATTTATTACCAAATGAAAAAAGCAGTCCTGGGTTCTGGTGCCAGATCTACTTCTGATGTCATGATGTGCCAACACATTTTTGGATTCTGTAGTTCCTAGGTTTAGATTCATTGTGCATACAAACCATTTCCATTGATCTACTGTTTTCACCTGGCTGATGTGAATTATGGAACAATTGAAATCTGTAGGTGTGTAGGACAATGTTGCACCGAACAAGAATTTCATTGTGTCCAATTCATGAGAAAATCTTATTGTGCTTCTTTGATTTAGTTTGTCAAGGTACACATGACACAAATTTCCTTCAGCCAAACTTGATGCACCACAAAATTCTTCAAATTTGCAGGGATCCACGTACACCACAAAGCATCTTGTCTGCCCAAGATGTAGTTTAATTTGAAAATCACTCGTACATTTGTACCAGTAAATGAACACAATTGTTTCTGGGGCATTGGAATACAAGCTTCTACCATTGTTAGTGTTACTGTCTGGAAACTGTGCACACACCAAAGAGATTTCTTCCTTCATGTCACTTTTATCAATGATAGCAATGCCATGAAGACTGCAGTCATCTGTGTTGTGCATGGATATTTTTATTTGCAAAATTGTAATATTTACATGATGTGGCCTTTCAGCAGCAAGAACCATAAAACAAGGGCTTTCCCAACATCTTTTACCTGGAAAATTCTTCACATGGTTGTTTAAATTTGCAGTTTTATATTTTGCTTTCCTTTTCATGTCAAGCACTTGTAACTTGAAGAACAGAAAAAATATCTTTTGCCCTTGGTTTGTGATTCCTTTATGGTCTGGCTCTTTTGTGACAACAAGGCATTGGAATGTTGTTGTGACAAAAACTGTGTCCTTTGGTCTCAGTATTTCGTCTTCACTACAAGGACCATCAATGACTGCTATTTTGCCAAATTTCAGTCCTTGAACAGTGATAACTATTTGTGAAAGTTTGTAACCAACAAGGTGAAATTTGTGGACAATCATTCTGTAGTAACAAATCAGAAACATCACTTCATTGGGATACTTGTGGTGTGTTCTCATGCTTTCTGCAATTCCTTTGTCCATTACTTTTGAAAACATGATGATTTCAAAATTAGCATTGGATGAAAGGCAGAGTGACAGGTATGTCATTTTAAATGTTGGATAGAAATTGAATGTGGGATGCCAACCTGAAAAATGAAACACATCTGAAGATTTTTGTTTCATTTGTAGCAAATAATGTGGACATCTTCCTGTGTTTGGTTCCAATGAAAATGATCTGCAGCTGACAAACATATATCCTGCACGAAAGAATGCCACAGGCAGTACCATTTTGTCAAATGTAAAGTTGGTGGCAATCTTTGCATCCAACAAAAAGAGCCATTCTATCAAGACATGAAATGTTTCTCCTTTGAAGCAGGAGTCTTGAGTGTGGAAAAAATTTTGCTGAATCACAATCCAGCCTGTAGGGCTGAAAGATGGAAACACCCCTTTGTCTGTATCTGTCTGTTTGCTGTCATATTGTTCATTCAGTCCAGGTTCTAGTATTCTGTCTGCTGCTATTTGCAGAAAAACCCTGGAGGCATTATGTAGATAAGACAATGGCTTCTGAAGACCACAGTCAAGCACTTCCTTCATGAGAAAGTTCTCCAGAAATGCTGCTATATATTTCTGCCAAACTTTTGGATTAGACTGGTGAAGTTGCTCTTGTGGTAAGACATAATCAATAACATAGTCCATCCATGAGAAACTGATGCAAATGCTCCAGATGACAAAAAGACTGCGAACAGCACACATACCTCAAACTGTTCAGACTTACAGAATGGCTGAACTCAGAATATCATGCTTTTTATGTTTCACTGCATATTTTGTCTGCAAAACAGACACAATCTTAAGCAGTGAGTTTCAAGAATGTTGATATTTCCTGACAAACAACTTTGAAACAGCAAACTTTGATCTGCAATGATGCAGCCATTGAAAACATTTCAGTTGCTGATTGTTCATATTTTGAAAGAAAAGACACATGCATAACATCAGGTCAAGCTGCATTGTTTCATCTCTAACAAGTCTACATTGCACATGTTCATCAAACTGTTGGTAAACTGATCTTCCACTGCTGCTTTGTCCAATTTTCATGCAATTGTTGATGTTATTACTTGCCTTGTCCAATGATTGAGAACTGCTAACAACATGTAAATTACCTCCTCAGACAGTTGTGTGAATTACTTTTCAATCAGCCTGAGATGGGCAAATGAGTCACACAAGATTACCACAAAATTACTCAAATTGTCAGGTGTGATATGTGATGATAATGGACTGCAGAATGTCATTGACAAGCTCTGTAGGTGCTTGACACAGCCACTAATGACAGGAGGATGTGTCTTTGTTCCTTGGTGGCCAGTGTAATCCAAAACTAAATCCTCACCTTTGCTTCAAAGAACAGCCAAAGGCAGCACTGTGTCTTTCAAAACACACAAGATGCACCTTTTCTCTCTGTGCCAATGACCTCAAGGAAAGCCTCAAAAACTTTACATTCAACTTTTCTCTTTCCTTGGTGAAACTTCCAGAGGTAGTCCATATTGCTCTGTTCCTGTCCTTTGTTTACACTTGTAGGTGGGTGGCACTCTGATTCTTTGTTGGCAAACTGTGCAGCTTTATTCTGGAACAGGTGGGCAGAATGGATGCTGTTGAAATGAAATTCATACTCAGAGTTGTCTGATGAAACACTGTTCTCCTGGAGCAAAAGATAGCTTTTGTAGTTCTGTCCATTGGATTTGGACAAATGAAGCCTTGTATAAGAGCTCATGTCAATTGTCTTTCTACTTGCTGCTGCTCACTGAAGAATAGCCTTGTTGTGGTATGTTTCTTTGTCTTGAGGTTTATTGGCAAATTTTGTAAGTGTTTCTGGGGCACAGATTTGGACTTTGTGCTTCCTGTGAATGGATCAGGGAGAGGGTGTCCAGTAGAATGGCCAGGTGAAAATACATTTGTTGTCTGTGGCTGGAATCGGTTGCTTTTCTGTCGTGTGCAGGATAGGGCTCATCATTGCAAAATATTTGGCATAGGTGAGTCCTTGGGGAGATATCTATGGATCAACCACTCCATGGTTGTTGCTGGACTTGTTTTTATAAAGGGGCAACACCTGCATGTCAATATTTTATGGTTGTATCAACATCAAAAAGGATGAAAAGCTTTGCAGTATAGAACTTTGAGAAATGACAGAAACCATACCAGTGGATTGGGTGTTTGTACCAGAGGACTCTTGACACAGCTATTGAGAAAAAAAAACATTTGATTTATTTTCTTGGCTGGTTGGTATGAAACAATGGCATTCAAGCAAACAAAACAGACACTGCTTCTCTATATTTCATGAAAATCATTGCCAGGCAAAACATGCAACAATCAGCAAGATTCATATGTGGTCACATCTGGTGCAAGGTAAAACAATTTCATATCAAAAGCCACGAAGCAAATGCTGACTTTGCTATCAACAAGAAACCATGGATACCCCAACAAACAGTTGAGCAACAGGGAATTGGTGAAGCACTGCGACCCAGCAAAGGGAGGACAACTTGCCTGATAAAATATGAACCTGTTGTTCCAAAGCCTTGTTGGGCTGTCAATCTGCACCAGCCAATGCAATGAAGTCAGAGAAATACTGGCGTATTACAAGCCAAACTACAATGCTTCAAAGTTGTGGCACACATACATTAAATATTTCCTCAAGAAACAACTGAAGACTCACTCAGTTATAAATTCATATTTCAGTTCATTTGCAAAGTGCTCTCTTGTGCTCAAGCAAAAGTCCATGCAGAATTATGGAATACCAAAGGAATATCATGGCCACATTGTTGAAGACTTGCAGAGAGGCAAGTCAAGAGGAAGAATATTTGTTGACCAATCAGAGCCAACAGGCTGGGTGAACCAAAGCAGTGCAGTGTCACACCACTGGTTGTTGAACAAAATAGAGTGGAAAATGACATTGATCGCATATAAAATTGCTGCAGAAATGTTTTTAAATTTGCTTTCAATTCCAACCAATGCAGTGCTGAAATGTAATTATGCTGCCCTGTTTGTTTCAAATTGTAAAGACCAAGACAGAGGGAGAGCTTGGGTATTTTGTGGGCTGATCTCAGCCAGTTATTTGTATCCACCACATCAGAAAATATGTCTTGTGTCAATGCTCCCTCCAAGAATCTCATTTTCATTTGAAATAAGGTATGCTGTGTGTGATACAATGATAAAGTCCCAAAATTTAAAATTCAAAGCCAGTAAACATGACTATTTCAAAATTACGGGAACATTCAATTTTGACAATATTGGTCAATTGTTCATCTTTTTTCTAAGAGCTGGGACAATCAACAATTTTATGATCAATATCAGACATTTTGAGGAAGCACAGGTTTATGATGGCCCTGGTCTTTTGTCACCGAAGTTAGAACCAACTGCGGCAGGTACTGTCATATCAACTACTTTTCAGTGTACACTGGTAGTTTTCACACAACATAGCTTGCCACGATTGCGTTTTCACTTCTGGGAGATTGTTATACATAAGAACATTACCATTGTACCTGGCATGTGCAACATTTTTGTGAGAACTCCCCAAAACCATTATCTCAATGTGACAATAAAAAAACATGACTTTTAGTGGAAATGACTTCTTCACTTGCACCGAAGGAGGTGTGTACATGTTTTCACAAGGAGGGTTGACTGAAAGTACCTGCACATCACATGATGCCAGGCAGCCATTCAAGGAAAGTTCTGTGTCCATGGGTCATCTTGTGTATCCGAGCAGTGTTTCATATGTCAATTACAGCATTCTGCATGCCCAACTCTAGCTCCAAACAACAGCATGTGAGCATGTCACATTGGATCCTTGTGCCCATCATGCACTTTGTAAATTATATAAATATGGCAAAGAAACTATGTGCTTTCAAAATGGTGTCTGTCTCTTCAGATGTGAAGAAGGAAATTTCTTAGATACCACAGTGAACCTTGTTAGACTTTGGTCAGAGGGAAAAGGACACCTCAGTGTTATTTTTCCAATTTTAGACAAGAGGTGCATACTTATCAGAGTGAGACGAATGCAAGATCATATTTTCACAGACAACTTTTATGGTGATGAAAGACAGTGTCACTTGAATCTTTCTCCTGACAAGGTGACCTCACCTCACACTACCTTGCAACTCAGTGCAAGATATTTCTTGAAACATAGCAGCAACATTCAGGAGAAACTGTCAATTTCAACATTTTCCAACAATTTGGACAATTTGACAGCAAGACAGGATGTTTCTAATTCTTACACCATGGAAAGGTGGACCTCCAACAAAACTCAAGAAACAAAAAGAGAAGTTGAAAATTCAAGAAATATTGCTGGATTATTTGTCTCAGAATGCTTTTCATCTGACCACTCATTATACAAATCAAATGTTTCATTTGACTCTTGGCAGGGCTGGTCTTTCTCTTGGGTAGATATTATTTTTCAAGTAAAACAGAACACAACAGAACCAAAAGCAATCTTTTTGAAAGAACATATAAAATACCAATCAATAGCATGGCCCAGTAACTCTGAGGGCTGGTATCAGAACATCAATAATATTCTAAAACAGAAGGGCATGGTAAACTTATTTCCTGGACAGTTTGTTCAGGACTCTTTTGACATATCCTTTGATAGAGCATGATAATACCATGTTTTATCAGCAGAAGGACAAGACAATTGGACACTGTGATGCAGACAAATCTGTTGTTTTGACCTTCAGAACCTTCGGTAAGACAGACATTTCTAGGATGAGCACACAAGATTTCTTGATATGGAATGCTACATACTCAATTGGCTCACTAACTGATGGACAAGAGGTTGCCATACCAGGCACCAACTTGCAAGCCAGTTGCAGAGAAACAACAGAGAGAGATTGTTGTCAAAATTTGGATGTGACAATAAAGTTTGGAGCATATAAAAAATATGTCAGCATCATTCAGAATAGCTGGTATTCCCTTTGCAGCATTGCATCAGAAGAGGATGCTTTGTGCAAAGTTTTCTCAAATTTGACACTAGAAGAGGGAGAATGTTGTGCTCCTAGCAGAATGCCAGAGAATCAACAGCCACAGCAAAGTTTACTGAAAATGGTCAAGCTCATCTGACTCTCAGGGGCAAAGACAATTTCTTAAGCAGCAACTTTTTCTTATCCACCTCAACTACATCAGTGCTTTTCCACACTCCTCTCTGTTTCTCTAATTTGCAATATTTCACTTGCCAATCCCAAACTAAAATTTCAGAAATTTATGTGGACAGATGGGTCACCACATGCTGCTCCATCTCTGGAATACACTGGATTGAGATATGTTTATTCATTTGGAAGACAACATAATTTTGAAAATTTTCAGCATTTTGGGACCACAGAAATCAATCCACTTCATGCACATTTTGAATCAAAACATAAAGGAAGTAATTGCACAACTTTGGTGTTGCTGAACCTGAAAAGGTCAGAAATCTTTCTGTGCAATTGCAAACAAAAGATAAATTATCATGTTGTTTGTTCTGTTGAAGTGTCAGAGACTTTTTTAGCTGCAAACTATTATTATCCTGCAAATGAGACAGGGTGCCACATTTTTGCTGTGAAAAGAAATCAAGAGTGTTATCACATAAAATGGAACAATGGGGAAAATTGTGGGGATTTTTGTTCCAACAGACAAATGAAACATTTTTTGTTTGTTTCATTCAAACAACTTGATTTTATCACTGAAGCTGTGTCTATCTCACCTTTCTTGCTGATTTATGCAATTTCTTCTGATGTGGAAAATATTTTGCATTACAACCAGAAGAGGGCCACATATGTTCAACATACAGCACATGAAAAATATGCTAAAGGTTTTCAAGTTTGCAACTCACCCATCATTAAAACACCCAAAGAAGGAAATATGTTTCAGTGCAAAAATGGAACATTTATCTCAATGCCGTATTATTGTGATCAAGTGACAGATTGTTTAGATTCTTCAGATGAAGCCAATTGCTTTCTTGATCAAAACAAGCAAATATCATCTCATTTGCTTGTGAAAAGGCAAAAAGCAAGACACATAAATAAATGTATCAGCATGTTTTACAAAGATATTATGAACTCCTCTGTCAGGTGCAGCAAGTTTTTGAATGATTTAGTCCAGACTACAGTGTCCTACAAAGTGACAAACAGAACTTATTTTCAGTGCAATGACAGTTCCAAGATTCCATATTCTCAAGTGGATGACTTGCATTTTGATTGTTCAAAAGGAGATGATGAATTTCTTTTGCAAAATTTGATGAGATTTGGGATCAAAGCAAAGTGTACCAAAAATGGACAGATTCCTTGCAGATTGCATCACTCAATATGCTATGAAGTACACCAGGTTTGTGTTTACCAGTTGGGTGAAACCAATCATCTTGTGCCATGTAGAGATGGGAACCATCTGGAAACATGCACAAAGTTTGAATGCAATATGATGTTGAAATGTGATCAATACTATTGTATTCCTTGGGAGTATGTGTGTGACAACAAATGGGATTGTCCAAGAGGTACTGATGAAGGTATTGTTTGTGATAAAATCCAGAGCACATGTAAAAACATGTATAAATGTAAAAATACATCAAATACATGCATTCATGTGGGCAACACATGTGATGATAATTTTAACTGTCCATTGAAAGATGATGAATATCTCTGTGAACTGAAACACATAACTTGTCCAAATGATTGTTCATGCTTGTTGTTTGCTCTTGTCTGTGATGGTGCTAATTTCACCAGCCTCCCTGGTAGGTATCCACAAATATTTGTGGCATTCAGAAATGTTACTATTCAGTTGACACAAATTGTGGAACATTTCCATGACTTTTCAAATTTAGAATTTATAGATACAGACTTAACTGACATCTGCCAGTTGCAAGTATACAGTCAGATTTATAGAATGGTCATCACACATAATATTATTGGAGTTGTCAATGAAAGATGTTTGTCTGATCCAATGGGGCTGGTTATTCTTGTGTTGAGTCACAATCATATCTTTGCCTTGGAAAGAAAGGCCTTGATAAATCTTGTGAACTTGAGACAACTGGATCTTTCTTTCAACAACCTGACTTCATTTTCATCCACATCTATCGTTGGAACAGAGGTTTTGGAAATTTTGTCACTGCAGGAAAATAAGATAACAAGCATTTATCTGAATAATTTGGTCATAAGAGACTTGCAAGTGACAAGTTTTCACCTGTGCTGTTTTTACAGAGATCTACAGAAATGTACAACAATAAAAACAACAGCATGGTATGATTCTTGTGAATTTTTTATGACAACAAGTGTTAAAATAATGACAATGATTCTTGGATGTAGTATCATTTGCTTAAATTTCATATCTGTAGTGCTTCTCCTACATGAAGAAAAGATAAGTGAACAATACATTATTTTAGCAAGATCAGTGTTTTTATCTGAAGCACTGTGGGGAGTATATTTGGTGACCATGTGGATAGATGCTGTTTCATATGGACAAGCAGTGAGTCAAAAAGTTCATCAGTCAAGTCCTGTTTGTCATGCTCTTGTTTATCTCTCATTTACCTTTTTCATCATTGACCCAGCTGCTGCTGCATTGTTAGCATTTGGAAGATTCAGATTGACAAAAAATCCAATGGAGACCAAATTTAAGCAAACTGTATTTTGTAAGAGGTGTGTGGCTGCTATGTATTCATCCAGCATTTTCTTGACATGTGCTTGTGGACTGGTATTTGAATTGACCATGAAGCAATTTTCCTCAATTTTGTGTTTACCATTTGTGGATCCCAGCAACACACAACTTTCCAGAACAGCTGCTACAATATTTTCAAGCTCTTTTCAATTGTGTGTCAGCATTTGTGTGACTGCATGTCATTACCAGGTGGTAAAAAATGTGAAAGAGTCAAATGTGGCAACACAGTCTCCAAAAGCAAACACAACTGGGCAGAAAAGTCTGAGAACTAAACTCATTTGTATCACAACTCACAATGTGGTGTACTGGCTTGCATTGTCCACAATGTTTACAACAACAAAATTCCTGAACAAATATTCTCTTTTTGCATTCACCTGGGTGGTTTTCACTGTGGTGTCTTTCAATCCAATTTTAAATCCTGGTGTTAATTTGTTGACAGCTGCCAAACCTGCCTTTTCATTCTGCAAGAAGAATTTGTTGTACAAAAATATGTGAGGCACCCAAGAACATTTTGCTGGTGCACTTCCTTAAACGTCAGCGTTCTGTTTCTGGTCTTGCTTTCTGTTCACCAAGCAGGAAGGACAGGATGAAAGTATTGTGAAACACAATTCAGTCACTTTGATTGGGTTTCTCCAAGGGAAAATATGGTGTTTGTGCTGTGGCATTGATTGCAATGGTGACCTGTCTTGCTAGCAGCAAAAGAGGTACAAAAATCACTTTTTTGTGTGTGACAGTTTCATGTCAATGAAACCTCTTCAATGTCAGCAGTCCGAAACCAATGCGAAGGTTTTATGCTAGGGCCGTGTATAACCTGCAAATTGGGGTGCCTTGACTAGGATAATTTTTAGTGGCGTACTTCTGTCCAAGTTCTGATGCTGAGCGTCAAAGC
>JAAUXT010078192.1_pt1 | contig 17513 bp, 10 predicted proteins | sample 7278171 | NCBI WGS metagenome assembly JAAUXT01 (sample SAMN14350112, study PRJNA611818) | marine sediment metagenome | isolation source: surface marine sediment (1.8m) | place: French Polynesia: Moorea | collected 2018-08
CTTTGTTTTTCTATCCCTTATATCTTGTCTGTCTGTCTCTCTGTCTCGTTCGCGGTCTCCGTGGGTGCGGTGGGGGGGGGGGGGGGGCGGCGCCCCCCCCAGGGGACACGTTCATGATGTGTGCATGTAGCTGATAGTACATGACGGTAGCGACTTTGCATTAACAGTTGAGTTGGTAAATTATTCAAAGCAAATACGTACGTGATCGTGTTGTGATGTGGTTGAACAGTGAGTTGTGTTGCGTGATTGTCCGCAGCCGCCGATTCCACTGGCCACAAACGGGATGAGTAACATATTGACAGTAAATTGAAACACGCTCAGTGTACCCATGGGCGCCAATGATCAAATCTCCCTGATCTGCTCTCAGCTACAACGCACCTGTAGTGGGGAAACTCTTCCAAGTCCTTACGAGTATGCGTACGCGTGGTAGACATACTGGTACCACGTACAAGCAGCAGATCCAACTCAGGGGCACCTGCAAACAGATAGATCTGCTCTGAGTTCAATACATCTGTTATAGGAAGATCGTCCGTGCAATTTTGTGCCAAGCGGAATATGATTCGGGTGAAAGTTGAAGCAACATGAAGGTGATCCAAACGGTCTTGGCGACGCCTGGCAAGGTTGTCTTCTGTTCAATAGGCTGCAGTTCTGCAGAATCGGGTGCCAGATCAAGGTCAACAGAATCGGGCACCAGTTGTGTTGTTAAGAACGGGCACCAGTTTCGTGTTGACAAAATCGGGCACCAGATTCCAGGGACCCGGTTGCCCTGCAGAATCGCTGCACGTTTGAGTGTCACGTGTCACGTTTGAAGGTCACGTGTCTGTTCCCGTGTCCCGACACGTCCACGTCTCTCACGTCACGTGTTTCACGCCACAGGTCGTCAAGGTGAGCGCCACCGACGAGGACAGCGGCGTCAACAGCGACATCAGCTACGCCATCGTCAGCGGAAACGCCGACGCTCACTTCCGGATCGATGCCGACAGCGGTCAGGTGACGCTCGCGAAGCCGCTGGACCGGGAGACGACGCCCCGCTACGAGCTCGTCGTGGCGGCGGTCGACAAGGGCGTTCCCGACGCCCTCAACGCCACCGCCGTCGTCAGCATCACCGTCATGGACTACAACGACAACGCGCCCGTGTTCACGCAGAACTCGGCGGCGTTGCGTCGCGCCGTCGCGGAGGACGCGCCGCCGGGGACGTTCGTACTTCCGGTCAGCGCGACGGACGATGACCTCGGGAACAACGCCCAGCTGCAGTACGCCATCAGTGGCGGGAACGAGCGGACGGCGTTCAGCATCGACAGCGCCACCGGACGGGTGTATGTGGCGACGCCGCTCGACTACGAGACCAGAACGAGGTCAGAAATCACTCCACCAATTTGTTTCTGTCACGTGAAACAAGAGAAAAAAATGTTGAAATTCTACCTTGTGACCGGCCCACGTAACCACGTGACGTGTTGCCATAGATACGAGTTGACGATCGTGGCGAGCGACTACGGGTCCCCGCGTCTTTCATCGAGCGTGACGTGCACGATTGACGTGACGGACGTGAACGACCACGCCCCCACGTTCACGTCGTCGCCGCTCGTGCGGCAGGTCGTCGAGAACTCGGCCGTCGGTACCATCGTCGGGACCGTCACCGCCACCGACCCCGACCAAGGTGCGTGCGTGTGTGAGGTGTGCGTGCGCTTGTGCCCCTTCTCTTTGGTATGTTAGACGCGTGTGTGCGTGTGTGTGTGACTCTTATGTTTGTTCTGTTTGATTGGTGTGTGTGTGTGTGACTCTTATGTTTGTTCTGTATGATTGGTGTGTGTGTGTGTGTGTGTGTGTGTGTGGCTGTTGCACTACACTCCGCTTTGCGCGTGTGCGTGCGTGGGACACTCTCCTTTGTTTTGAGCCTCCACTGCATCCGAAGATGTGTTGAGGAGCCAACGCGTACCCGTTCCATGTGTGACCTTGTCTCTGTTTGTCTGTCTGTCTGTCTGTCTGTCTGTCTGTCTGTCTGTCTGTCTGTCTGTCTGTCTGTCTCTCTGCACATGTGCAGCTGTGGCACAACCCTTTCCTGTTTCGCTGTGTGTGAATTTGCACTGCATCAAAAGAGGCGTTGAAAAGCTATCGCGTGGATTGATCTCTGACTCTGACCGTCCTCGTGTCCCACCTCAGGTCTGAACGGGAAGCTGCGCTACAGTATTCGCTCCCAGGAGCCCGCGGGGCTCCACTTCGCGATCGACCCTGAGACCGGCCGCATCACCACAGTCGCCGAGCTCGACCACGAGTTCACAGAGACCTTCACCCTCGTCGTCCAGGCAACCGACGGCGCGCCGCCCTTCCACCGCGCCACCAAACCCGTCACCGTCGCCGTCACCGACGTCAACGACAACGCGCCGCAGTTCACGAGCGTACCCGCTCTGGCGGTACCCGAGGATACCCCAGCCAATTCTCGCATCGGGACTGTGGCGGCGCAGGATCCAGACGCCGGCGCCAATGGGCAGGTGCGCTATGAACTCATCAACGCCCCGTCTACGTTTACGCTGGATAGTAACACCGGTGAATTGACCTTGAGAGAGTCGTTGGCGGGACGGAATCGCGTGTACGACCTGACGGTGCGAGCGTCGGACCAGGGCGCGCAGAGCAGGTCAGCCACGACCACCATCACCGTCTTCACGCGCTCACGCACCAACACCGGACCCGCCTTCACGCAAACCCGCTACAACGCCCAAGTTTCCGAGAACCGTCCCGAAGGCACGCCCGTTACCCAGGTAACGGCGCGCTACGCCTCCAGCGCCGTCGCGTCGAGCGTCGCGTACTACCTGACGGACGTGACGTCAGGCGGCGTCTCCGTCGGGCGTCTGTTCCGCGTCCAGCCGGCAACCGGCGCCGTCACTACTGCGCAGGCGCTGGACCGGGACGCCGGCTTCACGGAATACACTCTGGATATCTACGCCATTGACCAAGACTCGGCTGCGCCCAAAACCACCAAAACCCAGGTAAGAAACTTTCATTCTCATTTTAAACAGCTGAACGAAAGAAGATATTTTCTCGTTTTCCTTTGTCTCGTGGGCAGACGTGGATATTTTAATCGTGGTATTGGGTTTCATGTCATTTGTCGAGGAGAATTGTGGGGGAATCCCACCGGTCAGTTGGACATTGTAATTTCATGCAGATTTTGTGTGGACTCTTTGTTCCCCTTTGGGAAATTCACTGAACCGCGTGTAACAGCATTGCTCATTGAAAATGTCCATTACCCCCCCAACTCGATCCAATCGTTTTTATCAGCCATTATTTCAATACGCGTGTTTTACAAGCGCTCGCTTACACAATGATGATAATTCAGGCTCTCGTGAATCACCTGCCTTCGCTATCTGTCGCGAAGATAAGACTTTATCAGTGACAAGTGTGCGATCACCACTGATGGCTCTTTGATAGGTCCGCTGTAAAATTGCGCCTTCCAAGCCGCCAATCAGAATGTCAGTTCGCGCGCGCTCCAAGGAAATTTATTTTGCCTCGTTTGCAACGCTTTTGTAGTTTGCTGTGCGAAGCTATATTTCCACGGTGGAGAAAACGCGTCATTGTGGCCTGTGTTACCTGAAGCTGTTGGGTTGGAAGACGCATCACGAAAACGCGTTTTTCCCAGCATCCCTGGCGCGCTGCCTAACAAGACAATAGATCGTTGACTGATCGATCCAGCGTCGCCGCAACACGTAAATCCATCGTGGATCTCAAGTACTCTGGAGTACTTTGTCATACTAATCGGCTGAACCTCAAATAGATCCGGGATTTCCTCGATTTTGAGTGACACTTTTGACAGTTAGTGGATTGGGATCTGTGGGGATCTCCCGCTGAGGTCTGTCGATCTGCGTGGATTTCAAAGCTGAGCGCATTGAAGGAAAAATTTTCTCATGGCTGGACCCCGGATCCGGGTTCAACTCACACCCTGAAAGGAAATTTGGTTTGACTGACTGAGACCTGTCGTGCTGTCATTGTGGTTTTGGCAAAATGCAACGTCTGGCATCTTGCCTGTCCGCCTTTGCCTTCGCAATGTCTGCACAAAAGTCTTTGAAGGGAATGGACAATTTTTCCAAAGGCAGAACACGCAACTGAGTTGAGCAGTTTTGGGTCAGACGGCGTCATGACAGACGCTGCGTCCGCGGTGACGTTGACTCTTCCCACACCGCACAAACGCTGTGTCGTATTACTGCCCCAGATACACGATCCCAGTCCATGTTTGGTTGCGCTTTCACCCACCGTTAACATTTGCACTTTGTACAACTTTTGCCTTTTTTCAAAAAAAAAAAAAAATTCCCATTCAAATCCATCTACCCAATTTCCCGTTGGTAACACAGTACCTTTTGAAGAGGAGTACTTGGATTGCGCATTACGTTAAGTACACAGAGGTACAAAGCAGGGTGATGTATCGTTGTGTCGCTATGTGATGGATAGTTTTAACTCCTGTTGACTCGGTTCGCCATGAATTTCAATCATATTTACCTCCTCTTGGGTCAGACGAGAAACACGGGTCTCATACAGGAGCAGTTGGTGATCAAAAAACTCTGCAAAAAATGTGGCTGGTTCCGCGTTTTTAACCTGAAGCCAGTAACAAAAAGAAAAAGAGTTGCGTGCAAGCGTTTCAAGAATGGAAAACAAGTTTTTGATCCCTTTCTGCGACAAATTTATGTGTCTGGAGAAAAATCACAGGTTTCTGACACCAGTTGAGACCAGAGAACTTCAACATGTCCTCTGAAAGTTCTTTGTGCGTGGAAACGCCACCGATTTGAACGTCAAAATTCATCTCATCTTCTGTTCAAAAGAATGAAAGTTGAGGGGATTATGAGTACGTCGTAAAGGTTTCGCAGAATGAAAACCACTTGGTTGTTGTCAGGAAACAAAAGCAAAAATATTATTTGCACTTTCACAGTGTTGACATTTCGCTGAAGAGCCGCTGTCGATTTGAATTTACACTGAGATTATTAACCACGGAAAATCTCCTCGTGTGTTTGTGTGTTGGATCAATCTTCTCTCGATCCGAAGATCGTCCCGACGACCGAAGAAAATTGTGGGAACCGATTCCCCCGAGATGATAACAACTCAGGGGAGGAAATTGTGTGTGCACAGAAGCGACCTCGCTGAAAGGAAAAATTGACTTTTTCTGAGATCAAATTCGGTCGCGGTTCGTGGCGCTGGAAAATGGAGGCACACTTTGCCCCTTCGATTTCCAACGCTGTTAGCTTTTTTCCACGAACAGAAATTTGCTGTGCATCTACGTCTCTGCATTCGCATTGGTGACGAATGCGTTACTTGGCAGCGATATTTATTCATCTGAATTTAATTAAACCACAAAAATTCCCCTCACGTGAACCAAGTATGGTGCCCAAAAGAGAAGGAGGTTTGTTTGCGAGCTGAAAAATGTATCTTTTATGCGCCTGAAGTTTGTGTCGGAGCTCAGTGCTGGAGGTGTGTCTCTGCACACATCGCTCCCTTTATGCTCATGAACGACATTCTTTCCTTTTGAATTTTGCCAACATGTATGGCCGTGTACTTTGAGCACATACTTGCGATGAAAGAGGTTCCTTCTTGGCGACGATTCATTCACCAAGTGTCGAATGAATACAGACAGACATGGTCTCACGAACTTGGTTGAATTTGTTTTCGAGTCCCAAGTTACAGTTGAATTCCCAGAGGTTCCCACAGTCCCGTGTGCGGTGCGCTACTTTAAGCACCCGCGAGTCCTGGTTGAAAATTTTACTCCCAATGGAACTTTCAGAGTTGTGCGTCTACAGATCTCCCTCCGTTGATTCTTCATTCCATTTTGTCCCACCCTGTGTAGAAACGGGGAAATTCACGAGGCCCAAGACACTGAGAATTGACAGATTGAGTGTTCTTTCTTGATTCGGTGGAACTTTTGGTGTGTGTGTGTGTGTGTGTGTGTGTGTGTGTGTGTATGCGTGTGTATGCGTGTGTGTATGTGTGTGTGTCTTTGTATGCGTGTGTCTATACGTCTCTGGTGCAGAAATGTGTCACTTGGAGTGAGCCTGTGGTTCAGACAACACGGTTGGTTTTAACCGGTGATTGTGAGATTTATTGTTTTTCTGTAAATTCACAGACACATTTCGCACGCCACAAGCGCAACGTAAAAACGTGCAAAACCCGTAGGAACAGCTGTGCCAAACTGAATGACTCCCTTTGTAACTTTTTACAAATGTCAATCGTAAATTCATTCAGGCAAGTGCGTTTAAAATATTCACACCAACTGTTTCCTCAATTTTACCTGGAAAAATAGATCTTCGCCTGAAATTTGCAATCTCTCAGTGAAAAACACATGTTGTCCCTTGGCAACTGTAGTCAGGGCGCTGGTTTCCCCCAGGTCCCCCATGCCCTGCAGGGATCACTGAGAACAGGCGTTTTTCAAACCCTTTTCCTTTTGTCCAACAAACTTTCGCGGTGAGTTTCTCCAAACCCCTGACTGATGCATCACGGACATGTCTTTGCCGAGAATTGATGGTCTTTGGGACCCAGCAATTACGAGGAAAGGCAATCTTGGTTATCTGCGCGAAGGGCGAGGGGCTTCGTTTCGTGTTGTTCCGCCACGCTCGGCTTGGCTCGGCTTGGCTCGGATACGACCGGGGTCGAGCTGAGGTTCACAGACGTATACAGTTTGAAAAGCAGGGGTCTCTTCTTCCTCGGAATTGCTATGCATGCCTCGTGCACTCGGCAAACAACAGGGCTTCGGTTCTTTTTGTCCCCCACGCCACGCAAAATACGAGCCGAGTTTTAACCAAAAACGAAGGCCGCTCCTATTTTACATAACACACATTGGGATGTTGACTCTGGCATTTGTACTTGTACAGGGAAAGCTCTGTGTTTGTGTCTGCGTGAGCCCTCCGCTGTTTCCCTCTCTCCATCTCTCGTACACGGTGAATTGTACAGCCGCGAGTTATGTGTTCAGATTAAGCCACAGATTCGTATTCATAAGGCTTTGCGTTTCACCATGGAAATTTGGAGGGGTTGCGTTGAATTTGGAATGAGGTGTATGGGGAATGCATGGAGGTAGTGAGTGAGTAGAGGAGGCGTCCACCTGTACATATCAGCGTCTCTGATCATGATGCGCAGAGGCAAATTTGTCGCCAGGGGAAATGGGGTATTTGTGTTACGGTGGAAGTTAAAGCGCTGGAGAGTTTTGCCAATCTCTGCCCAGAGGCGATCGCCCCTATCTCTACAACGATGATAATGACGGGGGAAAAGCTTCCTTTGAAAACATCAAAGAAGGAGAATGAAAAAAGTTCCGACAGCAAAACGAGAGCGTCTTGATTTGTTGTCACGAGCGCAGGGAAAGTGGGTCTGTTGTGCTGTGCACACCTGCACGCACACACAACACACACGCACGCACACACACATACACACAAAGTTGATCAAACTTCGAAAGTTCACCCATTGTTTCGAAGTGTATCCCCAAATCCCCAAGAAGACATTCACACACGCACGCACGCACGCACACACACACACACACACACACACACACACACACACACACACCTGTTGCGCTGTGTCAAAATGAGAAAGTCACCACCACCGACGTTGCTCGGGAAAAACCTGAATGGCGCCCTTCTCTGGGTGTGAACACTCTTTTGTAAAAAGGCACTTGAGGAACACTTTCAAGGCGTGATATTATGGTCGCTCCCAGAGATTCGCCTTGAGATCTCACGAGTCAAACGCTGGTTGTACAATGTGGGTCTGATCTGGAAATTACCATGGCAACACGCTTCAACGACTCTCAATGAAATCTCAGGTAATTTCCTGTAGATAGCAACTCGTTACCCCGATGAGCAGATTGTCGCTACGCTTGCCTAGCGAATCACCATGGCAACGAGCATGGCTTTCAACTGGACCTAGCAACATGCAACTCATACACACCTGACTGAACTGCAATTTTCCCGCATCCCACCTAATGGCTTGATAGCATGTGATACATGCTGAGCTGCGACTTTACTACTTACCCAGTGAGAAAGATTGTGAAGTTCTCTCCTTATTTGGTGGGGCACCATAATGGTCGCCTTGTGTTGTAGAAAGCTTTTTGTCCGTGGCCTGTGAATTACATGCGGTGATTAGATACTTGATAAGTGGCGCTCCCACAGAACGAAATTTGAAACTTGACATTTTTACAGGGTTGAGTGTTGGGGAATCACCAAAGAAAAGAAAAAAAAAGTTGCAACACTGAGGGGGATTTAGGGCAAACCAATCTCGCTGACGGGAGACATTTTAAGTGCGTTTATTTTCTCTCAAAACGACCTGCGTCCATTTGACAAGAAAGCGAAGAAGTTTCACTCAGCCTTGAAACGCCGTGCCCAAAAAAAATTCTCGCAACTTGGCGAAACTTAGATCAACAGAACACGACAAGGAAACGAAAGGTAGTTGAGAATGGGGCTGGAGAGGCTGTATTGAGACTTGGAGAGGCTATTGTTCAGGGCTCGGTGCTGTCTGTGTGGGCTCCACATACCTGAGACCGAGGTACAACCAACTGCTCGGGTCCCACTCACTCACGGCCACGCTGAGCACCCATTGTCCTCATCGCTTTTTTTCACTCTCGCTCAACACCTTTACATGTTGCCAAATGAGAGGAAAAAATGAGGCGCACTTTTTTTTCAAAAAAAAAAAAAAAAAAGAAAAAGAGGAGGAACTTGGAGCAAAGTGTCGGGGTAAATCGGGGTCAGGTGGGAATGGGGGAGTATCAAAGAACCTCAGATCGAGTCATTCGCAGCGACGTGACAATTTCTTAAAGAGACGGAAATGGAGAAATCCTCGGGTAAACGGGTTTCCTCCTGCACCGGGGGCAAACACCGGGACGCACGTTTAGTTTGCTGAAGCCTTGGCGCAAATAGGTTTAAAACCTGCAAATACGAATCGTTGGAAAATCCCGGGGTCTCTTGAGCCTCCGTGAAATTATGAAGATGGTGCCATTTTTGCACATGTTATGCGACTCTACTGTCCATTCGGAGATTCATTTCAGGGTTGAACAAGTTTTTGTTCAATTTGCGTGTTTCTCTGTTTTGTGGGCAAACGTCTCAATCGTTGGTGTTTGGCTGACCTGACGGAATGTAGAGAACTCACGCACATGTGATTGTTCCCTGTATGAACAGGACCTCACAACGAACCCGAGACCACTGGGCCCGTTCACATTGGCAGCGTCGCGTGTTGCCTGTGCTGGTCAGTGGGTGTTGCGTGCTTCATGGATGCCCACAAGAGTGTGACACGTGACACATTCGACGTTGACGCGCGGGTGCGTCGCCAGGGTGACGCACGCGGTGTGAGGCCGTGGTTGCGTCGCGTTGGCTCCCACAGGAACGCGCAAGTGACGCTTGACGCTCAGGTGTGAAGTGGCGCTGACGTCACCACGATGTGTGATGCGTCAGTGTGAACAGGTGTGAACGCGCAGTGACGTCACCACGACGCGTGACGCAGCTGGCGATAACGTCGCTATGCGACGCATCTTGTGTGAACCTGTAGTGGTGTCGCCCATGAACTCGGACGGGAATACGACGCGTGACACCTCCTGTGTGAAAATGGGTGTGAACACGTGGTGACGTCATAACGTGACCATGACACGTGACGCATCCGGTGTGAACCCTCACTCACGCACCCGTGTGATGAAGCGAAGAGCGATGGCGGCGGCGGATCCTACATTGTGTCTGATGCCGTCGCCTCATTGTCAAACCTTTCCAAATACTGTCATAAAATTTACCGCCTCGGGGTGCCCAGCGACATTCAATAGCGTCGGGTCTCACTCAATACGTCCAACAAAACCGCCATGCTACACGGAAAACGCCAATAAAAATACACTGGAGGAAGGGTGCGGAGGGGGGGGGGCGTCAGGTGGGTGCGTCCGATGTGAGTTCGGACTCAGGTCAAACGCACGCGCGAGGTTTTGAAATTTTGTTGCAAAGCTTCTTGTGAAACTGTGACAAATGGGGGGTGAATGTGAGCAAATATGAATTGCAAAGGACCCGACAATGGGAGAGACTGTGCGAGCTGTGTACTTGCATAGCGTGACACTGTAGGTAAATGTACATAATAAGTACACTTCGCAAGGGATATGGCGAGAAGAAAGGACGACACTGTCGTTGGTAAAAGGATCTTGTGAAGGTTTCTTTTCCGCGGCTGGTTAACCTCACATGGCTGCCTCCTTTAATGGGGACCCATTTCCATTTTGTTTGCAAATAATCCTGTGAAAGTAAGTACCCTGTTGTAGATCTAAGTACTGGCGGAAAAGGAAACACGAATTGGAAACATGTCGACCTGCCATGGATGAAAGTGATCAGCCTTGCGCCTTTGCGTGTGTTTTCCTTCAAATTGCCAGTTCTCTTGCTGAGTGACCAAAGTGTGAGGAGAAAAGTTTTGCCTCCCTGGTAATTTTCTGAAATGGCCTGTCCAATTTAATTTTGTTGGAACACACCAACCAGCTGGAAGTACTTCCTGTGTAAAATTAGGTTCGGACAAGTCTTCAGTTCTTTCATCTCTGGGTGCGCACAGAGCGCGCAGGCCTTTTGGTCACCTCACAACAGCCATATTGGGCCAAACCTTCGTTGTTTAATGTGTCAAACATGTCCGGCGGTTTAACTGATGGTTTTTGAAACGCAGGAGCTCGGGGCTGTTGGGTTTATCAAACTGGGCTGTAGCAGAAAAACAATCAAATGTCCGTGACGCTGCAGGGCGTCCGTCCCACTACGGAAGATATCAAGGTTGACAGCGACGTACAGCGCACGCACGTTCAGTCCACGGTCCCGACCACGTTGACGTGAGACGCGAAAACTCGCTACTTTGGTTGTGCGTGGACGTAGTCACGCGACGCGTCAAAAGCCGTGTGGACAGTTCGCTCTGAAAAATCTGAGAAGGAACAAATTCCAAGAGCAAAGTGAGCACCGGGCCCCCGTTCCCTTCCTTTAAAACGTACCAACCCACTGAGTGAGGGAACACACTCTTTTTGGAGAAAATGGCAATCTACGCCAGCGTCGTTTTTCAGACAAATTGGAAAGTGTTTCTCAGGTACTGCGGTGTCATCCCGTTCTCGAGAAGCGCTGTCGTCCTGCCCACTTCTGATTGACTCAGTAACCAGGATGTACCATTGTTACACGTGTGTGAATCATTCTCCAAGGCTTTCAAAATTTAATACTAGCTTTAAAATTCTCCCATGAAAAAGTGTATTCGCGAGCAAACACCGTTGAAAGCTTCGGATCAGTGAGTGAATGAGAAACCGGGAAGTTCGATCGTTGTGCAGCGGGTGGAGATCCTGTGGAGAATACCAATGGCGCGTTCGATTCACGCGTCGAACTCACCGAGGGTCATTCGAACACCATTGTCGCGAATGTGCCGCATTTAGGCCAGAAACTGGTGTGTCAGAACTTTGGTCAGACACAAGTGTGTCACAATTCTGGCCAGATACTGGTGTCTCACAAGTTTGGCCATTTGTGCGTTACAACTTTGGTCAAATAATGTGTCACAGCACAGCTTCTTTTTTTGGCCCGAAACTGGTGTCTCACAACAGCGTCTAGATGACCGACTTCAAGACCGACTGTCCTCGGGTTCTCAGGCCGAACGGCGCGAAGTGTTCGCAGACGCACAAATCGAACGCGGGTGTATTGATACAGGTTTTGGTGATATTTGCGCAGTAATGGTTCGGTCAACACGTCGTGATGAGACACGGGGATTCCCCGGTCACACCTGCGTCCCCGCCGCTCCGGGCGCGTTCACGCTACGTGCGACGTGCGTCCTCTGGTGGGTTCACGTGCACTCTTCATGCTTGCACGGAGGAAAGGTTCCTGAACTGCAGAACTGATCAAGAGCGTCTGGTTTGAAGGCTGTCCAGAAGACAATGAAGAGCATATGGATGTCAAGACCAGAATTGTGGTTCTTGCGTGCACGTACGCTCTTCTGGTCCCCTTGAACCTTGCGAGTTGTAAGGGTTCACCCACGCTGCAAAAATGGTTCCTGTGAAATCATACAACGACTTTTCGAGACCTTTGGTCGAGAAAAGAGTTGTATGATTGAACAGGAACCCTTTTTGCAGTGGGTGAACTCACTTCTACCACAATGAGGTCACGTACGAGAGGCTCTGTGACAGCAGCGTGGTAGAATTGTGCTTGCACCACCAAACATACCCAAAGTTCCTTCTCGAACTGCAGCGTTGAAGAAGTCACACCTTGGAACACTGTTTCCGTGGCAACGCCATCTCGACCGCGCTCAAGAACTGGTCACTTCGTGGACGCTCTGCACTTCAAGAACCCCAACACCGTCACTTGGGGGGGGCAGGATGCGGTCAGTGAGACCCCCCCCCTGTCCCAGCCCAGCCCACCACAGACCCACGAGACGCCCTGCAATTCAGGACCCCATCAGATCGTCACATAGAATGGGGGAGGTCTGTGAGATCCTTCCTGCCCCAGCCCTCCACATACCCGCTGCTGCGACATAGGGTCACTGAACCAAGGGTTGGTGCATCTGTCTCAGTTGTCCTCTTGGTCATTGATATGCATGTGTGGTTGAACGACGACAGGTTTTCGACCCCGAGCCTTCACCAGATGTCCCTGCCCAATAAAAAGGACATGACGGTTTTTTATTGAGACCATAAACCGATAATTAACTCATTGGTCAATCATGCGGACGATTCGCGGTTCTTGTGTCGGTGCGACCCCCACTTGACCACAGTGGTGTGACTCGGACTCCCCCCCCCCCAGTCAAGCTGAAAAATTGACTTGGGGGGGGGGAGCTGGAGACAACCACGGTTGCACCCATTTTCTTTCACGTTGTCTCACCAGCACAAAGTTCGCCCCCCCACCTCCGCCGTCAAGCTGAATTGGGGGGGGGGGGACTACGCTTGCGTGTGTTTTCTTGTGCGCTGTCTCTCCGCACATCCTCTCAAAGGTACACGCGTCGCTTTCTTGCCGTTTTCTTCCAAGTAAGAGAAGCTGAATTTTCCACGTCGTTTGAAGTGTGTGTTTGACAACTCATCAACCTCGCTCGTCTCTCCGCTTCTAACTAATTAACAGACGCTGTTGAAGTCAAAGCGAAAAACATGTTCATAGCAACTCGGATTCCCGCTGTCGCGAGGATATGTAGACTAGTTGCCATGGCAATATGTTTGACACCATATTGAACAGGTTTTTGCCTGGAGCAGCTATTTTCATGAAAAACGATCGTTCGACGTCTGTCGGAGGAGTCATCTTTGAACGTGTCCTCAACTGCCAGGGTCGATGTTAGGAATATCGTTTTCGACCGATGATGCTCCCCCGAAGCTTAGCTGCAAGGCTACGGCTCAAACTGACGTCGAGGCGCAGCGACTGAAACCCAGTCACCAGCAACTCAGTCGCAATTTGAAAGTGGAAAATACCGTATTCACCTTTGTGGTGCGCACTCCATCTGCACAGGTGTGCGACTTTGTCCTTGCTTCAATTGTGCGAGGTAAACTTTGGGTGTGTGAAACACGTACGCTCCGTTACGATACGAGACCTGTGGGTCTCTTGAATATCTTGGACGGATGTGGCTGTTTGCTTCACCCGCGATTCTGCGCTTTACAACGACGCTAGTTAGCGACGTCAGAATCGAGTGATGACGTCCCAATTTGACTGGACGTCTCAGGTTCCAAAGGTGGAAGTCAGTCTCAGATGGAGGTCTGGGTCTCAGTCTCAAAGACGCCACTCCCTGGAACCCCCTGCAGCACGGATGGCAGACCTGGTATCTCAGTCACAGGGAATGGGTCTCTGGACACGGGACTCTGTCTCAGTCTCAGAGATGGGGTCTCAGTCTCACCGACGCCGCACCCTCGATGTGGCACGGCAGACAGGTATGTAGCGGATGCACTCGCTCACTCCACTATCGGGCGTCGATATCAAGCTACGAACGCGAGCACTCGATGCGATGCGCATGCAAAGCGCTTCCATCAACTCGTCTCTACTGCTTCACAAAAAGCACACCTGGAAATTGTAGCATAACGCGTCACCAGGGTATAGGGAAGACAGGCCTCAAGTTTCATAGGGTTGTGATTTGACTGTTGCCCTCTGCACTTGAAGTTGAGATTGGATCTTGAGTTTTTTAGAGTTTGGACACATTGTAAAGTCCAGGTGTTTTTTTGTCAAAACCCCCCTCTATTTCTGTTTGAATTCTGCTTTCAAACTCCACCTATTCAATTCAGAATTTTACACACGAAGTACAGTGCCGATTTCTGACACCCGTCCTTGGTCAGAATCGAGTCCAACAGCCAATTGGCGTCGTCCTCGCTTCCCGCGGGTCACCAGAATGAGGTGCGTGCGCAGCGCAGTCACGTCGACGGGGATTTTCACGAGAAACGTGTGTGTCATAATTTATTAGACCCCGACACCTACAACAAAAGGCCCAGAATTTCCTCAGTTCTTTTTTTGCACAAAATTGTAGTTTGTTTACGCTTGACGGCGCTCCCAGACTGAAGCGAAGGCGGAGCGGAGGGGGACGGGGAGGCCGCCAGCACCAGGGTGACCCTGATCGCACAATGGTTGCTCCGCGTGCCGGGAGGAGGGGGAGAGCTGGGGCGGTGGACCCGGGGGGGGGAGCAGAGGCGGGGATCCTGGGGGAGGGGAGCAGGGTGGAGGGCGAGTTGCGGAGGAGGGTGGAGAGGGGAGTGGGGCGCATTCAAGGGGAGGGGAGAGGGTTGCCAGGGTGGAGCCCGGAGGAAGGGGAGCAGGACGGCAGGTGTTTGTGTGTGTGTGTGTGTGTGTGTGTGTGTGTGTGTGTGTGTGTTTGCCAAAGTTCCATATTTTCCAAAACAGCTTCCCTCCCTCCCAAATTTTGCACCTTCAGATCTATGCACAACTTCTCCCTCCCAAATTTTGCGCCTTCAGATGCACAACTTCTCGTTTCCCCAATTGTCAACTTTTCAGATTTTGGGTTCGCCCTTTCGCTTGGTCCCTTGCACCACACCCTGGGTCCGCCCCTGGGAACAGGGGAAGAGACGAGGCCTTTTGTCTCTGAGGAATGCTGCAGACTTAGAGAAAAGCGATTCAGATCCTGCAATGGAGTGGAGTGTTCCTACTTAGAGACCGGAAACCTTTCATTACCCCCAGTTTGATCATCACTCAAAATGCTCTGTGCCCTATCTTTTAAACCTCAAAAAATTTGCAAACATGCAAGATACGGGGTTTTGTTATTGACGAGTTTTTGGGGGATGCGGCGTTGTTGTCTGAAGTGAGCGCCTGCAGGTAGGAACAAGGTTGTCGTCGCGGAGGAAAGGTGTCATCACCTGTCGGCGCGGCTCAGGCGTTATTGCCTTCAATGTTTATGCTTCACTCGTCCCGTGCGCCTGCGGCTCAACTCAACATGCGCAAGAGTACTGCGCTTATACTGCGTGCATGCTGGAGATACACAGAGGTGCACGGTGTGCGCTTGTGCATGCGCAAATCGGGTACACATTGACACGTCAGGGGCACTGAAGCCGACTTTGAAACAAGATGCCTGTTCTTTGTGCGCAACATGAAATTTGCAGCGTTTAGTTTGAAGACTTTGTACCTTGGGTCGTCTGGGTTTGCAGACAGGGGTTTGAACATTGTAGCGAAGTTTGAGTCTCTTCGTCTGTTTCTGCGTGTGCCTGCCACTGGGCTGGGTGGTTTTGATACCACACCGGGGTCTGTACCTCTGCAGTTGCATTGTTTTCACTATCAGCAGGAGTCGCTGACAGAAACACGCCAGTTATTAGACGGGAATGTTGACACATGGCGGGGGAGGTGCGCTGGAGGAGAGGGAAGGACTGTTGTGGTACGGGGCAGGGGGTCCCGTCTTGTGAGGTAGAGCTGGAAATCTGCAACCACCACCACACCAGACGAGATTCTTGTCGAGTTGCACCTGAGGAAGGCAGATTCACCACAAACCCCTGGAAAATTGCTTCTTGTGGGACACCGAGGAAGTCTGCAGCATCCCTCAGAACAACCGAGCCCTTCATTGAAACCGACGAATTTTGGTCAGGAAGTAGGGTTGTTGTGGGTATGCGATGCCCAGTCGGACGCAGTGTTGTTGTGGGCATGCGATACCCACCGGGTGCAGGGTACACCCGGGTATGCCCGTGATTAGGGGTATCAGCGCTGGGCAGCTGCTGCGAGCCTCGGATCCTGTTGCGGCCCATTAACTGCCTAATCACCCCGGGGCTGTCAGCGCTACGTCCGCGGGAGAGAGAGAGCGAGCCGCCCCGGCGAGCAAGGGCTGTGGCCGCGGGAGGGAGCGAGCGAGCCGCCGGGGCGAGCAGGGTGCCGCCCATGGGAGGGAGAGAGAGAGCCGCCCGGGCGAGCAGGGCACCGCCCATGGGAGGGAGGGAGGGAGGGAGCCGCCGGGGCGAGCAGGGGCTGTGGCCGCGGGAGCAGGCCCCGGTCCACCGCTGTTGTGTAGTGCCAACCACTCACCACACTGCTGAACCCTGGGTCGGTTGATGTTGAATCGCAAAGAGCTCGCCAAAGAGAGGGAGCGAGTGGGGCTCAGGCCTCGGGAGCAGGGCTCGTCCACCGCTGTGGTGTCTTGCACAAATCCCCAGCACTACTTCACCCTTGGTCAGTTTCTGTTGGACCTTGTACCCAAGAGACACTGAGATGATCAGTGAGAATATGCATTGAAATTATTTGGTCCCCACTCAGCAATTTTTCCAAGATGTTGAGGTGGGAAGTCCCTGGCAAAGCATGGCAAAAGCAGGATTACCAAGCATGTGTCAAGGGACCCAAGGGTGTGTTTCTGAGGGGGAGTCTCAGCAGCGCGTGACAGATGCAACGCAACCACCGAGGAGCAGCGGAAACAGAGCGAGGGTCACAAAGCAGGGGTATTCACGCGCCTGTCTGCATCACTGAAGCGATGGGCTGAGCCCACGATGAAAGAAACCATTGTATGAAGGGTGATCGAAGGAAGCTCCAACTACGAGTAACGAGGGACTTCTGCCAGCGAAAACACGGTTCGATCCAGGCTGGTTTCCTTGATCACAATCAGGCCTGATGCGACACACACACAGTCCCTGCAATACAATTGCTATTCTCTGCCCCGTCTGTGAGGCTCGTACCTGTCAGTGCGTGAAAAGCGCGGTGTGAATGGGGAATGCGTGTGGAGTGACTTGCATTTTTACTCACCTACTGGTCGTGCGCCAATTGCCACACTAACTGGTTGAAGAAGTGATTGGGCAAAGCCCCGAGAGAGAAATAACGTACAACTGCCTGTACAACTCTAGGGTCCCTGTCTCTCTGCCTCAAGGTGAAGCTTGCGCTGAACATTTTGCCTTAGAAAACTCAGTAATTCTGTCTCCTCCAAAGTAATGTTTCGCACAACAGCGGCCATTTTGAGAAGAGAGAGCACCAAAACCACAGGGGTCATGTGATCACCCCATGGGGGTGGGGGAATGCTGGGTAATTTCCAGCAAAATAGCATAATTTTGATATTAAGCATCTATTCCCTGTCTAATGTATGTAATAATTAAATATAAAAATATTTAGAATATAATTAATTGGCTGAGGCCAGCCCCCCCTGGTGGGGGAGGA
>JAAUXT010033249.1_pt1 | contig 17512 bp, 13 predicted proteins | sample 7278171 | NCBI WGS metagenome assembly JAAUXT01 (sample SAMN14350112, study PRJNA611818) | marine sediment metagenome | isolation source: surface marine sediment (1.8m) | place: French Polynesia: Moorea | collected 2018-08
ACACCTCCTGGATCTGACACGTCTTTATAGCGTGGAGAACTTTCGGCTCTCCCCAGTTCGCTAGCTGGAAGAGTAACGGTGTGTGTGTGGGACCACGTCGGACCATCCTAACTCAATGAGGCGAGAGGCCGCAGGAAAGATTAGCGCCCGTTAGGATCCACCAGGAAAAGGCATTGAGGTTGGGAGTGGGAACAGTCCCCTCAGTTACTATATCCGTTATGGAGAGTATGATCCAAACTACAAGAGCCCTTCTCTCGGACATACGGCCCACACTGTACTGTGTGTGGCCACGAAGTACTCACATTGGTAGAGGATTCATTCCGTTGAGGCAGATGCTCCTGCAACGTACATAGTCAGAACCGTTCCACCCCACTAGGGAAGGAACAACCCTGCATTGATGTGCGTTTCCCTCCATCGCCCCTCTTGTAAAATCTTGATGCTATGACGCTAGCATCAGAACTTGGACCGAAGTACGCCACTCAAAATTATCCTTGTCAAGGCACCCCAATTTGCAAGTTGCACGGCCCCAGCATAAAACCTCGCAAGGTGGACCAATCCTAACACTGCAACTGTAGCCAATGCCACGTATCTCGCTCGCCCTAATTTTTATGCGCATACGTAAGGCTCAGTAATTTGCTCATGCATGCCATATATGTTGTCAAAGACACGCTTTGGGTTCTGCATGGGTTTTTGGTGCACAGCTGGGGCTCGACTGTGATGAGACACGTCACGGCTATTTCACTGCTCATGAATGTGTTGTTCAGAGTAATGCATGACACAACGCGCAGCGCATCCTCTGTGTGTGCCCTGCTGTGCTGGTTTCTATATATATATGTGTGTGTGTGTGTGTGTGTGTGTGTGTGTGTGTGTGTGTGTGTGTGTGACTGCGCGTACATGATGTGCGTGTGTATCTGCAAAAACAAGCATCACAAGCCACTGTGTGTTGAAAATAATTTCTCACACCTCCCACACACTTTCATGCGGATCCTGAAAGCTCCAAACACAACAACCCCCACCCCAAAGTTGTCTCTTCCCTGTCATAGGCACTTGCGACAAAAACCCTTCGTCCCCCCCCTCAGGTTTCCACTCCCTGACCCGACCAGGATCCACCCATTCCCTGCACCTGTCAGCAAAAGAACCGCAGAACGTACCTTCCTGTGCGAGGGTAGCGGCGGGCCCGGCAGCGAGGAGGAGAAGCGTAGCCATCAGAACTGAAGCCATGGCTGGAGTGAGTGAGGGTCAGTCAGACCCGAGCTCTGTAGCTATGCGTGATTGGTGTGAGTCAGCCCAGCTGTGGAGCTGTGCGAGAGATCCAGCTTTACTGTGCATGGAGTTCAGCGCACATGGAGTCAGATGGGGAAGATACAGTCGGCCCTGCCTGGGCCGAGCGTCGCCCAGGCCTGCTGGAGCGTAGCGCGATACATGTTCAGCTGCGCTGTTGCGTCCAGCACACAGCCAAACAAAAACTTATGGGCAGCTGTACATTCTTTCAGCAGCAAGGGAACTGCACTCCTGGGCCAATTCGAGCAGATGGACTGGGGTGTCAGCTCTCCTTTGGTCCAGTTTATGTACACGTCAGAAACACACAACAGAGGCCAATACAATGTTCGCAAAAGGGGGTGGGTTGAATCAGGCAGATTCGAATTTATTTGTTTAAAGAGGCCAGTGTGGGTCAATGTGTTCGATTGGGGTGAGTTTCACATTCATGTAGACGGTTCTTCTAGCAGGCTGCAGTGCCCTATCGTCCAGGGCGCAAGGCGGGAGAGCAACCAGGGGTGTTTCCAGCTGTTTCCAGCTGAAGGAGTTCGTACTGTGTGGGGTTGGTCGTGTGGGAGGGTGGGGGATGTGTCCCGCCAGTCACAATCATTGGAACAGCACCCGGAGGCCTGGTCGTTCAGTAGCGGGAGAAAATAACGCAACAATGCAATTGTGCATTGCAGCCGCTTCGGCTGGTCCTACTGGTGTCCAACTCAGGCCAAGTTGCGCGTGGACCACACCGAACACCGCGCCAGCGACACACCCAGTGTGAAGCAGATCTACGTGAACTCCTGCACTAGAAGCTATGTCTGGAACGCGGTGTCCAACTCAGACCAACTTGCTTGCAAAATGTTCATCGCACTGAACCTTTGCGACCAAAGCATGTGGGTCAGACTTGAAGAGTCTCGTGGAGAAGAGACAAAGCAGGCTGGTATTTTGACGTGGTACCGTCAGGTTTATATCGTCTGAAGTGAAAACTGTCAGTGCATCAATTGACACCACGAAGTTAAGGGAGCGCACATTGATTGTCTTCACGCCTTGTGTTGGCCGCATGCTGTTGTATGCGGTTCGAAGAATAAACTGGTGAAACCTGTGTGAATCCAGGGGCAGGACGTATGGACATCCTTGCGCCTCTCACACATGAAAATTTACAAATTGCACACCCCTTCTTTGTCCTGTATGCCTCAATTCGCGTTGCAAAAATGGGCACCAAATTTTGTTCAAGGCAAGAGGTTGGACCCATCAGTGAACCCCAAAAGTCACCCCTCACATCCAAGGTTTGGCACAACATGGAGTGGACCACAAAATCCAGGCTTCAAAGGTCTCAACAAATTTATTCAAAAAAATAATACCTGTCACGTGATTTGATCTTTGATTTGAAGCAACAGCGAAAGAATTGTCATGGAAAAAGTGACATTCCAAACGCGACATCCAAACGAACACCAAGCACAATAACTCGTTTGTATCCGCGAGACACACAGCAAGTACGCAGAGAAAAAAGCAACCTGTTTGCTTGTTCTAAAATGCCAAGAAATTAATTTTGTAGATTGAACCTTTCTCCACAATTTGGTTGTATCGTCCCTGGTCTCTGGTGAAACAGCAGCACACACACGGAGAATGAAATATTTTGCCCGTTCAGGTGTTGTTATCCTCAGCATCTGCCATCCGGAGTCACCTCAAGTTCTTCTTGTGTTCATGTTCGTTTTGGAGCAGTTTTGTCAGGTTTTTTCTTCCCACCAAATAAACAGTGGTGAAGAAGGAAGGATTGCTGTGTGCAAGCCAATTTAAATGGTGATGAAGGAAAAGGGAGTGTTTTTATTGGTCTGACCTTATCTCCACCAGACAATGGTGAGTCTGTCTACACCATTGAATGCTTCCCATGGCTTTGGACTTTGCAATGCCCATGGAGTCACTTAGATATCTGAAAAGAAACAGAGCAGACCTACAGTAAGTAACATTTGGTGCTGTTTGTGCACACCTGACTTTGTTTCTTGCACATCTTTTGTTTGTCACCTTTCTTGTGATGAACTTGCTCAATCCAGATTTGAGGAAAATTTGGAAACTGCAAAAACAAAACAAGTGATTTGTTTGTGGTTTCCTGTAAAAACTTACAAATCCTTGTCTTCGAAACTCTGAAAATTTGTGCGACCACAAATGCACTTGCCTGTTTGAGAATGCAGTTCTTCAGGCAGGGGTACAATTTTCTGCCTCCCACAACTATCAACACCAGCAACACAATCAGGGCTGAGACAGCAAGGCAACTTGTACCCTTCTCCTCTAGAAAAAGAAATAGTGAAGAAGTTTATCTTTGTCCTGACGGGTTTCTCCTTCTGTTACTTCAGTTGGTCACCCAAGAAGTGAGAATTGTCACTTCAAGGATCACTTTTTGTTCATGTTCCAGTGGCTGTCACACTGTCATGAAGGGTCACAGTAGCTTTCTTTGCACTGAAACTGCAACTCTTTGTCCCACAACTTTAGCCCTTGCACTCATTGTCTCAGAAAACCAATCTTGTTTTGGCATCAAAAAAACAATCAAGAATCACCAAGCCACTCACCCAATGTGCACTCATATTTCTCCCAGTCAATCTCATCCACACACTCTGGCCTGTACACTTCATCACCCATTTTGAGCCACGTGACATTCCCTGCATGCTCTTCATTCTTCAACCAGCACAGTGTGGCACAAGAAAGGGAGTTGCCTGTGCTTTGGCCTGGGATGTTTGCAGATAATAGCAGTGGTCTTGGAAGCTTGGCCAATTCTGCAGCATCAATGGTCTGTAACACATTGTCATGCAGCCAAAGTACTTCCAAGTTTTTCAATCCTGCAAACGTCTTCGGTTCAATCTTCTTCAGATGATTGCCACTCAGATACAATTCCTTCAACATTTTCAAATCAACAAAGCTTTTGGATTGAATGGAAGAAATGATGTTCTCGGAGAGATTCAATCTCTTCAGACTTTCCAGCTCACTGAAAGTTCCAAACTTGATGCTTGGGATTTGGTTCCCTTGCAGCAGCAGTTGCACACAAGCCCTCAGATCACCAAACGCACTGATATCGAGTTCAAATATGCTATTGTCATCCAAGCTCAACTTCTCCAATTTCATCAGACCATTGAAAGTCCCTTGTTTGATCCTTCTGATTTTGTTGTTGCTCAACTGCAGCTCAGTACACTCAGAGAGATCAGAAAAGGTGTTCTCTGAAATTGAAGCAATTTTGTTTTGGCTCAAATCCAGTTTCTTTACATGCACGAGTCCTCTGAAGCCTTCAGGATGAACAACAGAAATTTGATTGGAACCAAGCCTGAGAACAACACAAGATATTAGTGATGAAAAGATATTGTTTACTATTTCCTTGATGCTATTTTTGGACATGTCTAGTCTCTCCAGATGCACCAACCCAACCATAGATTGATTTCCCAATTTGGATATCTTGTTGTCCATGAGATTGAGGTAATTACAAGCAAGAAGATCAGAGAACGTGTTGTCTTCAATTTCAGTCAAAGTATTTTCAGTCAGCCACAGCGACTCCAGATTTTTGAGCTTGTTGAATGCTCCAGACTCAATGACAGATACTTTGCTGTTGTCCAGGTACAACACCTTCAGTTTGGTGAGATTTGCAAAGGCATTTTTCTGGATCCTGGGTATGTTGTTTTTGTCCAGGTAGACATACAAAGCCTCATGAGTGATGTTCCAGGGAACTTCTGTGAGCTTGGACTCTGTCATAACAACTTTGGGATCCACTGGTGGACCTCTCCTCTTGTTACATTGCAACTCAACCACACATAACACTACCAAAACTGAAATGACAAAACGAAACTCAGATGTGAGCAACAAGAATTTCAAAAGTAGAGTTTCAAAATCCTTCCAACAATTCTCAACAAGGTCTGCAAGAGCATACAGCAAGACCCGTTTGCACACGTACCTGTTAACTGTGTCAAAGGTAACATGCTTATCCGCTTGGCTGTCGGATTCCTCAAACTTTTGAAACTGGAATTTGAATCTGTCCAAATCAGAGAAGTTCAAATTCAACCTTCAACAGAATGCAAGTGTTCTCTACAATGGAGAACTGTTTGTTTTTGTCGTGTTTGCTTGCGTGTACAGGCGCAATCAACGGCTGTTTCTGCAGCAGAGAGTCTTTCCGAATCCAAGGCAATGTGCAGCCAAATGTAATGCAAACGAGAGAGACTGTGCTGGTCCAACAGTTGTCGCCGTTTCACCTGAATCTCGCGTCACGACGACTTGCGGCTTTTTGAATCTGTTTCCATGGCAACAAGTAGAAAGCATTTCTAAAGGTGTGCTGTCCACCGCTACTCTTGTCCAATGTGGATTGGACACGCGAGGAGTGGATCCAGCATTTGGAAAAAGTATTTTTGTTCGATTGATGTTTTGGTAAAAGTCTGCAATGCAACCATGAAGAGGATAAAAAACAAGATGACTAAATACATGAAATAGAGAACTGTATCCATGTGCTTCAAGTTCTGTTTCTTTGAGAAAAACAACAACAAAGGAACAATTTTTTTCACAAAACTTTTAACAATTCAGGTTCTTGAGAAAAGGGGGAAAATGGAGAGGAAAATTAAATGACAAGAAGAGACAGTTTTAAAAATCATGTTATTTGTGCTGAAATTATCATGTGTGTCTAGAAAACATAGATCTGTGAAAGGAAAGTTTTGTTGAATTCTTTTCTCTTTGTTTGTTGAATTCTCTTCTGTTTGATTTCATCGTCCATTTTGAAAGTGAGACATGAGGTCAGATTTGGATCCAGTGATTTTCTGTGTGAAACCAAATGAAATTCTGGTTTGTTGTTGGTTTCTGTTTGTGCTGTTTTCACAAATCTCTATCGAGTTAATTTGTGCAACAAGTGTTGAAAAAATATGTTCCGAATAATCTGACAACATGATGTCATTCTTGTGCACACAAGGTCTTGGTGAATCAACACAAAGTAGTTCCTCAGGCGAAGAAAACTGTTGATTACCCACCAGAGCTGGGTGATATTGGCTGTGAACCCTCACCGGCAACAGACCAAACCAGAACAAAGGTTCTTCTTGGGAAGCTGTCTGCTGCGGCAGAGTCAACCCACCAGATGTTGAGGCCATTCACATTGGCACGCCAGGACAAGTCCATGACAGTTTGAAGCCTCTGGTTTGGGAGCAGCTCAAACCTTCTAGTTTGACAGTGTAACAGTGAAACAACAACAACACTCTTCAGAATTGGAATGACCCAAACACTTCTGTGGTTTTTGACTTGTGGAAACATTGCTTCAATTCTTAGCTCAGCTTTGCCAATTTGCAAAATTACAAAGGCAATCTTAGTGTCTCAAGAGATATCTCAGCAGTTAATTTTTGTGGTCCACAGATGATACATTTTGTTCAAAAGAAATTTATTGCAATCATTTATGTTTCATGCAAAGCTAAACATGTCAATAAAGAATGTTGATTTGAGGCTCAGCTACTTGTGAAATAGCACAGGACACATCCCTGACAAAGGAATTATGTGTCATTCCTCTAATTCTATTCCATTCATTGGTGCTGTTTTTCACAGACTATCAAAGCGGAAATGTCACCTGACCTGGGGAATACTTTCAGACGACTTTCTCAAACCAAACATAGACTTCAATTTCAACAAATTAGATTGGCCTCGGTTTGAAGGTCTAGCGTCTCACTATGCACAGTGGGCATCGCTCAAGCATCTCCGAGTGTCTCCCAGACAAAAATGTTTGTCTCAAAATGCAACCACTGAATCATTCAAACCCAAAATGGCATATCTTTACTGGGCATCTCCCAGCATTTCACAGTGTTTCCCAGGCATCTCCAAGGCATCTCTAAAGTATCTGTAATGCCCAGATCTATGACTCTCAGAATTGGTTCTGGTCACGCCTGGTTGATGCTACCTGTTCAGGCTGCCTGGCACCAGGGTTCAGCCTCTTCCACCAGGTTCTGTATTCATCGACTAAAGTGGCATCTGGAAGGCAGGTTTGGAAACTGGTGGCAAAACTCCGATCAAGTTCTAATGGAAGGAAAAATATTGTTTTGTAAATATTACAAGAACAAGTGCCCAATGAGGTGCAACATTTCAACGCCGTGCTGTTTTTGCTGCAATTTTGGGAAGCATGATTGTGCAACAGATAAAATCTTGATGTCTCATCTGACCAAAGCTGATGCCAGCAAAACGTTGATACTGTCATTTGTTTCGGAAATAGTGGCCCTTCTTCTTCACGTGAATCACATTGGGAATTTCAATTCAGAACAAAATCACGTGTGAAGGGGGGATGTTTCCGGTTGCCTGGTGCCTCTCTGTGCGAAGTTCTGGGAAAATCACCAACACATCGCCCCATTCGTTCTTCCGGCATCAAATGGAAAAGTTGCAAGTTGAGTTGAGGCACCAGAAAGTGGTCAGGCTCCCTCCAAACCTTTTCAGAAGCAAGTCATCAATCAATAATTTTGGGGGCAGAGATCAAGCTTCAGGCCAACTGCAAGATAAAAAGCAGCTATTTCAGATGAACTAAACCACTATGTTTTTTGCAAACCTTTGGTTGTTGTGCTTTTCATTCAATTACCCTTTCTCCCCTGTCACAATGTCAATAGTTCCAGGGCAGAAGTCCAATTTGAAGTCATCAATTTCAATAAAATAGGCCAGTAAAATGAAGACACAAGCGAAAGAGCTATAGTCAAATTGACAATCTGAAGGGTTCACCACAAATTGACAAATCACTGCAAGCAATGACATGAAGAAACTGCTTGTCATGTGTGTACTGCAAGGAATGATGTCAAGTTCTCAATCTTGTGAACTGTTATTCTACCCCAATGAAGGCATGTCTCACTGGAGCTGGTTTGCTCATCTTCATGTTGATTCGCCGAAACCTTGGATGAGGTATGTCACCAAAAGACTGGAACAAATTATAAAAAGTAAAACAGTAGGTGAGGCATTGGAAAAGACTTCATCATTTCTGAAGTTCACCTTTCACCTAAAGATTCAGTATAAAATTCAATTTTCACTAAAAAATCACATTATGGAAGGAGGCCCCCTTAGTTACGATTTCGACAATCGAATACATGTAAAACATTCAACGTTGACCAGAGAGACGATTATCACAAGACCACTTGGTCACATAGCACTTGATGCAACAAATATAAGCACTCTGAAACAGGGCTTGCTCAGCTGTGGAGAAAAGAAATGCACACCAAGCACATTACCCTGGTACAGAAATGGACATACAGCATTTGAATGGCATTTTGATATGGTGACTGGACTAAGACTGAGAAGTGTTTTCTATGATACTTCTATCCAGAGGGTGTATCAGAGCTGTCTCAGAGGAAATGTGTCTCATATCAGCAAGAATCCTGCTTCATACAGTCACTATTCACAATTTAGCTTTTGTGGCATTCACAGTCCAACTGTCATCTACAGTTCATCGCGATCACCTGAAGTTCATCTGAAGTGTTTCAATGACATAAAATGCATGTTTGGTTGGCTGTACTTTGTGATGGGAAGAGACATTATTGTGACCAAAAGACTGTCATCAAATTTCCCACTGAGCTCTTTGCTTCACTTGTCCAAGTTGAATAAATTTCTCTTCATACTTCACATTCAGGTCCCAAATTTTGAAAGACTGTGCATTTTCACCAATTTATCTCATGAGAGTGTTTTATTTGATGGCCCAAGTGTCAAGTCAAAACTTTTTGTGACAGAAAATTTGTCAAGAACTTTCTGTGTTTCTAGTTTTCAAGCTTTGATTCAAATCACACAGAGTGGGGAACAACAAGCTTCTCAGTTCAAATTCACATCAATAAGCACAACAAGGAAAAAAATGTTCCCTCAAGATAACCAGTCAGTTGTCATGTCAATACCACAAACTTGGTGTGAGACACCTCAATGTTTGTGGTGTATTTTTGAATTGTCCACAAACCAGACATTGAACATAACAATAAAATCAGTGTCTTTTGGTGGTCAAGTCACATCAAGTTGCATTTACTTTGGAATGGCCTTCTATGAAAAACGTACCAATGATGAACAAAGTCAAACTGCGCTTGTGTGTGACACTGAAATTGGAAGCCCACGGTGGAGAAGCCAGTATTTCAACCAAGGCTCTGTGCTCTTGGTGGTGTATTCCTATGCTCAGTATGGTAATGTCTCTGCAACAGTGACTGTCAAAACAACAGTTTGTAAAGCTGCAAAATTGGACATTTGTGCTTTTTCCCATTGCCATTGTCAGCAAACAACACCCAAGTGCTCACATATTTTGGAGTGGTTTGTCAACCAAACTGACCTGAAGTTCCAGATAAGACATCAAGAAATTACATTTGATGGTCACCCAGACTCATGTGGTGTGTTGCAAATAGGAAGTGATTTGATTCCATGCACAGATAGATCTTGGCTATACGAATCCGCTGACAGATGTCATGGAATGTCAGAGTATCTACATTATGCATGTTTGTTGTGGAGCCCCAGTATAGTATTGTACAACACATATGATTCTCACAAGATGTTGACACTGAACATAGTTGGTCAGATGATGAATTATTCTCCTGGATATAATTCTCACAAATTTTTTGACATTCATGTCTCAACTGGTTTCTCATTCAAGCAGTTCTATGGGGATTCCTATTTTTGGTACACCATGTCTGCATCACTGCCTTTCAGAGGCCCCCCTCCAAAACTATCTTTTTTGAAACGGCATTTGGTGAAGTCATCCAGAAATTGGCTGGATCTATTGATTTTCTACACCAAGATAAGTGCACCAAGTTCTAAAAATACTGTTTCTTTGAACAGTAGCATTGGGAAATTATATTTAGCCGTTTCCTTTCTTTCAAACTTTGTTCTCCTCATCAAACTCTCAGAAAGAGATATTGTAGAATGTTCTACATACCCACTACAAAAATTTTTCCTGTTGAAGCAAAACAAAATGAATCTTGTTTGGCAATCAGGATTCACTTATTTAGATACATTTGCAGGTTTTATCAGAAGTTATCGAATACAGTATCCTACAGAATATTTGTATGCTTCCAGATTTGAAACGACATTCAGTTTATCATGTGGACAGGAATCTTTTCACGCCGCATTGGCTGGAAAAGCTGAAAATGTGACAGTTAAATTTCTTACATCATGGGCAGGAAACAGATCATCAGATGTAATCTACACTTGGCTAGATGGGCACTCCTTACCAGCTAGAATTGATATTTTTTCTAAAAGAAAGGATTTATCTCTGTGGACAACAGAAGACCAAGCAAAGTTATCAAAAATACTTTACCCAGGGATGGGTAGAAGCCTACATGTACCTGGAATTGATGTGATTCTGCAAACTGACAACAAGCAAAAGTACCATATTTTACAAAGCTGGCTTGGTGCCGTTGACAGATCCAATCATCACTATTTTGTTTCCACTGTTTTCAACCTAAACACTGACAATCACTTTACTTGGGAAGCTGCTTCTTTCACCTGCAAAAGTGTTGGAGGTCATTTGCCTGTCTTTCAGGATCAGTACAGTGCGGAGGAGCTGATGACCTTGCTCAAAGTCACAGAAGGTCTGGCGTGGATAAGGGCTTTGTTTGTTGGGCTAAAGGTACATATGTGATGAAATTGACACGATACCTGTTCGCCAGATTTTTGCGTGATGAATCTTTTGGGGGTTTCTTTTCCATTTGGCTTCAGTCATTTCTTATTTGGAGAAACAGAACACTCAACAAGGGTAAATTATTCACACATTGACTGGTTTCATTGGTTCTAATGTTGCTTTTCAGGCAGGTGAATGGACAACAAGGGATCCAATGTCTTATCAGATGTGGACAAATGAGAACCTTGACAAATCAAAATGGCCTGCAAACCAAACACAATATATGATAGAGATAAAGAAATTTTATGGTCCAAGACTGCGTACAATCATTCTGTCACAGGCACTGGTCTCTCTGAAGCAAGCAAGTCTGTCACAAATACACCCTGTTGTTGGGTCTCCCTGCACTGTGATGCTGATCGAAAACTTGGCATGCCCACAGTGGTTGTCAGTCCAATGTGATGAGCACCTTCTGTTGGACATTGTGTGTGTAGAGGAATGCACAAATTCCAAGAATAATCCTGTTCTTGCCAACGTGACTCAAATCAAATGTCATGAGAAGGACCATATACTAAAATTTGAATATTGTTACAAATTGGAAAAAGTTACTATCAAATCTGCAGCAACCCAAGCAAAACTCAAGTACCTTTGGAATCCAAGTTTCCTTCACTTGAAAGAAATTCAGTTTTTGTTTGCAGCTATTGTTGAAAATATTTCCCCAATCCTTCAGGTTGTCAACACTGGGGTCCATCTTTGGACATACACAAGATACTACAGTTGTATTATTTTCAGGCACACTCAACTTCTTAAGAAGGAAAATTCCTTTTTGGGATACATTGTGCAACAACAAACAGCAGTTGAGTTCAGAAACGTAAAAACTGGTAATTTAGTGTACTGTCTGGAATTGGGACACTTTGTGTCATCTCTGTACTTTATGGACAATGAACTTGATTGTGGAAAAGATGATGATAGTGATGAGACAATGGAATTTTACAATGATAAACTTTCTACTAAAAATCAGTGGGATTGCTCACCTTTTCATTTCAAATCTGCAAACAACAAATGCCACTTCTTTACCATCACAACTGTTTCTTCTCCTAAAGTTGAGGAACAAAAACAATTGCTCTGTAACAACAGCAAAAGAATAACATTCAAACAAAAGGATGACCTGATCAGTGACTGTGGAGTAACAGCAGAAGATGAGCCTGCATATTGGAACATTGCCAAACACAATGAGTGGACAGGATGTTCCAATCTTAGCCAGTTGGCATGCAAAGTTGGGCATCCAAGATGCTACAACTTTTCAGATATCTGTTGGTTTAGATTGGATGCAGAAGGCACATTACAGGCATGCAGGACAGGAACACATGTTCAGCATTGCAAAGAATTTGAATGCATTATGAAATACAAGTGTCCAGGCTCTTATTGTGTTTCATTTTCCTACTTATGCAATGGAAAATGGGACTGTCCCAGTGGGTATGATGAATCAAAGGGCTATAGGTGTAAGGGAAACAGGGTATGCACAAACATGTTCAAATGCAGAAGGAGTCAGATTTGCTTGCATCAGTATGATCTTTGTGACCAAATTCCTCATTGTCCACATGGAGATGATGAGTTTATGTGTGTTTTGTCAAGACAGCGATGCCCACACAATTGTTTTTGTCTTCTGCTCGCAATTTATTGTTCTAATCACAATTTGTCCAAAGCTTTGATCTCTTCATCTTTCCCATACTTTTTATTTCACAGTGCAAATGTCTCTGCTGACTCTGCAATCTTTCTGAAGACATGGAGGAACCTTGTACAAGTGAGGCTGTTCAACTGCTCAGTTGAAAACATTTGTGGCACATTCAATAAATTGGCAAGACTGCTGTCAGTATCAGCTTCGAACAATTCCATCTCTATCCTTGTCAGTCACTGTTTCTCAAACATGAGCAAAATCAAATCAATATCTCTGCACCAAAATAAGGTGTCAGAAATCAAGATGCATGCATTTTTCAATCTCTCTTCTCTTGCCTTCCTGGATCTGTCCAATAACACACTGCATTTGCTCCATTCCAGGTTTTTCAAGTCTTTGTTTTCTCTCAAATTCCTGTTGTTGGAGGGGAACCCAATGTCAACTGTAGATCCAAATGCATTTTATCATCTGACAAATGTACTTTCAATCACATCACAAAAATATGAAGTTTGCTGCACCAAGCCAGGCAGAGCCATTTGCACTGCAGTGCCTTCCTGGTTTGTTTCATGTCAAAATCTATTGACAAACACTTTGGCCTTTTCCTTGACTATTGTCTGCACAATTGTTCTAATTCAGAACCTTGTGTCTCTCTTGAAAGCAATTCATGCTGTTCATCAGAAGCAAGATGCAGCTTTTAACATCTCAGTTTGTTTTGTTAACATGACTGATTTGCTGTGTGGTGTTTTACTGCTTATTTTGTTTTGTGCTCATCAATACTATTCAAACACTTTCAAAGTAAGCCAGGAAGCATGGAGAAAAGGTGGAGCTTGCTTCAGTGTCTTCTTCATATCTCTTCTTTTTGCCTTTTCATCAACGGTGGGGCTGGTGTTTCTGGCCCAATCTCGCCTCATGGTGGTCTTGTTTCCACTGGACTCCCAGTTCAAACAGAAGAAGCACGTCAGAAACTGGCTTATATCTCTTGGTGTGAGTTGTCTTGCACAAACTGTTTTACTTGCCACAACACACAAGCTGTTATTTGTGGAAGTTCCTTCTAATCTTTGTTTGCCAGTGGTTGATCCAACTCACTCCAATATCATGATCAAATTCCTGGCTTGCTTGATATGTCCTCTTCAAATTTTGTCCAGTGTTGCCATTGGAATCACTTACTACTTGCTTTACATTTCATGCACAAAAATGAGTGAATTTGAAGGCAGATCATACTCTGGAATGAAAACCCAATTGGTATCTTTTGTTTTGTCAAATTGTTTTTGTTGGATTTCCTCCAGCATAATTTTCATGGTCTGTTTGTTCATCTCCAAGTATCCTCTGGACTTACTTATTTGGACAACTGTTGCAATCACACCCTTGAACTCTTTGGTCAACCCCTTCATCTTTGTTATTTTAAAGATCAAAAATGATTTCTGAATGGATTGGAATTTTGTTTTCAGCCAGCTGAAGTGATATAAAAATAACAATTTTGAGTTTGTCAAACTTTCTGTGAAAATACAACACATTTTCTCAAGCCCCTCTGCCTTTCTCTTTTCCCTTGGTTTTATGACAGAAAGAATTTCTACAGCGACAACTCTTTCCGTTCGTTCGCTTCTTCCCAAAAGGCGGCAGCTGAATCCTGACTGGAAATCTATGTTGCTCAGCACACGTGTCAACACACCGAATCCACAAGCACACTCACTCACACGCGGGCATGCGCACACATGCGTATGTACAGCAGATGCACACACATACAAGCACCTCACACACGCATTCACACCCACATTCATACGACAGACACACACTTACGCGTGCACGGCATGTATCCGTGCACAGACATACGAAGAGGCACAAGACAAAACGTCCAGGTTGTCTTGAATGTTGGAACATGTTGGTTTATTCTCTTTCTCATGTGACCGAATCAAAGACCTGTGCAGGTTTTCAGATAGAGAGACAAGCAAGTTCGTCAGTCAGCCTTCATCTCACATTTTGCGTTGAAGTTCAGTGTGGAGATTCAGCTGCTGTGAATTTTGGCCGATTCCAGTAGCATCTTCAAATCCCCAAAAATTGGATTGATTATTTGTGTGTCGCTGGGAGGTAAGCATTTATGTTCATTTCTACAGGCATGTTTCCTGAATTGATGGTGTAGATCTCGTTTGTTGACTCCAGTTGCAATTCTTGTGTTGACATACATGCAGAAACTATAATTTTGGTAGATATCAAATTGCGCTGTCCCTTGCATACACCGTATTTGTGACGGGGCCTTTCTTTTCAGTATTGGTGACAAATAGTTGCTGAAAACAATGGGGAGTTTTAGCTGCGTAGAACTGTGGCCCGTGTGCTGTGTCCCTTGTGTGCACACACCTCTGTGCGTCTATCTCACATGGTCACGTGGTAAGTTTCACCATTGACTGGAGGTCTGTTTTATCCTTTGACTCCACGTGTGTTGTGTCAGCAGTTTTTATCATGGACTTCATTTGCAGAATCCTTGGTGTCAGTTGACGGCGCACGAAGCAACGCACGGTTCTGGGCATTGGAATCACAGGTGGTAAGGACGCTTGTTTCAAGCAGAGTAACGACTTCCGGGATGGGTGGACGACAGAAGGGCCCCTTCACAGGGTTTACACTCTTTCAATGTGCCCTCCCCCACAGGGCGGAGTAACCCTCAGAGGTACCTCAAACGGGGGTTGGGGTCTGGGGCAAAGGGTCCTGCCTCAGAAAGATTGCCTCCTCAGGGGAAGGGTGCCACGTAGGCTGACTCCCTCAGCCAGGAGGGTGTGGGGTACCACCCTGCCACGGGGTACACAGGTGCCTCCTCACAACGAGGGGGGTTTTGGTGGCTCAAGTGGAAAAAAATTCTCAAGGATCAGGAGCGCCCTCAGGCGGGCGGGGGAGGGGCGCCCCCCGGTCTCGGCCTGTTCATGTACGCGTCGCTGAGTGGATGAAACAGAACCAGCGTCGATATGAGGATGGCCAATAGGAAGAGCCAAAAGAAGAGTCGGTCAAACACTTCGGCTACTCTCCGCCAATCACGAGCCCAGTCCTGCTCCAGCTGCTTGTCATCTTTCTTCTGATTGGCTGGCACAGCGGAGCCGTAGTTAAAACCACGGGCGGGGCTTCCACTCACAGACTCGGCGTCCGAGTAAATCTTGTCATGCATCAACGAAGTCCTCTCCGTTGTCATGGTGTCTCCATTGATATTGTGCAGTGGGCTCTGATTGGGCGTTGAGTTACCAATCGGGTGCAGCTCTATAATGGCCGTCCTCTCGTCACTCTCGTCAAGTCTCACGGAAGTCCCGCGGTAGTTCACGTGGTTTCCCAGCGGGCCCCCGTGCCTGCGGTTCTTGGTCTTTGGCACTTTGCGGTGCTGGTTGCTATGGTTACTGCTGTCCTCGTCCAGTTTGATGCAGATGCCCATCATACGTGCGAGGTAGACGAGAACGAGGCGTTTGACCCAGTGCGGGACGGGGCGGTCGGTGATGTGGTGCAGGTTCAGCACGAAGACGGTCAGGACCATGGAGAGCGTCGTGATGGCCATGGTGCACGTCAGGTAGATACCTGATCAACAATCAATAATCAATCAATAAATCAATCAATTAGAGAGGAGGGCTGTGGTGCACGTCAGGTAGATACCTGAAGTGACCAAAACAAAAAAATCAATCATTATGAAGCGTGTGGAAGGACACGATGGTCACAGCGGCAGATACCTGTAGAGGGCACGCGCAACATAAGAAGGCGCGTTCTCTCTCTGTCTCTGTCTATCTATCTGGCTGCCTGTCTCTCTGTCTGTGCGCTTTGATATTTGTGAGCGTGTGTCTCTTGTGAATCTCGTTGGTTCCACGGCTTGGGTAAAATGGTTGTGTGGCGTACGTGTGTGTGTGTATGAGCGTGATTTGTGTGTGATGTGAGCGAGGTGTGCGTGTGTGGTGTGAGGTATGCGTGCACGAACCCAGCAGCGGGATGTGGTCGGACGTCTTGGGGATGTTACCGGCCACGTTGAGCAGGAAGATGCGGAAGGAGAGGAGCACCACGACGCCGATCTGAACCTGTGGAAGAGAACGAAGAGCTCATGATGGCGTCACAGCAATTGTAGCGTGTTTTTCCTGCACAGGTCACGTGTCAGGTCAGTCTGACGTCACCACGCGCAGACCATTGCCTTTGTGGACTGCAAAGGCCCTTTGGTGTGCAACAAGAAGTCACTGTTGCGCATGCGCTGTCCATACCTGTGTAAAAGGTCCATCAAGGCAGAAGCAGCAAACACACGCACACGCACGCACACACGCACACACCCTCTGACACGACTTGTAGAAGAAGATAGGGAGCGGCAGCACGGATACCATCAGGCTCTGACGCACACACACGCACACACGCACACACACGCACGCACACAAGCACGCACACATTTGACGCACCTTCTGCCCCGGAGTGCAGAAGAAGATGGAGAGCAGCAGCACCGACGTGAGGATGCTGGGCAGAATCACGTTCATGATGTAGAACGTGTGGCGACGCCGCATGTATCTGAAGAGAGAACACACGAGGGTGAAAGACTGAGTGCGTTTCTGTGGACGCGCGCGTGTTGTCCTTTGTTGTCCTTTCTCATCCCTTGTCTCTTGTATTTCCGTGTGTTTCTCGCTCCTTGTCTCACCTCTGATTTCGTTCTCCTCTTGTGTCTCATTTTCCTTCATTTCTCATCTCTCCATATGTTGTTGTTCGTGTCTCGTCTCACTCTCACTCTTGTTTTCACTCCGAGTCTCTGTTTGATGTTCTGTGTCCAGTTCTGCCCAGCCCTACCCTCCCACGCATAACCCCACCCAACCAAACAGTACTCCACCCCACCATCCTATCCAATCCTGTCCAACCCTGCCCCACACGACACTGCCCCACCCATCCTATCCTACCCCATCCCACCCAGCCTGACCCTGTCCTCTGTCCCATCGCACCCAACCCTGCCCTGCCCGGCCCGGCCCGGCCCAGCCCCGCCCCGGCCCGCCCAAACCCGCCCCCGCCCACCCAGCCCCAGCCCCCCCCCCCCCACCCCCCCCCCA